>Ga0208082_1000472_pt1 | contig 12159 bp, 9 predicted proteins | sample LakMenE09Jun09ns_FD_150683 | JGI IMG/M metagenome (GOLD analysis project Ga0208082, IMG submission 150683) | Freshwater microbial communities from Lake Mendota, WI - 09JUN2009 deep hole epilimnion ns (SPAdes) | ecosystem: Environmental > Aquatic > Freshwater > Lake > Epilimnion/Euphotic zone ... | reverse complement strand
AAAATTTGACATTTTGACCCCAAATCAACACATAAAGTCGTCCCTGGAGCATTTAATTGATTGAATTTTCAAAAAACGAGTATTGGGTCATATTTAGGGTCCAAAATTGAAGAAAGAAAGAAATTTTTTTTGACCTAGCTCAAAAATTTTTTTTCATTCCCCTAGTCTTAGGACTAGCGGAAAAATCGTACCTCCCCCAATAATGGCCCAATTTAAAATTCTTTTTTGTAAAATCTTAATATTTTGACATTACTAACAAAGAAATAGCGCAAATTCCAAAATAGGAGTCAAAAAATTTCTCAATCTTGTGTACCTTTAAGACTAAGAGGAATTTTAAAAAATGTTAAGATCAGCTAATTTTTTTTATTTTTAACACATATGACCTTTTTATATTTGCTAACAATAGATATTTGTATAAAACATTAATATTTTAGCAAAAACTAACAATGAAAAGTACAAAATTATAAATCGGAGCCAGAACAATTCTCATTCTTGTGTACGTTTACCTTTAACTTTAACGCCGACATATCTACAGTGTCCGATGTTTTAAAGAAATTTGGAAGGTAGGTAAGGTAGGTGAGGTAGGTAAGGTAGGTAGGGAAGGTTTATTCATGCCCACATGGAGTCAGCTGTGATTGCCGGTCCACTAAGGAATTCTTGCTATCTCCTGGCAAGATTTTCTGTCTATGTTAGCACCTTATTTGGCTTGAAGAAAATTGATATTTATATGACGTTAAATATCTGTATCCAAAATTAAACTGTTTCCAAATTTCCACAACAAAATTGTTCATTTATTTTTTCACCATTTTTGTTAGACTGCTGTAAAATCTGGTAGAGTATTGGCAACTGCTACTCACGCAACCTACCTTCCTTACCTACCTTACCTACCTTACCTACCTTACCTACCTTACCTACCCTACCTACCTTACCTACCTTACCTACCTTACATACCTTACCTACCTTACCTTCTAAATTTGTTAAAAACACCGGGCACTGTACGTTCAGTACATCATGACATACAGTTTGTTTGCCACTGCGCATGCTTTGGATCTTGTTTCAGCTAATATTTTTGTTGTTGTTAAATGTTGTTTAGACTTAAGACCAAATTCCAAGCGCGCGAAATTGAACTGGGCGAATTTTGGAACACGGTCAGCAAGTAAGTACATATTATTGTCTTAGTAGGTACAGTTTTGCTATTTCGTCAGAGTTACCTTGTCTCCTCGAAGCAAGCAAGCAAACCATATCTTTGTTTTTGTTCTGACAGACATGCTTAAAGGAACTGCCTCACGAGATTGGATCGGGCCATACAAATACAAAGTCTTAATAGAGCAAGCACATGTGTCGCCGCTGTCGCGTGGATTCTCGCACACGCAAGCCAATTTTGCACGCGCTAGCAGCCAGTTGCGTGCAATGCAAAGCCGACAGTTTTTTTATCATTAAGCCTAGGCTTGTGATACTGTAAGTTAATGCACTCGTCTAAATTTTAAACAATTTCAGAATGATGAAGCTCAATCCTTCCACCAAGGCTTCCAAGGCTTCCAAGTGAAAATCCTCTCGGCCAATCATCCCACGCCATATCGGCCGTAACTTGGACCGAGGGGAGGTTATCAAAAGACTCTCGCGGACAGCCGCCAAGTGACAAACCTCAGACAATGGTATTGCACCCATCTTGTTATGGTCCAGCCAATGAACAGTTACTCTATGCATTGTAGGTACATTTGTGTGAATTTTAAGATTTTTTCAAGCATGATCCAGTTCAAAATGCCCAAGTGAAAATCCTCTCGGCCTATCGTTCTCCGCCATATCGGCCGTAACTTGGACGGACGAAGGGGAGGACGTCTAAAGGCCGCATATTGTTTAAAAATGGTGCTAAATATCCCTCGGGCCTAGACTAACAAATAATCACGTTTCTTATTTCGGGCTATTTTCCTTTTATTTGCTAGAGTCAACTGGCCTTAGGTAACAGACTGAAAAGATGCCCATACTGCCTGTGATTTACAAATATCTCCACTTACGTATTTTCCATTGCTGCCGTGTAAGCCTATAAGCATTTTATCCTAATTCGAGCCAAATTATGATTCATTAATAATTAATTAATATCTCATAATCATTCAATGACACGCCTTATCTCTTTTACAACAAACTGTTCAAATCAGAGATCAATTCTTATTAAGTTTTTATCAATTTCTTTTAATACAGCAAAATAAATTGTTTATGATCAATGTAAAGAAATAAATAAATAATGAATAATTTGGAAATTATTGCATGTCAATTAGAATTGTTTAAAAACACACGAATTGGTTTTCCAAATCAATAGTTAAGGGAGAGCTCAGAGATCAATAGCTTGACTTCTGCGATTGTTGCAATTGTGTGTGCGCCATAAACAGACAAATTAGCGAAATTACTATACTTACTTATATGGAACTATTCATTATTTTGAGATGGAACCCAGTCTCTAAATCAAATTGCAGCCCGGAAACGGTTTTTCTGGGATACTGCACGTTCAAATTGCAAGTAAGTCTGGATCGCCGGGCTAAAGTTCAATTATCGTTTCCGTTTTGGTTCCCCTAAGTTTTGTTAACCATCTACCTTTTAAGCGGACACGACGATCGAATAAATTCTTCCCGAAATCAATTTAATCTTGTACAGCAAAAAATATTGTTGAGGCTCAATGTAAATTAATTATTATTTTTATTATTAATTTAGAAATTATTGCATGTACATGAAAATAAGATTTGTTTTAATAACCCAATAATTGAGTTCGCAATTCAAGAAGTCAGCGTCAGTGCAGAAGGGAGAGATCAATATCTTGACTTCTGCGTTGTGTGTGCGCCATAAACAGAAAAAATTACTATCCATGCTATTATGGAAGCCCCTCTCTGAATAGCAACCCGGGGTGTACCAAATGAATATGGATCCGAAACACTCGTTATTGTTTCAGAATTAGTAAAACAATGGACAACAGCCAAGATATGAAGGTAACAAAACCTCTTATGATTTACAGATAACTTTGGGTCAAAAATATGAATTCGCAAAATACTTTAGGATTTCCATCAGTGTTGTGGATCCGGTATCCGTTCGGATATGAATTATAATTTTAAATTGATTTTGGATTTGTTGAGTTTGTTGACTTCGATTTTGAACTTGAACTTGAACTTGAACTTGAACTTTTCCAGCCGCAAAATGAGTCCATGGATGAAGTGAGGATCTCTGATGGGCCTCTGCATGCCTTCTCTTTCGCCGAGAACAAGGCCAGGGCTGTGTCTCTCGTAAATTTGAAACAACTGCTGCCTCTAGCAGGTGATTGATTATATCTCGACTTCTATATTGTACACTGTTTGTACTGTACTTGCCCCTCAAACCAACGTTTTACATATTTAGAAAAAGCAAGCATATAGACAGTTTTCATTGTAATAAATACCGGTACACCTGATTGCAAGGTCCCGTACTCATACGGTATTCAATTTTAAATAAACGTGTGTCCCACCGTGCGTAATTGAGTACACACTGCATTGCATGGGTAGCTTCATTTATACATTATATTTACTTAAGATTGGTCACCTCTCAAAAATTCAGACAGCCAATAAAAATAAATTTTCAAGGGCCGGCACAGCAGAAATAAGCCTTATTTGAGGACCGCGAAGAAAAATTCATCAAAACAACTTTAATTATGTATGCTGCAATACGTAATTACCTAGATGATCTTTTTGACTTTTGATACCTACTTAAATGATCTTCGAGACCTCCGGAATGCAACAACACCCTACCGTTAGTTAGCCGTGCCGGCCTTGATGACTTCTCTGACTTAATACCTACGTTTATGATCTTCAGTCTTCAGAACCTTGGGAATGCTGCAATATTTAGCCTAAATTTAGTTAGCCGTGACGGCCTAAATGTGCTTTCTGACTTCAAATATTGATGCCTACGTTAATGATCTACAGGACCTCCAGAAAGGCCTCCGCTACTGAAAGGGATCCGTGTTTTGGCCATGCGACATGGCGCTCTCGGAAGATGGGAGTTTGGAAAGGTAAAATTAGGTTTGGGCTCGTCTAAATTCGATAAGAGTATCGCTAACATTTAGTCGCTACTGCTGGTTCTGCCAGCATTGTTCACTTATCACTATTCACTACCTGTATTCAGAACGCAATTTTTTAGGATCCTATCCGGAGCCGGATCTGCAAGACCCACATGTTTTTGGGCCAGCCGTAGCCGGCTCCGTTAGTGAGAGGTATGGATCCGGCTCGGATCCGTTACTGGATCCTTTCATTTTCTCATAAAGGTGTTAAGTATGTAGACTGAAAGATTGCTTGCAAAATAAAATTGTATTACACAATTTAAGCATTACATTTCTTATGCGTAGAGAACTACAGTAGTCGTCGATACCCAGTACCCATGCCCCTTACCCATTACTCATGTCATTAAACGTCACCATGTGAAATACATTAACTTCTCAGGTGGATGATATGTCGAACAGCGCGGACGGGCAACAACCGAATCTGAAGATCCTGTTTGAGAATGAGATGGAATCCGAAGATTTCAATTTGAAAGAGCTTGCATATGCCGAGTAAGTCAATCAAAATATTTCTTTAGCCATTTTTTTAGGATCACATGCTATAAAAATTTGCAAACGTTTTCCCAAAATTTTTTATAAGAATTAGTTCCGAATTAGGATCCAGCAGACCAAAAATGCCAATGTTTTGCTGAAGTTTTAACATAAAATGATAAAATTCAATTTTTGTAGGCCTGCCCTGAGGATGCTGAAGGTTGGGATGCGCTGTGTCGGACTCGACAAAGGCGACTTTTACTCTTGTATTGTGGCGGAGGTTGACATGTCCGCCGACAAGAACAGATACCTTGTCTTCTTTGACGACGGGTGAGTTTTTTTTAAAGGTTGAGAAAAAAAGAACGAAGGAGGTTGATGAAGGTGGCAAAATACATATAGGTAATTGTGTCTTGTCCGGGGAAAGTTGCGCGGTGAATATACTAATGTTTTTTAAACTAAATAAAGCTTTTCAGGACATTATTCTTTAGGAAAATATAATTTCATAAGTTTTAATTGTGCGTGGGGGCGGATCAGACTTCGGATCCAGATCCACAAAACTGGACCTTGGCGATCCGGATCCCTTACATTGTTATTATCAGCCGAAATTGTGCTTGTAATGCAGCGATAATCAGTTTCTGATTTTTTATTCAGAATATTTTCTGGTGAACTATTCACATACTGTACTTCTGAAAGCTCAAAATTTGAATTGCACATGGTCATTGGCTTTTGTTCAGTCATAAGCTCGAACTACTTTTAAACGAAATAGCGACATTTTTGTGAAGACACTTTTTGCCTCAGACATGCCAGTTATATTCCTCACAACGAGATTCGCGTGGTTTGCTACAAGTCTAACCATGTTTGGGAGGACGTCCATCCCGACTCAAGAGAATTCATCAAATGCTACCTGGCTCAGGTAGGCATCTTTCACTGTCTTACTCTTAATACCGTACGGCACCTTATGGGAAACTTTTGGCGATTCAGCGGCTTATATTTGAGAGAAACTCGGAAAGGATCCCTTTTTATTCTTAAGCGAGTGTTGCGCTTGTTAGATTCTTAACTTTTCGTGTGCTCTTGAGCCCTTCCTCGAAAAACTTCCTACATTATTGATGTAAAAAATATAAAACATTTGTTCAATTATCGTTGGTTCTATGACACTTGAGATCGGATGATTGGTGATTTTCAACGAGGGTTGCGGATCCGGATACGGATCCGGATTCAAGCGGGTCAGTGGATCCGGATTCGGAATCCGGATCCAGGAGGGCAAAAAAGACGCGTGACAAAAGTAATTTTTCTCTTTAATTTTTGGTCATAAAGCCCTAGATCCGGGTCGGTATTCATCCTAAAAGCTAGATCCGGATCCGGATGAAATAAATGCGGATCCGCAACCCTGTTTCCAACTATGCAAATAAATATGCACAAATCGTTTATGTACAGTTTCCTTTGAGACTGATGGTCAAGATGGGACCCGGCCAAGTGGTGGAGGTTGAGTCGGATGGGAAATGGTGTCTCACAAAGGTCCAGGAGGTGAGCATGTTTAATACTTAGGTTGAAAACAGATATTCACCCCCACCACGCACAATTGTTGAGGACGAAAAAGCTTTAATTACCGTTTAAGTGTTTAGGAAAAATAGAGCTACATTCCTTCTTATAGTATTTTTCCTTTCAACTGGCATTTTTATTTGTATTTTTAAAATTTATAGATCACGCCCGATTGAATACCGTATTTAACATCATAATTCTAGGCTTACAAGAAGCAAAAGAGTGTTATCCACAACAGCAGCGTTTCGGATTTTGGTTTCATATTCTTCGCGCCTTGGCCGTCGTAGATCCCGTAAAATTAATATTGTTGTTAAAATTTTAAATGATTTAGAGTAATTGGCTATTAGCCCTTTAAAAGATTGAAGCTTGAACCTCTTGGCGCTTTAGTAATATTGGCGCTTCAAAAATAGATAGGTGTTGCATGAAGATAAGCAAACGCTGTGTACGGGTACGGTACCCTTCCAAGGAAGGTTCTGCTTATTGTTTGGCCTGGCAAAGTTCAGGCAATGGCTGGCTCCACCTCTTTTCTTGGTGCTAACGTACTTCTTCGAAGGTGTTGAATTAATCCCTCCTTAGACTTAGTCCTCATGCTGTTAATGTTGACGATTGTACAGTAATTCTACACCCTCCAGATTGCGCACCCCTGGGGATGGAGGGGGGGGGGGGGGGGGGGGGGGGGGGGGATCACGAAACACATGGGGTAAGAATATCATAAAATTTCCCCCAGTCAGTTTTGTGGTAATTTTGCGTTAAATCATTTTTAGGTCGATTCCAGTATGGCCAAGGTCGTATTTGAAGAAAACTCGAGAGAGGAATGGATCTACAGAGGTAACTTATAAACCCTGACCTTCATTTTTTGTGATTTTTTAGGTAAGCAGTACCATATCGATTGCTTCTTCTAACAGTTGATTAAATGATTTAGGGAGCAAACGGCTGAAGCTACTCCATTTTAAAATGGGGCAACTTGGGAGTCAGCTAAGGGATCATGAGGTACTGTACCTACGCTACCAGTTTTTCGGTTAATCTGCCCTTATTGTACTTTGTTCCAGCTTGTGCACAATGGCCAATGGCCATGTCTGCAAGGTGCCATCTCTCTCTCAGACTCTATTCGCACTGGTCACTGCTCGCTGTAAAACATTTTCCAGGCACAGGACTGGACCTCTACCTTCCGCACCCTTTCAGGGTTCTGAATCCGTAACGTTTGATGCGGATTCGGATCCGACCATCTCCTCCGCTGATTTACGGGGCCTGTTTGCGAAATGTTTTGATTTTTTCCCAACTTAGAATATATCCTATTCTGTTCGCTTGACACTTACAACCATTTTTAATGCTTACCGGTACTTGTTTCCGTAGTGTAATATGTAAACTTCGTCTTTGTTCTTCCTGAGACATATCGGAACTTTTACACATTGTTTGTTTATGCAGGGCGCGGTAAAGCGAGAGGTTGTGGAAAGGGAAGAAAGTGGAGCCAGCATGGTTAAACGGAATGCTTTAAGAAGCCCGAAAGAGAATAGACCCTCCTATGCGAAGGTCAAAGACACTGAGACCAGAGAATGCAAGGTGAAAAACACCGATACCAAAGATCGAAATATCGAGACCAAGGTGAAATCGAATAATTATTCTGAACTCTCGGATTCGGATGACTGCGAGAATGAAGGTGTGAAGAAGATAGTAAAAAATAAGAAAACAGAGAAGACGGAAGAAAAAAGAAGAATCTCGTCGGGCACGGACGACTTCCTGGCTAGCGATAGCGAAGAGAAAGTCGAAAGGAAGGAGGAAAATAATCTGAAATGTTTCAAGTGTGATAAGGCCTGCAACAGCGCGCCCAACTTAAGGAACCATATCCTGTCTCATTACTATGAGGTCTTCTTTGCAGTTCTACCTGCCAGCAAGCCGTTAAGCTGCCCAGATTGCAATTATAACAACGTACGAGACAAGATTACACTCGTCCGCCACTATGCTTTATGTCATAACAAATTATTCGAGATGACTGACGTCACACCCGAGCAGGCCCAGTGTACTCTGAAAGGAAGAAGCCGCAAGAGGAGAAGTAGTTTCGAGATGACTGACGCCACACCTGAGCAGGCCCAGTGTACTCTGAAAGGAAGCAGCCGCAAGAAGAGAAGTAGTTTCGAGATGACTGACGCCACACCCGAGCAGGCCCAGTGTACTCTGAAAGGAAGAAGCCGCAAGAAGAGAAGTAGTTTCGAGATGACTGACGCCACACCCGAGCAGGCCCAGTGTACTCTGAAAGGAAGAAGCCGCAAGAGGAGAAGTAAGGGTGATTTGCTTTTTAGTTTCAGTTTCGTGTCTGTCCAAATCCTGAATTTTGCCTATACTGTCCTATAGCAATTGCTCATTTTTTTCTTTTAAATAGGAGAACAAAAGAAGACGAGCTTAGAGAAGTCTGAGACAGCATCAGCAGGAATTTCGCTGCGCAGATGTCGCTAGTCCTCAACAGGTAACCTAGATCCACGCCCATGGATAGTTTTTCAGTTAAGGAATGATATTCGCAGATGCATGTTGGAGTCTTACAGAATTTGATCCTTGAATTGAAACAAGTTTTGAAAAATTTCACAAGACTGAGCAAATGCATCGATGTAATATCTGTTTCGGCTTTCAGGACGGATATGAAGGATGGAAACGAAGCCGAGGTTGCCAAGAATAACGTTAAAGAGAATCCAGACTTTGATTTGCAACTCATTCTCTCTTCCCCCATTCCCCTGGATACAAATGAGAATATATCTGTTAAATCCAGCGCTGGAAGTATTATTGAGTGAATTTTTTGTGGAATGAAAGTGCACCTACCTAGACCTGGATTTTCCCCATAAATTCGAACTTTTAAATTTAATGTACTGATGTTAATTTGTTATGGCGCGGTATGATTCACTTGAATCCATTTCAGGGTCCAAAAAACTATCGATTTCCAGGGTCCACCCCTTGTTTTTTTATACCCCCTACTTTATTTGAACTCATATACAGTATGTAAAGTTATATGTAAAACTATGAAACAAATGTTGGACCTCGGTTCATCATTACGTTCCGCTTATATCGATGTAGATATTATTAACAAGTAGGTTCATCAGTAATATGTTGGAAAAAATGTTGGGCTAAGGCCATTCATTACATTCCGTTGAATAATCATGCAGGTACCTTTTCCTTGCAGGATACAGAGAGATACGGTATTTGTATTATCTAACGAAGCGGAATTTTTGTGCAATAAGCTTGTCACTAATCTTGTAAGCGATGGAAAAAGAAAGAATATTTGTCGTATAACTGTAGTGCAGAAGGGATCTCCCATGCACAATATTGTATAAATGTATTGTTTAATGTATACTCATGTGTTGTCTTTTATTCTCTTTTCTTTTGCGGTAGTTCCCACCTGTGTGATACAATTATTAAATTGCGTAGCAACGAAGGGGTAAAAGTTGCAAAAAAATCGTGTTGGATAAAAGCTGCGACGTCAGCTTCATTGAAAAAGTCGTCATGAGAAGTCGTCGAATCGGCATTACAAGTAGTCTTCTTTGCTAAATAGTGTAATTGGTAACGTGAATAATGTAAGGTTATGTTTGAATGTCGTCTTTGTTCTCGTAATTGTTAAAAGAAATTACTGTACTTGGCTTAATAAAGAATAAAGTATGTCCAAACTACTGTATGTTGTCCAAAGAGAGCAGCAGCCTTTTCGTCTAAAAGTTTCAAAACGTTAGTTTTTAAAGGTAGTCGGTAATGTGAAAGAGTGGGAGGGGCGGGCGTCAAGAAGGTGGCTAGTGATAGGTATTGACCTCTGACCGCGGCGATCGAGGTTTGTTAGCCGTATAATTTTGCTGTCGTCTTTGATTTTATGTACGGTACCTCCGTTTCCGCCCCAGTAACGCAAAATGAATAGGTAATGTCCTGACGAATAGACAAAACGCGGCGAATTACTTGTAGCGTTTCTGCTATTGAAGTACATGTACTTTTGTTTTCTGAGTCATTTCTCATTAGACGATTTAAAATCAATGTCTCTACAGTATTTACCAAAATGCTGCGGATCCGCTCCACAACCCTACCCCCTTACATATTTCTACCATAATTGACGCATTATTCCCGCTTTGCCTATCAACGGGGAGATGAATCGCTGCCCCATACCAAAGAAGCCACATGTTTCAGAAAATTGAAAAATATTTGATTATTGGAATGCTGAAAAAATGCCAGTTTTCAAACAGATATGGAACATTTTAAACAAAAATTTGTCCAGGATTTGAAAAAAAAACTAAAAACCGCATTGCTGCTCACAGTGTTCAAATACATTCGCCCATTTATCTGCGTTGCAAGTACATTAAAGAATTAATTTTGGGTAGATACTTTACAGCTGATCACAGTGTTCAAAGTCATTTGCCCATTCATCTGGGTTGCAAATACATTCAAGAATTCACTCCGGGGAGATACTGTACCTTTCAGAATTTATAAAATCTAATGGAGGATGGCCTATTAGGCTTTTTCACATTTTGAAATAAGAGAGAAATAAAAGATTTGTGGTGATTTGTTTTCTTGCTAGATTGTAAAAGTAACAGCCTATTTGGTACATTTGAGAGTTCACACTGGAGAACAACCTTATAGCTGCTTTCAGTGTTTACATTTGCCCACTTAGATAAGATGCAAATACATTTAAGAATTCATTCTGGAGAGAAACCTTACAGCTGATCCCAGTGTTCAAAGTCTTTTACCCAGTCTATGGTTTGCAAGTACATTTAAGATTTCATTCTGGAGAGAAACCTTACAGCTGCTCCCAGTGTTCAAAGTCATTTGCCCATCCATCTGCTTTGCAAGAACATTTAAGAACTCATTCTGGGGATAAACCTTACAACTGCTCGCAGTGTTCCAAGTTATTTGCCCATTCATCTGCGTTGCAAGTACTGTACATTTAAGAACTCATTCTGGGGAGAAACCATACAGCTACTCCTAGTGTTCAAAGTCATTTACCCAGTTTTCTGGGTTGCAAAAACATTTAAGGATACATTTTGGGTAGAAACCGTAAAGCTGCTTAACATGTACAAAGTCATTTTCTAGATCTGACAAACTACATGTAAAGCATCATACAAACTCAGGCATCTGCAGATAGTAAAAATAAAAACATAATGCATCCCAATATTTGACTGTGAAACTAGCGTGCTGCTTTTTTTCTTACAAATTATAATACAGAACGTTTCATGTAGGTAGGTACCCTTTTTAAAACACTAGTTTTATATTATTTCCGTCAAAGGTAAATCACTTACATATTTGAATATTATAGAATTTCTAGAATTATGTACAAAATCATGCCTCTTGCGTCTCTTTTTCTCTGTAATCATAGTTGTTAGTTGTAATTGTAACAATGGCAGCTCTGTTGTCCATAGTTGCTATTGTCTGTGTCTTGTATTTTGTTGTTGTACTGTATATATTGCAGTACCGTACTTAAATGAAAAATACTGAAAACTGAACCATCAAACTAATTTTTTGAAGTTTTTCTAAAATCATTTTCAAAATAAATAATAAATTTGTATCAACGGGGAGATGAATCGCTGTCTCGTACCTTTTTCAGAAGCCACATGTTTCATAAACTTGAAAATTATTTATTTTTTGGAATGCTGAAGAAACGAATGACAGTTTTCAAACAATTATAGAAACATTTTAACCAAAAATTGGTCACTACCTCTCATAAATACTGTAAGGGTTTGGGGTCCACCGGTCCAGGATATGGAAAAAAAACTATTCCGGATCCCGGATCCGTGCCTAGGGGTCAAAAAGGCACCGGATCCCAGAATAAAAATTGTCTTAGTTACTTGTATACTTATACTATCGGATTCTGCTTTGTATGAAACTAAGCTAAACTTGATTCCGCTTAGTGCCGATGCCCAACTATGCAGGTTACTCAAGAAGGTAATAGAAAAGCATACACTTCATCTTACAGCATCTGTATATTTAAGACTGGACTGGTACCGAAAAAAAATATAAATATAATGTTCTAGCTCAGGACAATGCTGACAGGGTCCGAAAATGGACCAAAGCGGCCATGGTTGTAGTTGGCATTAACAGCAAAATAATACTTTCTTCCCCTT
>Ga0208082_1000471_pt1 | contig 12180 bp, 12 predicted proteins | sample LakMenE09Jun09ns_FD_150683 | JGI IMG/M metagenome (GOLD analysis project Ga0208082, IMG submission 150683) | Freshwater microbial communities from Lake Mendota, WI - 09JUN2009 deep hole epilimnion ns (SPAdes) | ecosystem: Environmental > Aquatic > Freshwater > Lake > Epilimnion/Euphotic zone ... | reverse complement strand
CACGCATATATCTGTATTAGTGATACGTTGACTGATGGTGTTAGACGTGTGCTGTAATGTGTTAGCAAGCTCATTTGAGGTAATGTTAACATAGTTAGATGTTGAAGTGTCTGAAACTACCATATTCAATCCTGATATACGTTGACTGATGGTGTTAGACGTGTGCTGTAATGTGTTAGCAAGCTCATTGGATGTGATATTAACATAGTTAGACGTTGAAGTGTCTGAAACTACCATATTCAATCCTGAGATACGTTGACTGATGATATTAGACGTGTGTTGTAATGTGTTGGCAAGCTCATTGGACGTGATATTAACATAGTTAGACGTTGAAGTGTCTGAAACTACCATGTTCAATCCTGATATACGTTGACTAATGATGTTGGACGTGTGCTGTAATGTGTTAGCAAGCTCATTGGATGTGATATTAACATAGTTAGATGTTGAAGTGTCTGAAACTACCATATTCAATCCTGATATACGTTGACTGATGATATTAGACGTGTGTTGTAATGTGTTGGCAAGCTCATTGGAAGTGTTGTCAACATAGTTAGACGTTGAAGTGTCTGAAACTACCATATTCAATCCTGATATACGTTGACTGATGATATTAGACGTGTGCTGTAATGTGTTGGCAAGCTCATTGGACGTGATATTAACATAGTTAGACGTTGAAGTGTCTGAAACTACCATATTCAATCCTGATATACGTTGACTGATGATGTTAGATGTGTACTGTAATGTGTTGGCAAGCTCATTTGAGGTAATGTTAACATAATTGGACGTTGAAGTGTCTGAAACTACCATATTCAATCCAGATATACGTTGACTGATGATGTTAGATGTGTGTTGTAATGTGTTAGCAAGCTCATTTGAGGTAATGTTAACATAATTGGATGCATGCTGTATACTGATTGCAAAATGATTACTTGTATTTTTTACATAATTTGAAGTGTTCAGTATACTAATTGTCAATCGATCAGATACATTCTTTACATAATTGGATGTATCTCTATCAGTAAATGTTCCTGGGTTTTGAAATACTATGTCTGAAAATTTTGACAGGATAAGGTTGTTCAGATAATTTGAAGTGTCTTTAATCATATTACATGTCGCATCTAAAGTGGATTGTAAATTATAAATATCACTTATGAGATAAGGTGTTTGTGGCGGAGATGCAACAATACTTGTTATATTATTCACATATAAAGATCCAAGAACATTCAAATTTTTATCATACACGCCGTCAACAATGTATCTATTAATGTTTCCATTTTGGATTTGGTCTAGATTCAAATTGGCTATATTCAATGCATAATACTGGTTAAAATAAGTTGGAAACAGATCACGAATATATGCATTAATTTTATTAGCAACAAATATATCATCATAATATTTATTTATTTCTCCTTCAGGGATTTCATCTGTACTGCTAATAGTCGTGCCAAAATCAGCTGTCTTCCAATACATTGTACCAATTTCATCAACACTAAGTACAACATTTGTAGTATCACTTGGCATATCAGGCAAAACATAATGAATGTTACTTACTAACATAGGATTCGCATTCAGTGTTATGGCGTAATTCACATTGCTACTATATGTTCCTATAGAAAGTGTATCAGTGTATATACCAGTTTTAACATACAATGTGTGCCATATATTTGATGTATGTTGCATCTGATTATCAAGATCATAAATCTCATTTTCTTTGAATCCTATTGCAGTATGTAGAGCATAAGTGTTACTATATTTGTTATTATTTCCCAAAAAAAGAATTTCGTTATTGCTATAATTATCATAGCGTAGTAGTGTATCACCTACATTTATAACAAAATTAGCATTAGAATTATTGAGATTATATCCAATGATAATAGGTTCTGATGCGAGTAATTGCGAATAATCCATCATTGAATTATCAAAGTTTTTATTCCCAATTATGATGATATTGCTACTGATAGCATCTGATGACAACAAATTATTATTTCCAATAATAAGTGATTCACTTGTACCATGTGGTAGATAATTCTTATTTCCAAAAACCATGTTTTGTAGTCCTTGTATATTGTTTTGAAGCCCGATAGAAATATTTTGATACCCTGAATTAATGTTTGATGTTCCCAATGATATAGAATTATTTTCTGTATAATTTGCATTTCCTATTGAGATGATATCATATATTTCCAATGACTTATCATTATCCGCATTTTTACCAATAATGATATTATTTGAACCAGCGTATACATTCAAACCTGCCTCAAAACCAACAAATATATTTTTACTAACATTTATACTATTTTGCCCAGCCTTATAACCAACAAATGTGTTATAAAAATTTCTAAAAAGTGTAGCTGTATCTAGAATATTTTGTCCAGAAAATTCTCCAACAATAGTGGATTGATTTTCAAAACTTATATTATTTGTTATATTACCTGCATTGTATCTTGCAAAACCAGTTGCAAGAATATTATTCATTATTCTTTTATTATATAATCACTTTATATCCAAAAACAGATATACCTATCAAAAATGTAATAGAATACAATATAGGTACAAGGTGAAAGACAATAGGTGTTTTTGTATTTGATATATTCTCATCAATTTTACACATGACTTTTTGATACTCATAGCTCTTATCATCATTATGACATAAATCAAACAAATATTGCAATTTATATTCAGACATTCTTATATATATCTATTACATAATTTTTATATACCTTATATATTAGATGTCAACAGCATTACCTCAATGGAACGAGATAAACAATGTCAACAACCTACAATATAACAAACCATATCAAGATTTTGATTATAGTAAATACATCAATGAAATTAAGCTCAGCAATTTTGCACATGCAGGAGGAGGAGCGATAAAAAAGAATTCACGTAATACAAACAACAATCGTATTAGTAATGTTATAAAACACATGTATTCAGACTATTTGAAAGGAAAACCTTCATATATGAAAGGAGGAGGTACAACTGGAATGAATTTACCGATTTCGGTACAAGATACATATAATTTAAACAATTTAAATTACAATACTTGCTATAATGCTCCAAGAGTCAAGTATGTATCTACTGTTCCTTATTCAAGTTTTCAGCTATAGGAAAAAACATTTCTTTAGCTACGTTATAAGCTTTCCATTTTGTATCAGGTATATACATTTTTTTTTCATGAATTTTTGCATATTTTTCAAGTGTGATAAGCATTTCTTGTGAATATTGAGTAAATTCTTGAAGACTGTTTGAAATCTCTGCATATGTATCAATACCATATGTATGTTTCAATTTTTCAGGAATTATTATGATAAGAGATTGTATAAGTTCCAATATGTTGTCTTTTATATCAGTAAATATAGACAAATATACTTCTGCATCATACCTTCCTGCCAATATATAAATATACACTTTCATAAGTTTGTTTGCATTTAATATAATATCACCATAGATAGTTTTATTGAACTTCCTGATAAATCTCAGATTAGTTATTATATCAACCAGTTTGGTGTTTTGTTTCAAGTATTTTATTTTCTTAGGGAATTTATCAATGTAAAAATTTTTTTCATTCACCTCCTTTCTATCTTGGATGTCAGTATCAATTGTATTTTGTACATATGCAATGTTTGTTTCTTTATTAGCTGATAATGTATTTAGATAGAAATATAAAGCATATGAAATAAGAATGAGAATAATAACAATGACAAGTTTGTTAATATTTACCTTTGAAAATAAAAAGAATAGAAAAGCAAGTGTGAATATTGCAACATAAAATTCAGTGTAGATATTTGCAATCATCACTAACCTTAAACATTATGTATATAATAATACTATGCATCTGCGCCATCAATAAAATATAGAATAAATGAAAGTATGACAAGAACTATTCCAATGAATATTTTCCTGTCATTTCTAAAAAATATAATGAATAACTTGTTTCTATAATCATTTGTGCTTACATATTTGCGTTCTGCATTGAGTGAAGTGATGTCATTCAGTATATCGACTACAGTTTGAATAGTACCTGTGTACAGTTCTGCAATGGTATATTCATATATCATTTTAGGTCCATTTCTATCAAAATGATTAGGTAGTACATCAAAAAGCTGATTAATTTTTTTTTCAATATTTGATTCTATGTATTTTTCAACATCAGCATCTAAAACATTACTTGTTAATTCACTATTCATTACTACAAAATGATAAATATATTTTCATAGTTATTTTTAGCACACTTATGTTCTAAACTATTTATCAAATAATATGCATCAAGTCTACATTAGAAATAAGATTTCTCCTACAACAATATCTTGTCAATCCCAATCCATCCAAGATTGAAGCAGTTTGAATATTATCGAAATTTTTAAACAGAGGGTTTGTTGTATTTTCTTTTTTATCAGCTTTTAATTTTTCTACCTCCTGTATATAATAGTCAATTTTATCAGCCATGACTTTTCCACATGTAAAACAACGAATAGGGATAATCATCTTTATACAAATATTCTAACAGTTTATATCATTTTTTTTTTATATGTGTATTGTCTGATTTTTTTTATATATATATATTATAGGAAAACATAATGGCTTATGCAAGCATATTGGCTAAATTATCTGAACTTGAAAATAAAATTCAGGCAATGAATGAAAATTCATCGTTATCCAGCACTCCATATAGCACACCTGACGTATCTGATTTATTGAACAGATTAACCTCGTTAGAAGCAGCTCAATTGCAAACACAACAAAACTCACAGACTGTATTACAGCGCATAGTTGATCTTGAAACATCTCAAGGTCAAACACAACAGAGTTCACAAGCTGTGTTAGAACGTGTAGCTGTTTTTGAGCCAAGGTTGGATGTAATTGAATCTAGTATAACTGATATAAATAACAAAATAAACAACCTTGAAACTGTTTTTTTAGATAAATTAACACGAATTGAATATGTAGTAATAGCAGATTTGTCAACAAGAGTAGAAGCTTTAGAATACAAGATGTCTGAATAGCTTAACCAATAATGTATTTTGATTTTTTATTTTTACATGCTTCCAATTGGTTCTGTTCATATTGGAAAACATTTATCGTATTATTCAAAATTTCTGAAGATTTTGCAATAAAACCATGATTTTCTTCTAGCTTTTCACAAGCCTCTACCATGTATTTTTTTGCATTTTCATAGTCTTTGTGTTTATAATAGATAACTCCTAATGTATGGATGCTATCAGGATTGTTCAACTTTTCAAGTTGTTTATAATGCTCGTGAGCTTCAGATAAAGTTTTTTCAGATACATGCTCTATATTTGTAAGTTTTGCAAGATTGACATAGTGTATATTTTGAAATAAGAAGTTCGTATTGTTTACAGATGTTGGAAAAATCCCCATTTTAGTTCCTTCCAGAAAAGTATGTTTATTTAGTACATATGCTTTGATTTCCTTATTATCCCATATGAATTTTGATATAGCATTTTTTAAACTATACTTAAAGGTACTTAAATAGTCGTAAAGTTTACCAGCAACCGATGGTGTAATAAAATATGAACTTTTATTCAGTAAAAATTTGTACTGCTGTCTTGATTCAACGAGAGCAAGTTCTTTGGTATCAATGCTTGAAATGCATGTGAATAATATGTCCCAATCTATCAGTTTATCATCATAAAAACATTGTAAAAGCTCCTTGATATTATGCAGATAATCTTCTCCAAGAAGCACATCATCTTCAATTATAAAGTGAAGTTCGTCATTTGATGTTAAGTTCTTTATAATATTGTATATTTCTCTGTGTCTTTCTATGTTAGAAATTTGGCATATATTCAATGTTTGAATGAGAGTGTTGAACTGGTCATCCGCCATTTTTCCTTCTTCTTTGTCATAATTGACTCTTTTGTTATATTCTTCAATATGGTTTTCAATGTACTCTTTTGTTGGCTCTTTTACCATGATGATTTTGAATTGCATCCCAATATCATCTGTAAATTTTTTTAATAATTCAACTGTACTATTAATGTACTTTAGTCTGTTTGTCAATTGGGTAGAATATATTACATACAAGTTCAAAACCTTCATTATGAGGTATATTCAGTGCAAATCTTTATACCTCGCAAGATAAGAAATAAAAAAATGAATATATAAGATAAGAATATAATATATCTATAAAGATGGAATTTTGCTGTGTATGCAATAACATGCTGTATGTCAAAACAGATGAAGCAAGAAAACTTGTTAAATATTGTAAACATTGTGATTATTCTAAGGTAGAAGATACAACAAGTTGTATCAAGATATCTGAAACAATGTATACAGAAGATGATTTGTTGTACTGTCAAAATATCAACAAATATTTGCGATATGACCCTACATTACGCAGAATTAATGATAGTCAGATAAAATGTCCTAATGCCGAGTGTCGTATAGAAGAAGGAAAACAACAACAGGTATTGTATATCAAGTATCATCCACAAAATATGAAATATTTGTATGTATGCGACCACTGTGGACATATTTGGCGTTAATCAAATTATGTATACATATTTTAGAGCTATACCATTCATATGTATAAAAGGCTTGGAAACTATAAAACTGGCTTTTCTTTTGTGTATGCAAATAACCATAAAATAGTGCGTGATAAAAAACTCATAGAGTGGTTTAAGTCATTGCACATCCCACCAGCATATCAACATGTTATCATAAATAAAGACAAGAGAGACAAAATTTTGGCATATGGATATGATAGTAAAGGAAGGAAACAATGCATTTACAATCCTGTTTTTGTTGAAGAACAGCAAAAGAAAAAATATAAAAAGGTGATTTTACTACACACCACATTTCAAAAAATTATGAAACATATTTTACAAGACATGATGAATACTGACACAATGAAGAAAGAAATTTCAATGATACTATATTTGATTACATATTGTGGTTTCAGAATAGGGAATAAAATATATGAAAAACAAAATAATTCATATGGAATATCTACTATCAAATTTAAACATATTGACATAAATGATGGATATATCACTTTTGATTTTATAGGGAAAAAAGGGGTAAGAAACCAATCATCTTGTGATAATCCTATTATATATAATTATCTTGCAGAGAAAAAACTCAGATTTGCTATAAATGATAATGTATTTTCCAATATTGATTCAAAAGATGTCAACAACTATCTGAAACAATTTCATGATAGTATTTCGTGCAAGGATTTGCGTACTTGGTGTGCAAATCTATCATTTTTAGAATATATTCAGGAATCTGTAAAACTTGGTGATAAGAAACCCGTCAAAACTGCTTTGGAGAAGGTATCAGAAAAGCTACATAATACATCAAATGTCTGTAAAAAAAGTTATGTTGACCCAAATATAATACAAATCATTGAAGAAAAAATAAAAAATGATGATATAAAATAAAATATAGTTATTACATAAAGGAAAAAGAAGATGGAGGTTGACATTATTATCAACAATCTTAAAGAAATGCTTTTGGATAGAGGGGATAATATTGATGAATTTGAGGAACATGAAGTTGATATTGATAGGGATGAATTTTACAATGATAAAAATGTTATTGAATTGCATACATCAAATACAACTATTATATTTGCTTTGACAAAAAAATTGCGCAGAAGCATTTTAGAAGAACTCAGAGATTCTTCAGAAGATATGATGAAATTTGTGGAGAAATATAATAACAAACTCAATGTCATCTTGGTATTTAGTAATGACACGAATTCTACACCTATTGTACAACAGTTGAATAAATATGATAAAATACTTCAAAAACAAGGGGGTACATTGCAATGTTTTCATATTAAGAATTTGCTTTTCAATCCAACAAAGCATTCTCTTGTTCCTAAACACACTAAATTAACAACAAATGAATTATCAGAAGTAATGGACAAATATATTATAAAAAAAACACAAATGCCTTATATTCTTCATACAGATGTAATAGCAAAATGGCTAGGTTTAAAACACGGTGATATAGTAAAAATTGAAAGATTCAATGAAAATAGTGGTATATCCTATTACTATCGTGTATGTATTTAACAGCTTGTCTTATAATATTATATAATATATAGATAAGGTAAAATATTTGATGCCATCAAACCCAAAATTAGATGAAATTAAAAATATGTTTAGTACATATTATAACAATTTTTTCTTTGATAACAGAGAAATATTAGCACATCTGAATGATATAAAACAACCAGGTGGTAATATATATGATGCAACAACAAAAAAAATATTGTGTCTAGAAATAAACAAAAATGGCGAACAATTATTTCGTAAGAATAATACAAACACTGAATTGGCAATCAAATACAATACTATTATGTCATCTATATATGCAGTAATACAAGTTTTGGTTAATATAATAAGAACATCTACAAATTACAATGATATATATCAAAATATACAAAAAGTAAAGTTAATCAATACACCTGCAAGTGCAGATGTATCAGGTATATTGAAATCTATAGACCCAAATCTGAATACAAAATACTTGATTGAAACAAATACATTGTATATCTATGACCCATCTATTCAAATGTTGGAATTTGATAAGATAGGCTATAAATATAAAGAACATCTACATGATGGTATCACAGATAATGAGGCAATAAGTAATCATATATTTTTTATGCTGTCCTTAAACGAATATAGTCTTAAATCTCAAGTATTTGCTTATTACTATTATATTATAATATTAAAATTATTTGCATTATTTTATTACAACTCTGAATATTTGATTGATTCTGGAACAAATGATGAAATATGTGAGTATTTTAATAATGAAGCAATATCCATATTTATGGATCTTAAAAATACCGCAGATGCTATGATAAGCTCGTCTGGAAATAACAGTGTATTGAAAGAATATAATGCTCAATGTACTGGCTTATGTCCAGTTTCTTTTGATATTATCTATTCAGAGAATGACAAAAACGATATAATTTTTGTAAGTAAAGAAGGTTCAATGAGTGATGAATATGTTGTAATTGTAGAACAGCAAATTACAAACGAAGAAACAAAAATTACGCAAACTGTATCACAGACATATGAAATCATGAATGCTACATATGTGAATACTACAGGAGACATAAATTACATGAAAGTTCCTGTATCTATTATTTTGAAAGCTTATGCAACTAATGCACGAGGTTGTGGAATAGAAGGTGTGTATCCATCTATTCATATTGAGCAAAATGAAACTAAATTAATCAAAATAAGACCAAAGACTGTATCAGATATACGCAGAGACTATATACTAAATGGTAAGGAACTTGGGCTATTGAATTCTAATATAATAAAATCAAAAGACAAAATCAATAGAATGGTGAAGAATTATGATAAACAATATAGTATAAATAAAAATATCAATACACGGTTGAATATATATAACTGGGTGTTCATTATCTTGTCAGTTATCTTAGTGACATTATGGATTTCAAATTTTAGTTCATCTATAAAATTAACAACAGTGTATGCAGTTTTTGCAGTTATGCTTATTATATTAGTTATAAACTATTACTTGAATTATGATTACATAGAACATTTCAATTCACCCTCACAAGTTTCAACAGTAAATGCTGTTGAATGTTCTCAATTAACATCAACATCACCTATTGTAAATAGAATAAATTTTATTCAAAACAATATGACACCTTTTATAGAAACTGCATTGCAATTAGTAGTTGTATATCATTTATATTTGTCATCTCTTGATTCTCTTGATTTGTTTAAGAAAATGTCAGGTGCCATGAAGACAGAGATGCGAACTTTCAAAGACCATGAAAAATACTATAAATATAAAGAAAAAATGGATGTTAAAACAATAGATATATTAAAACATGACATGATAGCAAATACAGGTTATATCAACATGATGACATTCATGTTTTTAATAATAACAATTTTCTTTATATGTTATTTTTACCAACCTGAATATGTAAAATCATATGTTGTCATAACACTTGTACTTGTTGGCATTAATTTGTCTATATATTATCTTGTTGTTTTGCAACCAGTACGAACCCGTGCAAGAAATAAGTATTGGTCCAAACCTAATCAAAGTATACTTGTTAATATGTAATCTTCTTTTTTTGAATTATAACCAAATGTGATATGATGTAAAGTATATAAACATTGTTTATGATGTTATATAAAATGTCTGATGATTCTGACCCTGATTATGTCCCAGATTCAGACGATTTATCAACATCATCATGTGATTCAAGAGATAACCTCAAAATAAAAAATAATGCCCAATTGGCATATAACGATGAAGATGAAGAAGACGAAGAAGACGAAGAAGACGAAGAAGAAGACGAAGAAGACGAAGAAGAAGACGAAGACGAAGAAGACGAAGAAGAAGACGAAGAAGATGAAAATAAATCAAATAAAATTATGTTATTTATTAATAGCAATACACAGCCATTGGCTCTTATCATGAAAGATAATACAAGAAAAAGAAAAGAACAAACACAAGATGGTAATGTCACTAAAAAACGTAAATATGATGATATTGTTGGAAAGTATAATAAATGTGAAAAGACCCATTTTGAAAAAATGGCAGATTCTGAGAAAGACGAAATTTACACTTTAGAAAAGTATCTGGAAAAATCAAGTATATATACTCCTGAACCTTTGCGTTTCAAATTTTTGAGATGGAATGTTGTGACTACTGTAAAGAATATTGTTCTGTCAAAATTGGAACAATTGAATAAGATGGTTCCTTGCTCTGGTGAATATTTCAAGCTAAATACATGGATTAATACACTTTCTACAGTTCCAATAGGAAACTATCATACACTTCCTATCCAAAATACAGACACTGATATAGCTTTGTATTTGCAAAATATCAAAAAGAGTATTGATGATAGTATATATGGACACGAAGAAACAAAAGAACAAATAGTTCGTATTTTAGCACAATGGATCAGCAATCCAAAAAGTAATGGTTATGTAATAGGAATACATGGAAGCCCTGGAGTAGGAAAAACAAAACTAATCAAAGATGGCATATGTAAAGCAATGGGATATCCATTAGCTTTTGTATCATTAGGAGGAATTAGCGATGCATCATATTTAAATGGTCATCACTATACATATGAAGGTTCAACACATGGGAAAATAATTGAGAGCCTTATCAAGGCTCGTGTAATGAATCCTGTATTTTTATTTGATGAACTTGATAAAGTATCTAATACATCGCGTGGAGATGAAATAATTAATACACTCATACATATAACAGACCCTGTACAAAATGACAAATTTTCAGATAAATATTTTGAAGAAATAGATTTGGATCTATCTAAATCACTTATCATTTTCACTTACAATGACGAGAATGCTATTAATCCTATTCTCAAAGATAGAATGATAACCATCAAAGTAGCAGGATATAATAGTAAGCAAAAGTTAACTATATGCAAAGATTATATTATACCTGAGTTATTGCCACAATATAACATGCAAAAAAATGATATCATATTTGATGAACAACTTCTGAAAATTATCATTGAAACACATGGTAAAGAAGAAGGTGTTAGAAACCTCAAGCGTGTTATTAATGATATTATTTCTTGGATCAATATGCTAAGGTATGTTCCTATAGATGGTGTAGAAGTAAAATTTCCATTTATTGTGTCAAATGAATTCTACAATAAATATTGCAAAAAGGATATTGTAGAAACTCCAAAATACTTATCAATGTATCTTTAGAATTCAAACATTAGAAATCCCCAAAAACCAAAGAAAAATATTATAACAGACCTTTTCATATCATTTCTATTACTTGTATCATTCCAATTAAATGTGAAAACAAAAGCAATGGCTCCTAATAACCAATTAATGACAATGAAATATCCTATAACATCTCTTACCCAATTACTTTCTGTATTATTTTTTCTCACAACAAGAGGATTTAATTCTGACTCCCACTGTTTATTATCATACAACGTAGAATCTGCTGAAGATGCTTGTGGACTTGGTGCTTGTGGACTTGGTGCTTGTGGACTTGGTGATAGAACAGCATCCTTCTGCATTTTAGATGCATCATCTGATGTAGTTTTGGACTTTCCTTCTTTTTTACATTGAGCAAACAAATTAGTATCATATGACCAGTCATTAGCTTTGTATGCATTGATAACATCATCGCATGTATTACAGTCATTTG
>Ga0208082_1000468_pt1 | contig 12191 bp, 10 predicted proteins | sample LakMenE09Jun09ns_FD_150683 | JGI IMG/M metagenome (GOLD analysis project Ga0208082, IMG submission 150683) | Freshwater microbial communities from Lake Mendota, WI - 09JUN2009 deep hole epilimnion ns (SPAdes) | ecosystem: Environmental > Aquatic > Freshwater > Lake > Epilimnion/Euphotic zone ... | reverse complement strand
CACAGCTCAGGCGAAAAATCTCATCGTGCTCACCGGCGATATTCATCTTGCTGGAGTCGGCCAACTAACAACCACCTCTGATCCAGAGACTCCACGAGGTATTGAATTTGTCGCGACATCAATCTCATCAAGTGGCAACGTCAACGCGGCAACCGAAGCCCTCTTTGTTTCGTTAACTAACATCATTGATGCCGAGGCACAACATCGTGGCTACATTTTGCACACTGTCACCGCTGATTCGTGGACTGCCGATTACCGCATCGTTGATAATGCTTTGGTGGAGGGTTCGACAGTTTCAACTTGGAAAACTTTCAAGGTGACTGCGGGTTCGCCCGCAGTCACTCAAATTTAGGATCATTACTCGGTGATGCAATCAGAAATTGTTATAAAGGTTGCGAATCCTTCTTCGGAAATGTCGAGGGAGCTGATGTCGACCGAGCCCTCAATCAAAGCGTCGAGATTGTCCACCAAAAGTGTTAAGTCATCTTCATTGAGTTGCTTTACGACTTTGGCGACGCACGCCTCATCAATTGTCGTATCAGATTCTGCGGCCGATTCGATGAGTGCGTCTGTCAGTTTCTTCGCGCCATCCGATCCCATGCCATCACCACCACATGAACTCAAACCGATAATGGCCACTGCTGAAATACATACGCCGACAAACTTCTTCATTTTTGCCTCCTGGCAATCAAATCATTGACTTCCAAGACACTAGTCATCTATCCCGTAGCTAGAGCGGACTTCTCTTGCTTCGCTAGTTCTTTCTGACGACGTTTCTCAGCCACTTGCATTCGAATACCACCGGCGATTCCCTCAGGATTCGTGATGGCCGTAAAAATCAACAAAACGCCACCGATGAGCACTTCCCAACTTCCCATTCCACCAATGACTTGATTCATTCCGTAGAACGCCACTCCAGCAGTTGCAGTAATGCCAGCTGTCACCGCACCACTCACGCTGGTGATACCGCCAAGGTATGCAACAGACAACGCAGTCAATGACGCCATGACACCATAGGAGAGATCTGACACCGACCCGAATCGATAAGCAATCAGAGTCCCGCCGACTCCAGCAATGAAAGATGAGAATGCAAACAACGTCATCTTGACTCTGGTGACGTTGATACCAACTGCTGCTGCAGCTCGCTCATTGCCACGAACTGCCAGCATCACGCGACCGGATCCGGCACGTCGAATGTTTGCAACTGCCACACAGAGTAAAACCAAGGTTGCTATCAAAAAGACGCCGAATACTGGTCGCGAGACTTTGTCTCCAAACACCAACCCAAAATCCCAAGGCCCGAGTTTCGGATTAGGAATTTTTGCCCCACCTGTTGAGATGTCACCAATGAACGCAGGATTCTTAAATACAAACTCGGCAATGGTGACTCCACCAGCCAGCGTGATGATCGCGAGATTGGTTCCTCGAACTCGTAATGCCGGAAATCCAACTAACAAACCGAACAACATCGCACCGAATGAAGCAATGAGTGGTGCGATCGGAAATGGAATGTCGTAGCGCATCGCCAATTTCGACAAAGCAAAGCCGGCGATTCCAGCGAACGCCATTTGCGCGAGCGAAGTCTGACCTCCAAAACCAGTCAGCACTACTAACGAAAGTGCCAGCACTGACGCAATGATCGTTGTCATCAATGCGGCGCGCCAGAGTGGACCAAACGCGAACAAACCTACTAAGGCAAGCGCTGTCGGAACCAGTACTGAAAACGGTGTGATTCGAGCAGGTGGTACTGACGGAAGTTTCCAACTACTCACAGCCCCACGCTCCGGGAGTCGCTCACCTAGTAGAACCATCGTCACGATGATGACGATGAATGGAATTCCCTCACGTGCACCGTATTCGGGAAACCAACTGATGTCATTTTGCAACTTCGTGCAAATTGATTGACCCATACCAATCAGGACACCAGTAATGAGTGTCGGCCAATAGTTCTGGAATTTTCCGATGAGCGCTGAACCTAATGCTGGGATCAAAAAGGCGAAGGTAAAGATCGTCGGATTCAACTGCACTTGAGGAGCAGCAAGAATTGCAATCAGAGTTGTGACAACTGCTGAAATGACCCAACCAAGTCCAGCCAAGAAATCTGGCGAGTAACCCAACAGCACGGCACCTTTTTCGTTTTCAGCCGATGCTCGAGTTGCGAGTCCGATGCGTAGAAATTTGCTCGCCATCCACAACAATGCTGCAAGAACAACAACGATGGCCAATAGCCACAGTCCATCGCGTGGAATTGTGAGGTCTCCAGTAATGGTGACTGGTTCACGGGGAAGAATGGGGGCCACTCTCATGGCCGTCACGTCTTGGAAACGGCGTTCAACAAGTGTGATGAAAACAATGATCAATCCGACACTGGCCACGACTTTGGCCAATGCTGGAGCTTGTCGTAGGGGTTTAAACACCAGAAGATATGCAGCCAAACCAATAATTGCTGCTGTCAGTAGAGCAAGAATTAATGCCCAGCGAAAACCAACGTCATCGCCAAAGTGATAACGACCAGGCAGCCCTGGAATAGGAAATGGATATGCGCCATTGCGCAACTCGGCATATACGTAAGTACTCCACATAGCCATGGATCCGGCGGCGAAGTTGACGACGCCAGATCCTTGGTATGTGATCACCATGCCCAAACCGAGAGCAGCGATGATGGCCCCCGCACCACTGCCGAGCAGCAAATAGAAGAGATAGTCAGTCATGTCTTATGTCCTCTTCTTCTTTCGTGTGCTCGGCAGTGGTGAGGCGGTTAATGATCAGGGAAGGTACGGGCTGCTGTCGAGCAACGCCGAGCCAGTAACGGCCTCGAGGTCATCAACTGGTCCAACGACTCCATCACCCTTGTACATGGCGAATGGGAAGACGAAGGAACAGACAGCGGGATACTTTGCATTTGATCCACACTTGATGGGTGTCTCTCCACCAAAGAGGAATAGTCCGTCAGCAGTCTTCAAATAATCGAAGAGTGATTGCCCGGTCATTTCGATGCCTTCTTCAACCATCTTGTTGCCGTAGTCAATGAGCGAGTTCCACATGGTGTAACCAAGCCCACCAAGACCAAGTGCAGCCACAGTGACTTCGTCTTCGCTCACGCCCATAACAGGGGCAAGAAGCTTCTTCAGCAATGCACGCTGTGGGGTGTCCTTCTCTTCGGGAAGACCAGCGAAGTACCAACCAGTTGCATCATCGCCAACGACGTCAATAACGTCTTTGTCAGCACAGATGTTGGTGGTGATGACTGGTGTCGTGATTCCAAGCGATGCACGGGCACGCATGGTGCCGATACAGCCAGCATCGGAGTACAGCGAAACAATGACGTCAGGGTTGCCTTCTGTTGCTTGACGCATCAAGCCTTGGAAGCCTGCGTCGGTTTCATTGTCGCCACCCTTAACCGTCACGTACTTGATACCGGCAACATCAAGTGCGCCTTGAAGCGAGGCTGCAGTTGAGTTGGCTCCAGCGTTGTCAGCGTGAATGATGCCAACCGAAGTTGCTTTGAAATAATCCTTGGCCATTGCTGCTGAAGCTGCCTGCGACGTGGCGTTTCCACCAGTCAAGAACAAAGCATTCGCGGTGTAGTCCGGAGCAAGAATTGGCAACACACCAATCACTGGAATCTTGGCGGCATCGTAAGTCTTGTAGTCGGGGAACAAGTCGAGACCCAAGATAATGAGCTCAACTCCCTTACCAACAAGTTCTTGCGCACACGCTTGTGAGGTTTCTGGGCTGCCCTTGACTACACAAGTTTCTAACTTGACCGGGCGATTACCTAGGCCACCGTGCTCGTTGGTGTATTCAATAGACGCTTCAACGAATCGACGAATGTCGGGGAAGTCAAGTCCGCCCGCTCCGCCTTCGGTATTCACCATACCGATCACCATTTCGGTTCCCGTTGGTGCTGGTAGTTCAGTTGCGTCAGGTGCTGGTGCATCTGACGTTGCTGGAGCCTCAGTAACTTCTGGCGCAGCAGTCTCAGTCGAGCCACCACCGTCGTCGCCTCCACCACAGGCAACAAAGAACAGGCCACCAGCAACGATCGCGGCGAGTGCGCGTGAGCGCCGCCGTGATCCTGGAGTCCCCAAACTCATGGATCGTGTCATATTTCCCCCTCAGTTGTATGCCGCAGGTTGCGGCGCTTACTTAGTTGGCCACTGTGGCCGGTACCCAACTGCCGTGGAACCCAAAGGGGATTCGTGGCAATTGAACAGTTGCAATGAAATCGCTGCTCATGGACTTGGCGTCCACGATGACGAACTCACTTGCGTCCTTATGTTGGTCATAGATGTATGTCATCAAGTAACCATCGTCTTCAGTCTTTGCATTTTCAGCTGGAGCGAACACGACTTCGCCGCAGGTACGACCTTTGCCAAGTTTGATTTCGGCACAAGTTCCGGCCTGACGGTCGTACTTCAAAATCGCACCTTCGTCGACTTGACCAAAGCCCGCGTTGCCCATCGACATTTCGTAGCCATAACGGTGCTTCTTGCCAATGACTGCATCGTTGACTCGTGGGAATTCGGCTCCACGATCGTCGATCTGCTCTTCGGTGACTTTGCCAGTTGTGGTGTTGATTGTCCAACGCCACAAGTTGGGCGGCGGGAAGTCCATCGCATCTTTTTTCCAGATGTGTTCAAAGCGAGCGACGTCAAGAATGATCTTGTCGCCTTCTTCGTAGCTGTTCATCGGGTGGAAGACGTAGCACGGATTGATGTCGTACCACTTCACTTGAGAATCGTTTCCGTTACGTGGCATCACACCAAGACGTGCGGGATAGGTATCGCTCCATGTGATCGGCATTTTGCCTTCGATGGCCAAGTTGAGATCGAACACTGCGGGTAGGTCCATGAACACCACATAGTTTTCGGTGATGTTGAAGTCGTGCATCATGGTTGAACCAGTGACGGTGATTTCTTCGCGCTGCACCATTTTGCCGTCGGCCGATACACGGAAGTAGGTGAGATAAGGAGGCAGTGGTGCGTAACCAAATGCCAACATCTCGCCAGTCGTCGGGCAGATCTTTGGGTGTGCGGTAAATGCGCCCTTCAATACGCCGTTGTAATCGGTTGAACCGATGGTGTTGAGATTGCCATCGAGTACGTACGGGAAGTGTCCTTCTTCAAGCGCAAGAATCTGTCCGGCATGTCCAACCACATGGGTGTTGGCTTTCGAACATGTCATGTCCATCGTGACCGAGGGATCGAGAATGTTGATTGATGGATCCTTGATGAAAGGTGTTTGCACGTAACGGTTGCGGTACCACTTGGCTGCACCGTCTTGTAGACGCAGGCCGTGAATCATTCCGTCACCAAAGAACGGATGATCGCTCATACCAGTTAACGGATTCGCACCGTTGCGAAGGTAGCGACCATCAAGTTCGGTAGGAATACTTCCCACAACTTTGAGATCGGTCAGCGTGAGTTCTTCTTGTGTAGGACGACCGTTACCTTGAAGGTGAGCCGGGATTTCTTCAAGCATTGACATATTGATTCTCCTGATTGTGAAGGTTGATTCTGAATAAGAGTTGATTACTTCTTGACTGCGTCTGGTGATCGAGCCCACATCAATGTGGCATCGAAACTAAGTGAGTAATCGGGAATAAATTCCATGATCACGCGATGTGGTGAATCAAGAAACTTGCGGAATTCGTCGGCGGCCTGCTGATTGTCGGGACGCAAACGATTAGCGAACTCGGGATAGAACCAATCTTTGGTGGCACGATCGTCGCGAATTAAGCAGTCACCTTTATAGGTAATGGTCTTTCCACCACCAAGGCTTGAGCCCGTGCTGTTGATGCAGATTGATGAACGTGGATTACGACGTAACGCCGGAATGCGCTTGCGTGTTTCGGCGGCGGTTAACCACAACTTGCCGTCTTTGGGAAGATACGACATCACCACTCCAAAGGGTTCGCCCTTGTTGTTGACCCACATAAAGACACACTCGCCAAGCGCGTTCACCAACTTGTGTTCAAGCTCTGGTGTGAGAGCACATTCGGTGAGATCTTCGTAACTGTCGTGGTTGGACATTGCGTTCCCTTAACTAACTAGTTGATCAATATGTGACGACAGTAACACGCCTGTCAAGCCATATCTACCCCTCGTAAGTTATTTACGAGGACCCTGCAATCCGTTCCACATCAAGTCGCTGATTTGGCTGGCCACTTCATCAACGGCCCGCTCGGGCTGGGTGATCCACCACACCGAAATCATTTGCAACATTCCCACGATGCCAAAAGACCAGGCCTCGGCCACTTTGGGGTCGTGACCTTGGCTTTTGCGCCAAAAGGCGAGGGTTTTGGCCAAGGGCGTGGTCGAGCGTTCGGCCAACGACAGGCGTCCGATGGCGGTTTGTTCGGTATTTCCACCCGTGACGTACAAGAAAAGTTCACGATGTTCGGCCACAGCCAGCAGGTTGGCCCGCACCAAACGGCTCAAACTGGCCTGATTCAACGTTTCGCCAGCAATTGCGTCTTCGGTGGCTTCGAGCATTCGATCTGATAGGCGTTCGGCCAGGGCGTCAGCCAGTTCGGCTCGCCCACCGACCCGGTCGTACACAATCGGCTTGGTTACCCCGGCTTCGACAGCGACAGATTCAAGCGATGCGCCCGGGCCTTCTCGTTTGATGACTCGTTCGGCGGCATCAAGCACATGGTCACGATCAACAACCAATTGACCCCCAATGGGTCGACCTGGACGGCGAGGCGCAACAGATGACATGGCGACAGTCTGCCCCAAAAAAGTGCCGAGCCGAAAATTCCCGAATTTGCCCCTATCCCAGGCTTACTTACTACTGGTAACTTTTATGTGGGCGATCCGTTTCGTCCGGTAGGGGGAATCAACATGAGTGGATTATTTGATCTTTCCGATGACGTCGCCGTCGTCACCGGAGCCGGCCGCGGCATTGGCGAAGGAATCGCCAAGACTTTGGCCGAGGCCGGGGCCGCAGTTGTCTGTGCGGCACGACGAGTCGATGAAGTTGAACGCGTTGCCGCCGAAATTCGCGCCGCAGGTGGTCGAGCAATTGCCATGCCTACTGACGTCACCGATAACGCCGCTGTTGAAGCACTCGCACAAAAAGCAATCAGCGAGTTTGGCCATCTTGATATCTGGGTGAACAACGCCGGTGGTTCGCCGATTCAGGCACCACTCACCAACCTCGATCCCAACGAATGGGATGCAACGATGCGACTCAACATCACATCTGTTTGGGTCTGCACCAACATTGCAGCAAAACTCATGCGAGATGGTGGACGCATTGTCAATATTTCTTCAAAGGCTGCCGTGAACACTGTGATGGGCAGCGGCCACTATGCCGCCGCCAAAGCAGCAGTGAACTCACTCACCGTTACTTATGCCAAAGAACTTGGTCCGCGTATTCGTGTGAACTGCATCATGCCTGGTGCAGTGCCCACCGAAATCATGATGAAGGCATTACGTCTTGAAGATGACGATCTGCCCAAGCTCGAAAAAATGTTGCGCTTGCCTATGCGTCGTTTGGGAACTCCCGAAGATTTAGGTCAAGCAGTTTTGTATTTCGTGTCACCAGCATCAAGTTGGGTCACGGGTCAAGTCATTGGCATCGACGGAGGTTTGTGATGACTGAGTTAAACAAGAAGGTTGTTCTCAAAAGTCGTCCTGCTAATCGGCCGGAGGATTCAAACTTTGAATACCGCGAAGAACAGACCGACGAACTTACTGATGGCATGTTGCTCATCAAGGTCGATCTGCTCGGAATCGATGCATTTATTCGCACAACGTTGAATGAAGGAAGTTTTCACCGTGGTGCCGAAATCGGTGGCGTGATTCCTGCTCTTGGGGTTGGCGTTGTTCTTGAAAGTAAAGCCGAAGGTTTTTCTGCTGGCGATCATGTTTTCGGACCGCTGTGTTCGCAGACTCATGCCGTCATGCCAGCGTTTACGATGAAAAAGATTGATACGACAGTTGCGCCAGCGTCGGCGTATCTCGGAGCACTTGGTTTAACTACTGGCCTCACCGCCTACTTCGGAATTGTTGACGTCGGCCAGGTGAAGAAAGGCGACACTGTTGTTGTCTCTGGTGCTGCCGGAGCTGTTGGATCAGTGGCTGGACAAATCGCGAGACTCAGTGGTGCAAGCAAGGTCATCGGTATCGCTGGTGGTGCACACAAATCAAAGTTCTTGGTTGATGACCTGAAGTTTGATGCGGCCATTGATTACAAGAACGAAAATGTTGCAGCGCGTCTTGATGAATTGGCACCAGATGGAATCAATGTCTTTTACGACAACGTCGGTGGCGACATTCTTGATGACGTATTGATGCGCATCATCGAAGGATCACGCATCGTCATTTGTGGCGGAATTTCACAGTACGAAAACATGGACGATGTTCGCGGGCCCAAGAATTACATGAAGCTCGCCGAACGGCACGCCACCATGGAGGGCTTCGCAGTCTTTCATTTTGCCGAACACTATGCCCGCGCCGAGAAACACCTCGCCGATTGGCTCCGTAGCGGCGAATTGGTCGTACGTGAACAGATCGAACATGGCGTCGAGAACTTTCCTGCCGTGATGAACCTGTTGATGACAGGTGGCCATTACGGCAAATTACTTCTCAAGGTGTAGTCCCGAACTTTTCCAGCGAGAATGGGCGATGTGAGCAGCATCGTCATCTCCGAACTTGAATACGCACCCCCCGGAGCTGACCAGCTTTTCTTCGATGTGAGCTTTGGTGTCGCACCAGGCGAACACGCTGCCTTGGTCGGCGCTAACGGCGTAGGCAAGAGCACCATTTTGAAGATCTTGACCGGTGAATACGAATGCGATGGCGGTGACTTCACGGTCAACGGCACCATGTTGTCAATGACGCAAGACGTTGGCATGTCACGGCCGACCGACACCTTGCGCGAAATGTTGATTGAAGTTGCGCCCACTGCACTCCGCGCCGCGGGTCGCGCACTCGTCGCTGCCGAGAAAGCCTTGGCCGACGGAAGTGATGACGGTATGGGTTACGCCAACGCTCTCGGTGATTGGGGCGATCTTGGTGGATACGACCTCGAAACTAAATGGCAAGCTGCTGCGCAACGAAGTGTCAAGACCCCGGTCGACGATTTTTCTCGACGTCTCGTCAGCGAACTCTCGGGTGGCGAACGCAAACGACTCGTACTCGATTTGTTGTTGACGTCTGGTGCTGATGTTCTGTTACTCGACGAACCCGACAACTATCTCGACATTCCCACTCGCGGCTGGCTTGAAGAACAAATCAAAGCCTGTAAATCAACCATCCTGATGGTGAGCCACGATCGGACATTGCTTGAGCGCGTCGCGACCAAGATTGTTGTCATCGAAGGTTCGGGTGCTTGGGTGCACGGTGGTTCATACCTCACGTTCCCTGAAGCGCGGGCCAAGAGGCAAGAACTGATGGGCGACGATCTCAAACGCTGGAATGACGAAGAGCGTCGACTCTTTCATCACATGAAGATCATGAAGCAACGCGCCGCACAGAACTTCAAGAATGCAACGAAGGCCAACGGCGCAGAAACCCGTTGGGAAAAATTCGTTGCAGCCGGCCCGCCTCCCCCACCAGTTGCCGACCAACAGATTCACGTTCGTTTGCGTGGAGCAGATGCGGCCCGTCGGGTCGCCAAGCTTGAAGACGTTTCAGTGGGCAACTTGTTCTTCCCGTTCTCGGACGAGATTCATCACGGCGAACGTGTTGGTCTCATCGGTCCAAACGGAACTGGAAAGAGTCACCTACTTGCAGTTCTCAACGGCGTCACTCCTGACGTCGGTTCAGTAACTTTTGGTCCACGCACTTCAGTTGGTGTGTTCACACAGATCAATGATCGACCCGACTTCACAGGTCGTCAGTGTCTTGACATCATTCGTGACCGATTAGTCGAAGACGAAAAGTCAATGAAGGCACTGGCTCGGTACGGACTCGTCAATAATTCGCGTCAAGAGTTTCAAACTTTGTCAGGTGGACAAAAGGCCCGGCTTGAAATTTTGTGCCTCGAGATCGAGGGTCACAATGTTCTGTTACTTGATGAGCCAACCGACAACCTCGACATCGAATCGTCAGAAGCTCTTGAGCGAGCTCTAGATGGTTTCGAAGGAACCGTCATCGCGGTGAGCCACGATCGAACCTTCTTAGCCAAGTTTGATCGTTTCATCATGATCAACGACGACGGAGATGTCTACGCGTTGCCCGATTACGAGATTGCCATGACCGGACTGGCCGAACCCACCAAACTTGCCACGGTTCGCCTAGCCAAGAAACTCAGTTAGGCGTAGTCTGCAGTTATGGCCGGATCGTCCCGCAAGATTGACTTCATTGACAAGATCACCTTGCCGGTGTTTGCGGCCACCATGGTCTGGGAGCATCGGGTTTTAAAGAAGCGCAAGCTACGCGAACTCGTTGATGTTGACGCAGTGGCACCAATCGACGATGGCAACCCAGTTCCCGATCCACTCGTTCCACTTGGTTACGAAAAGAACGACACAGCCGGAAGTCTTGGCTTATTGGTTGGCTCAATCTTGATGGCTTTTGCTCTTGACGGTACATACCGCAAGATTCATGGATTCTTGTTTCGTCATCGTCTCTCAAACTTTGGTTCGCGCCGCGGTTCAATCATTACCGCGATGATCGTCTGGGATTTCTTGTACTACTGGAACCACCGCTGGATGCACAGGGTGCGCTTGTTCTGGGCCGACCATGCCGCACATCACTCAGGCCGCCGCTACAACTTGTCAACGGCTCTTCGTCAATCGTGGAACGGCTACCTCACTACTTGGGTGTACTGGCCAATGCCGCTTCTTGGATTCCAATATTCGTCATTCGTCAAAGCTCGTCAATTGAACTTGTTGTATCAGTACTGGATTCATACTGAGGCCATCGACCGTTTGCCCGACTGGGTGGAAAAGATTTTCAACACGCCGTCACATCACCGAGTGCACCACGGCGCCAACAAGCAATACATCGACAAGAACTACGCCGGCATCCTGATTATTTGGGACCGCATGTTCAAGACCTTCGAACCCGAGATTCGTCAACTGCAATACGGGCTCACCAAAAACATTCGTACGAACAACCCCGTCAAAATGGCATACGGCGAATTAGCACAAATCGCTAAAGACGTTGCTCAAGCCGACAACTTCAATGAGCGCTTGCGCTATGTCTTTGCTGCCCCAGGCTGGTCACCGGACGTCGCTGCATAAAGAATTAAACGAGAGCCTTGGCTTTTGTAAATTGCATGGCGCCATCATCAATGGGCGACTTCACAATCATCTGCTTATCAACCGCGATGAGTTGCGGGTTGAGCCACGGAGCATGATCTCCTTGCCTAGGCATTAAGTGCATCATGCGTTGCATGTAGCCTGCCGAGAAATCATCAATCCAGGGACGAGCCTTCATACCTTGGTCTTGTGCTCGTAAACGCGGCGTGGCTTGTTGCGTGCCGGTTTTCTTCATGTGATTCAACAAACGACACGAGTAATTAGCCACCACATCGGCGCGCAGAGTCCATGACGCATTGATGTATCCGAATGTCGACACCAAGTTTGGTACATCTGAATATGCCAAGCCTTTGTAGGTCCAGGTTTGTGCGAAGTCAACTTCGTTGCCGTCAACCTTGAATTCAATTTCGCCAAGTGTGACGAGATTGAGCCCAGTTGCCGTGACGATAATGTCGGCTTCAATTGTGACGCCCGACTTCAACAAAATACCGCTCTCAGTAATGCGCTCAATATGGTCGGTCACGACCGAAGCCTTGCCGAGCGCAATTGACGTGAAGAGATCGCCATTAGGGATCAGACACATACGTTGATCCCACGGGTTATAGGTCGGAGTGAAGTGAGTATCGACGTCGTAATCGGGGCCGAGAGCTTTGCGAACCCCTCCAAGAATTTGCCCCTTGACTTTTTCTGGATGAGTACGCGTACGGTTATAGAAGAATTTGGTCAGTGCAATGTTCTTTTTGCGAGTGATCGCGTATGCAACTTTCTCTGGCAAGATCTTGCGAAGTTTGTCGGCGATCGCATCATGATCGGGTCGTGCCACCACATAGGTTGGCGAGCGCTGCAACATAGTGACGTGCGCAGCTTTCCTTGCCATTGCCGGCACCACAGTCACCGCAGTTGCACCTGAACCGATGACAACAACTTGCTTTCCGGTGTAGTCGAGATCGCTCGGCCACTTTTGTGGATGCAC
>Ga0208082_1000465_pt1 | contig 12229 bp, 10 predicted proteins | sample LakMenE09Jun09ns_FD_150683 | JGI IMG/M metagenome (GOLD analysis project Ga0208082, IMG submission 150683) | Freshwater microbial communities from Lake Mendota, WI - 09JUN2009 deep hole epilimnion ns (SPAdes) | ecosystem: Environmental > Aquatic > Freshwater > Lake > Epilimnion/Euphotic zone ... | reverse complement strand
CATCTCGTATAGCCAATTCTGGAGTTGTAGGTGTTACAACTAATCCAAGTATCTTTAACTCTGCAATTACTGGATCAGCAGATTACGCCGCCGATATTGCCGCCATGAAATCTCTCTCTCCCGAAGAAATCGTTAAGAAATTAACAACTGATGATGTTCGAAAAGCCTGTGATCTCTTTGCTTCTATCTACACGCAATCATCTGGCGTAGATGGTCGAGTAAGCATTGAAGTTGACCCTCGACTGGCTCACGACACTCAGAGCACCATTGATGAAGGTAAATCTCTGTGGGAGATAGTTGATCGACCAAATCTTTTGATTAAAGTTCCAGCAACTAAAGCTGGACTCCCTGCTATTACTGAATTAATCGCAAGTGGAATCAGCGTCAATGTCACGCTAATTTTTTCTTGCCAACGCTATGAAGAAGTAATCGATGCATTTATCCTGGGAGTAGAAGGTGCTCAAAAGCGAGGCATTGATCTTTCAACAATCCACAGCGTCGCATCATTTTTTGTTAGTCGCATTGACACTTCAGTTGATCGTAAATTGAAAGAAATAAACACCCAGGCCACCCTTGAACTCCTTGGCAAAGCTGCCATTGCTAACGCTGTTCTTGCCTATGAACTATTCCTTGTAAAATCTAAATCTGCGCGTTGGAACAAGTTAGGCGCTGCTGGAGCGCATATGCAACGGCCACTATGGGCATCTACCGGCGTAAAAGATCCAGCTTATGATGACACCAGATACGTCATGGAGTTAATTGCGCCTTCAACAGTAAATACGATGCCGCAATCCACATTGGATGCTGTAATCGATCATGGCAAATTTCATGGCAACACAATTACACCTGCCATAGAACATTCACACATTGCCCTGGCTCAGCTGTCAAAAAATGGAGTCTCCCTAAATGAGATCACCGAAACCTTAGAAATCGAAGGAGTGGCTTCTTTCGCCAAAGCGTGGCAATCACTTTTAGATGATGTAGACAAGGTTCGTAATGCATGATTGAAGTTCGATATAGAAATAGTGAGCTTGTTGATCAAAATTCGCAATTATTCAAAAAAATATTCGACGCTCATCAAAGGCTTGTAAAAAAAGACTTCACAATCTGGGGTCCTGATGCCAGCGAAGAAGCAAAAATACGCATGGATTGGATTGGTCTACCTACAGAATCTCGTGAATTACTTGCACAACTCGATGCGCTCACAGCCAAATTTCGTCATCTAAACACAATCGTTTTATGCGGAATGGGTGGTTCTTCCCTTGGCCCCGAAGTTATCGCCAACACCTATGGCAAAGAACTTATCGTTTTGGATTCAACAGATCCACATTACGTTTCGCACTGCTTGCCTGAAAATCTAGAAACAACACTTGTCATTGTTGGGTCTAAATCTGGTTCCACAATAGAAACAGCAAGTCAGAAATCACTCTTTGAAAGTCGTTTTCAAGCAGCTGGTCTGGATATGACCAAGCACATGATTATTGTTACCGATCCAAATTCTCCACTGGATATCCAATCTCGCAAATCTGGATTTACAGTTGTTAATGCCAACTCGAACGTAGGTGGTCGCTTCAGTGTTTTGGGAGCTTTTGGTTTAGTCCCTTCTGCATTTCTTGGCATTGACGTTTCAATAATTTTAGATAGTGCAGCAGATACAAAGGAATCCTTAATCCGAGATCCACACCCAGCGCTGCTTACGGCCTATTCAATCATTACGGGAACCGCTCAATACTTTGGCGTCACAGATGAGAATTCAAAGATGCCTGGCTTATCAGATTGGATTGAACAACTCGTTGCTGAATCCACCGGTAAAAACGGAGTTGGTCGCCTTCCAATTGTTACCGATAAAGCAGGAGATCCACTACCGCCAAAAACGCTGACAGTTTCATTTGCATCCGATGCTGATTTGGTTATCACCGGAGATTTAGGTTCGCAATTCTTCTTTTGGGAGTGGGTTACTGCGCTCTTGGGTTCTGGTTTATCTATCGATCCTTTTAACCAGCCAAATGTTCAGGAATCGAAGTTAGCAAGTGGAGCACTATTAACAACATGGGGTAATTCTGTTCCGGCTCTTAACAATGTTGGTACGGATAAGTCCATCGCATTTTTTCGCCAAGCCGAAAGTGCAAAGCATCTGCTGACAGACTTCCTCAATCAAATTCACGACAATGGATATCTAGGCATAATGGCGTATTTGGATCGTGAGAAGGATTCACAAATTGTTGAACTCCGAAACATCATTGCGCACAAGACTTCCAAGGCTGTAACTTTCGGATGGGGGCCACGGTTCTTGCATTCAACCGGGCAGTATCACAAAGGTGCACAAGCAAATGGATCTTTTCTTCAAATAACGGCTGAAAGTGATGTTGACTTTGATATTCCAGGTAAAGATTTCACTTTCAAAACACTGATTGCCGCACAGGCCAATGGAGATGAAAACGCTATTTCAAGCCGTGGATTACCGATTCTGCGGTTACACCTTTTGGATCGCGCGCAAGGAATTTCGGAACTTCTAGCTATTGCTAGGAGTCTTTAGTCATCCCCTCGTAACTTGCGCAGTGCTTCATCAAGAATCTTGGCACCTTCAGCATCGCTTCTACGTTCTTTCACGTATGCCAAGTGAGTTTTATAAGGTTCATTTTTAATTGGACTTGGTGGATTAGCTTTATCGCGACCTGCTGGGTAACCACACTTAGGGCAATCCCATTCTGCAGGGATTACAACGCTTTCTTCTTCGGCAAATGATGGACGCACTTCATGTCCATTTGCACACCAATAAGAAACATGAGAACGAGCAATCGCTTCTCCACGTTCTGCCTCGCCCATTGGGCCTGCACCAACGCGACTACCGCGGATTGCACTTGCCATGTATTGCTCCTATCAATTCAGAGTTAATTGAAAAACTTTACTTAAGAACCAAACTTAAAGCCACGACTCCAGCAAACCACAATCCACCAACAACAATTGTGATGCGATCTAAGTTCTTTTCTACAACTGAGGAACCGCCATAGCTAGAAGAAATACCGCCACCGAATAAATCAGATAGTCCTGCGCCTTTTCCTTTGTGCAATAGAACAAGAAGGATCATAAGAATGCTTGTTATTACCAGAATAATTGAGAGTGCTAACTTCACTTGATTGTGCTCCTTCTATGCTTTCACGCCCGAGATGGTGGGCAGGTGGATAAGGATACCTGTTTCGGCGGGTACTTTCCTACTTATGAAGCAGCGTAGAACTTAGCGATTTTGGCTAATTCTTCAGGATCCAGACTTGCGCCACCTATAAGAGCACCATCAACATTCTCTTTTTTCATAATCTCAACAATGTTAGATGACTTCACAGAACCGCCATAAAGGATTCGCATATTTGCAGCTATCTCTGAACTTCCAATTGATTCGATTTCTTCTCGTATAGCAGCGCACACTTCTTCAGCATCTTCCGGGGTTGCAGTCTTTCCCGTGCCTATTGCCCAGACAGGTTCGTATGCAATAACAATCTTCTTTAAATCTGGCTTGTGAAAACCTTCAAGGCCTGCACGAATCTGTCGCACAACGTGGCTCACATGTGTACCTGTTTCACGAACTGAAAGTTCTTCTCCCACACAAAATATTGGAGTTAATTCGTTGGCAAGGGCAGCCCTAATCTTTCGATTGATTAGCGCATCATCTTCGTGATGGACTGCTCGACGCTCACTGTGGCCAATTACAACAAATGTGCATCCAAGCTTTGCCAACATAGAACCTGAAATATCACCAGTGAACGCTCCGCTAGCATCTGGTGATACATCTTGAGCACCGTAGAGAAGACGTAGACGATCTCCATCAACAAGTGTTTGAATAGAGCGAATATCTGTAAATGGTGGAATGATCGCAATATCAACTTCGTCATAATCTTTATCTGTCAGGCTGTAAACGAGTTTTTGCGCAACGGCGATGGCTTCAAGGTGGTTGAGATTCATCTTCCAATTACCAGCCATTAAAGGTTTACGCATTTAGTACAGCCCACTTTCATAAGTTAATAAATCAGAGTCCTAAGGCTTGTAAGCCGGGTAGAACCTTTCCTTCAAGATACTCAAGCGATGCTCCGCCACCGGTTGAAATATAACCGAAGTCAGAATCCTTAAATCCTAATGCACGCACCGCAGCGGCTGAATCTCCCCCGCCAATAACAGAAATACCATCAACTTCGGTGAGCGCTTGAGCCACAACCTTTGTGCCATGTGCAAAGTTGGCAAATTCAAAGACGCCCATTGGTCCATTCCAAAAGACTGTTTTGCACTTAGCGATTGCATCGGCAAAAGCTGTTGCCGATTCAGGTCCGATATCTAGCCCTATTTGATCTGAAGGCATTTGATCTGCAGCAACAACTGTTGGCTTAGCTGCTTGATTAAACTCCGGAGCAACAACAATGTCTGTCGGCAAAACTAGAGTGACACCTTTGCTTGCAGCCGTTGCGATGAGTTCTTTAACAGTTGGAATTAGATCGGTTTCAACGAGTGAGTTACCGATTTCTTTTCCGGTAGCTGCAAGGAATGTAAAGACCATTCCACCACCAATAGCCATTACATCTACTTTGGAGAGTAGGTTTGAAATGACGCCAATCTTGTCCGAAACTTTGGCTCCACCTAGAACAACGCCATACGGTCTTTCTGGTGATTGTGTTAACTTCTTTAAAACTTCTACTTCTGCTTGAATCAAGAAACCAGGTGCATTAGGCAATAAAGATGCAAGATCGTAAACAGATGCGTGTTTGCGATGAACCGCACCAAAGCCATCTCCGACATAGAGATCTGCAAGAGCAGCTAATTCTTTGGCATATGCAGAGCGTTCTGCGTCATCTTTGCTTGTTTCTGCGGCATTAAATCGTAGGTTTTCTAAAAGGGTTACCGCAGCACCATTGTTTGAAATGAAATCAACTGATTGACCAAGTAGTTCTTCTAATCTTTTGGCAACAGGTGCTAACGATAGTTCAGGCTTGCTCTCACCTTTCGGGCGACCCAAGTGCGCACCAATAACAATTGAAGCTCCACGCTCTAGTAAATTCTTAATTGTTGGTAACGATGCGCGTATTCGTCCATCATCTGTGATTGCGCCCTCCTTTAAAGGAACGTTTAAATCACATCGGAGGAATACGCGCTTACCTGCAACATCTAGTGAAGCAAGTGAATTCATTACAGCGTTTTACCAACGTACGTAATCAGATCAACAAGACGGTTTGAATATCCCCACTCGTTGTCATACCAACCAACAACCTTTGCAGTTGTTCCGATTACCTTTGTAAGTCCACCATCGACGATACAAGAGGAAGGATCAGTAACGATGTCGGATGAAACAATTGGATCTTCTGTATATGTCATAAATCCTTTGAGCGGACCTTCTGCGCCTTTCTTAAGGGCGGCGTTAATGTCTGCAGCGCTGACTTCCTTAGAGAGTTCAACAGATAGATCTACTACTGAACCCGTTGGAACTGGAACGCGAAGAGCGTATCCATCTAGCTTGCCTTTAAGTTCTGGAAGAACAAGGCTAATTGCCTTTGCAGCTCCAGTTGAAGTGGGAATGATATTTGTTGCAGCCGCGCGTGCACGGCGAAGATCTTTATGTGGGAAGTCCAAAATTACTTGATCATTTGTGTAGGCATGAACAGTTGTCATTAATCCGCGGACGATACCGAAGTTATCGTTTAGGACCTTAGCCATTGGAGCTAGGCAGTTGGTGGTACATGACGCGTTAGAAATAATGTGATGCGATGCGGGATCATATTTTTCGTGGTTAACGCCCATAACAATTGTTATGTCTTCATCGGTTGCAGGAGCTGAAATAATTACTTTCTTGGCTCCCGCTGTGATGTGCTTTTGAGCATCGGCAGCCTTGGTGAAAATTCCAGTGGACTCAATAACAATATCGGCGCCTACGGATTTCCACGGCAAGTTAGCAGGATCGCGCTCTGCAAAAACTTTGATCACTTTGCCACCCACTGTAAGAGTGTCGGCGGTGTGTGTAACTTCTAGACCAAGGCGACCCAGGATTGAGTCATATTTCAGCAAATGTGCCAGTGTCGCGTTATCTGTGAGGTCATTAATTCCTACGATATTGATATTTGGATTATTTAGGCTTGCGCGAAAAAAGTTTCTACCAATACGACCAAATCCGTTAATTCCAACGTTAATCATCTGTGTTCCTCGCTTGTTAGGGGGCCCATTTAATACGAGCCTTGAAAAATGACCCTCGTGCACCACAACGCTGGGGTATGGAATAACTCTATCAGCAGAGCGTTATTACTTAAAAGTAGATAAAGATCAGGGTGCTAAATGCCTATTTAGTTCAATAAATCTGGTGATAACCCAGCTTCAGTATCGGGAATTCCTAATTCGCCCGCTCGTTTATCTGCCATTGCAAGTAAGCGACGAATTCTTCCAGCAATTGCATCTTTGGTCATTGGTGGAACTGCAAGAGATCCTAATTCTTCCAAACTCGCTTGTCCGTGACTAATGCGCAACTCCCCTGCTTCCTTTAAATGATCAGGAATAGTCGGTCCAAGAATTTCCATCGCCCGTGACACACGAGCAGATGCTGCAACAGCAGCGCGCGCCGAACGACGCAGATTTGCATCATCAAAATTTGCTAAACGATTTGCTGTTGCGCGAACTTCACGGCGCATTCTTCGTTCTTCCCAAGCAAGCACGCTCTCGTGAGCACCTAATCGTGTAAGTAAAACTCCAATAGCATCGCCATCTCTAATAACTACGCGATCAACCCCGCGAACCTCTCGCGCTTTGGCAACTATTCCAAGGCGACGTGCAGCGCCAACTAATGCAAGTGCTGCTTCAGGTCCTGGGCATGTAATTTCAAGAGAGGATGAACGACCAGGCTCTGTTAAAGAACCGTGAGCAATGAACGCTCCTCGCCACGCTGCTTCTGAATCACAAATCGCAGCTGAGACAACTTGTGGCGGTAGACCGCGAACAGGTCGTGAATTAGCATCGACCAAACCTGTCTGGCGTGCGAGTGCATCGCCTTCATTAATGACACGAACAACGTAGCGTGAACCTTTGCGCAATCCACTTGAAGATAGAACTGCTAAATCACTTTCATGCCCATAAATATCAGAAATATCTTTGCGCAGGCGACGCGCACTTTGAGCCGTGTCTAACTCAACTTCAATAACAATCTTGCCTGCTGCAATGTGTAATCCCCCAGCAAATCGAAGAAGGGATGAAACTTCGGCCTTACGACAACATGGCTTTGTAATCGCCAAGCGACTGAGTTCATCTTTTACCGCTGCTGTCATTGCCATGGGCTCATCCAACCAAAGATTTGTCCATGATGTGGCTCAAAGCAGAAATTAATTTTTTCACATCATGATGAAGACTTCCCGGTGATTTGCGTAACTCTGCCACGTGCAATGAGCCCCCAAAACTCTCAACAAGACGTTGAAGCCTCTGTCCATCTTCTAACTCCGCTTTATCTATTAATACATGATCAATCTTCATATCGGGTGCGTATGTACGCAGCATTTCAAGATGTTCTACAGGGGTATTTCCCGCGAATTCATCGGCTTGTGCATCCGAATGCGAGTCTAAATTGAGAATAATTATTTTCTTAGCGCTACTTCGAGCAAGAGCTTCGAGTTGTTGTTTGACTAAAAAATGTGGGAGAACGCTTGAAAACCAAGAACCTGGACCAACTGTGATCCATTCGGCTTGCTCAATGGCCTTTAGCGCAACTGGCAAAGCAGTTGGATTTTCAGGAACTAGTTGAAGTGACTTCAATTTTCCCTGCGCAGTAGCAACTTGAACTTGCCCCTGAACCTTTTGCAGTACTCCAGCATTATCAAAAATTGCTTCAATATCTAATGGCGCAGCCGCCATTGGCAGTACTCGTCCAACAACTTTTAATAACGCAGCAACACGATCTAGTCCAGTAACTGGATCAACATCTCGATCCCATAGCGCTGCTAATAAGAGATTTCCAACAGCGTGACCATCAAGCGCGCCATCGCTTGTGAACCGATACTGCAAAATATCTGCCCAGCTTCTGCCCCATTCATCATCTGCACATAATGCCGCTAGCGCCATTCGCAAATCTCCGGGAGGAAAAATAGGAAACTCTTCACGCAAACGTCCGCTGGATCCCCCGTTATCTGCAACTGTAACAATTGCTGTTATTTCTGATGTTAGTTTGCGAACCGCAGCAAGTGTGGCTGCAAGACCATGTCCCCCACCCAAACACACCACGCGTGAATTAACGTGCGAACTCATTCACGCCCAACATCGCGATGTGAAGCATGCGCACTAATTGTCAGTTCCGCACCATCTCCATCTAATTTGTCTGCGATTTCTCGTGCTACCGAAACGCTTCTGTGTTTTCCACCTGTGCAACCAATGGCCACTGTGAGATATTTTTTACCTTCGCGCAAATACCCTGGCAACATCTGTTGGATGAGTGAGACATAGGTATCGACGAATTGGCCAACACCTGGGTTTGCTAAAACCGTTGACTTTACCTTTTCATCTAAACCAGAAAGTGGTCGCAGCTCTGGGATCCAATGTGGATTGGGTATGAAGCGGCAATCTAGAACAAGATCTGCATCAACTGGAATACCGTACTTGTAACCAAATGAGAGCACATTTACTCTGACCGACTGCGTAAGGCCTTGAGCAAATATCTCGGCTGTTCGTTTTTCTAGTTGATGAACATTTAAATTGGATGTATCTATTACAACATCGGCTTGTGCCAACAGTTCTTGGAGTTTTTGGCGTTCTGCCGCGATGCCATCGACTATTCGACCAGAGCCCTGCAGTGGATGAGGTCTGCGAGTTGATTCAAATCTTTGCACCAACGCCTGATCCGTTGCATCAAGAAAAGCGACACGAAAATTAGTTCCGGATTCTTTCAGGTGCGCTAAGGAAGAGGCTAATTCATCAAAGAATTTTCCACCGCGTACATCTACAACAACGGCTAAGGCACTTATTTCAGATTGCAATCCTTGGCTGATCAGATCAGATAGCAGAGTTGGCGGTAAGTTATCAACGACATACCAACCTAGATCTTCCAGAGCGTGAGCCACGGTAGAACGACCCGCCCCCGACATTCCGGTCAGAATCAAAACTTCTTTACTCATGCTCGTATCTTTGCCTACCTGTCAAGCATCTTCAATAACGCCTGTGGCCATATCAATTTTCGTGGAGTGCGCAGTAGATAGGAACTCATAAACAATTGCGGCAATCTTCTCTCCGATACCTGGGGTCATAGCTATATCTTCAAGTGTTGCTTTCTTCAGGGCTGCAACTGAACCAAAGCGTTCTAGTAACGCATTTCTACGACTAGGTCCTAATTGTTCGATCTCATCAAGAATTGATTCCAGCATAACTTTTGATCGTCTTGATCTATGGAAAGAGATTGCAAATCGATGGGCCTCATCACGAATTCGTTGCAATAGGTATAGACCTTCACTGGTGCGCGGCAAAATAATTGGATCAGTCTGCTCCGGCACCCATACTTCTTCTAAACGTTTTGCTAGGCCACACAAAGCAATATCTGCAATTCCTAACTCATTCATGGCTCGTTGGGCCGCGCTCACTTGTGGCGCACCACCATCGACCACGATTAATTGAGGTGGGTATGCGAACTTACTTAACTTTCCTCCAGCCTCAATTATCTCAGCGCTATCTACAACTCGATCATTGAGCAATCTCTTTAATCGACGAGTGATTACTTGATGCATGGCGCGAGTATCGTCAAAACCATCTTGGGTATCAATAATAAATCTCCGATATTCACTTTTCTTAGCTACTCCATCTTCAAAAACAACCATGGATGCCACCACTGAAGTACCTGAAATGTTTGAAATATCAAAACACTCAATACGCAGTGGTGTCTTTGCCAACCCCAGCTCTTCTTCAATTTCCAAGAGCGCCTTACCCGATACTGCAGCATCACTTGCTCTCTTACTCATGAACTGAACGAGTGCGTAGTGAGCATTTCGCTTGACGGTTTCTAGCAACTCAACTTTCTCGCCCCGTTGTGGAACCTTCAAAATCACCTTGCTGTGAGCAAGGGATGTCAGCCACTGCTCTAATGACTCAATGTCTGCAGGCTGTGAATTCAAATAAATTGATTGCGGGATCTCAGTTGTCTCTGCGCCATAGATAGAAAACAAAAGAGATGCCCACTGATCATCACCTTCTAGTGCATGTTCTTGGTTAACAATCCAAGAGCGTGATCCTTTGATGGAACCGCGTCGTAACATGAAAATCGAACCAGCAGCGTGAAGTCCTTCTTCGTGAATAGCAATGAAATCTCCATCTAATTCATCAGATAAGTTGCCTTGTGTCGAGCGTTGAGCCTTTTCAAAAGAGTCAATTTGATCTCTAATCCGAGCGGCTCGTTCGAACTCTTCACGTTCTGAGGCTGACTCCATCTCTGATTGCAACGCTGGTAGAAGATCCTGCATTCCAGCTTCCATAAATGCATCTAATTTGTAAACAATTTCTTTGTGCTCTTCAGGTGTTACCCACCCAACACACGGGGCCGCACACTTACCTATATCACCCAATAAACATTGACGCTTACTCTTTTGTGCGCGCGCAAAATTGCCAGCACTGCACGATCTCACCGGGAAAACCTTTAACAAGATATCGAATGTATTACGCAGAGCCCACGCATTTGTATATGGCCCAAAATACTTAAGTCCAGGACGTTTTTCTTTTCTAGTAACAAATATTCTAGGAAATTCATCTTGCATCGAAATCGCTAAATAAGGGTATGACTTATCATCTTTGAATTGAACGTTATAGGTGGGGTGATACTGCTTGATCCAGGAAAACTCTAAAGCCAGAGCCTCTAATTCTGTATTAACAACTGTCCAGTCCACGCGCACGGCTTCATGGACCATTCGATTCGTTTTGTGAGCAAGATTGGATTGAAAGTATGAGCTCAATCGATTCTTGAGATTCTTTGCTTTGCCAACATAAATAATCTTCTCGCTATTATTATAGAAACGATAGACCCCAGGTTCTTCTGGGATATCAGTTGGACGATAACTGGCTGGATCGGCCATAACTACTTCTTCTTCGCAGGTGCTTTGCGGTTTGTCTTTAAAACTTCAGAAAGAAAATGTCCTGTATAGCTAGCAGTGATCTTTGAAACTTGTTCAGGAGTTCCCTCTGCAACAACTGTTCCACCGCGGAATCCACCTTCTGGACCCATATCAATAACCCAGTCAGATGATTTAATAACATCTAAATTATGTTCAATAACAACAACAGTATTTCCTGACTCCACAAGGCGATTGAGCACACCTAATAACTTATTCACATCTTCGAAGTGAAGTCCCGTGGTTGGTTCATCAAGTACGTAAATAGTGCGTCCAGTTGATCTACGCTGCAGCTCTGTTGCGAGTTTGACGCGTTGGGCTTCTCCGCCAGAAAGTGTTGGCGCTGATTGGCCCAATCGAACGTAGCCAAGACCCACATCACACAGGGTCTTAAGAAAGCGAGAAATTGTTGGCACGGATTCAAAGAAAGTATGGGCTTGCTCAATCGGCATATTTAGAACATCGGCAATTGTTTTGCCTTTGTAATGAACCTCTAAAGTTTCGCGGTTATAACGCGCGCCATGGCAGATTTCGCAAGGAACGTAGACATCTGGCAAGAAGTTCATTTCAATGGTGATGGTTCCATCGCCTGAACAATTCTCGCAACGGCCACCTTTGACGTTAAATGAAAAGCGGCCCTGCTGGTATCCACGAACTTTAGCTTCTGTAGTTTCTGCGAAAAGTGCTCGAACTTTATCAAATACACCCGTATACGTTGCTGGGTTAGATCGAGGTGTACGACCAATTGGTGATTGATCAACGTGTACAACTTTATCCAACAAATCAACGCCAGTAACAGTGCGATGACGCCCTGGAACTATTCGGGCGCCATTTAATTTATTGGCCAATACGCTATACAAAATATCATTTACTAGTGTTGATTTTCCAGAACCACTCACACCTGTAACAGATACAAAAACTCCCAGTGGAATTTCAACGTCAATGTCCTTTAAATTATTCTCTTTAGCACCTTTAATCACCAACTTTCGCTTTGCATCTAGTACTCTGCGTTTGTTTGGTATTTTAATTGATTTACGGCCGCTTAAATACGCACCTGTTATGGACTCTTTGGAGTCAATCAATGATTGATAATCACCGGATACAACAACTTTTCCGCCATGTTCTCCGGCCCCAGG
>Ga0208082_1000460_pt1 | contig 12268 bp, 13 predicted proteins | sample LakMenE09Jun09ns_FD_150683 | JGI IMG/M metagenome (GOLD analysis project Ga0208082, IMG submission 150683) | Freshwater microbial communities from Lake Mendota, WI - 09JUN2009 deep hole epilimnion ns (SPAdes) | ecosystem: Environmental > Aquatic > Freshwater > Lake > Epilimnion/Euphotic zone ... | reverse complement strand
CGCCAGACCAACTGTGGCTAGAAATTACCGAAGGTGTAATGATCGCCCAACCAGAGCAGGCTCTTGATGCACTAACAAAACTGTGTGCACTCGGCGTACGCGTGGCTATTGACGATTTTGGAACTGGCTATTCATCGTTATCGCTGTTGCAAAAATTCCCAATTCAGCGGTTGAAGATTGACCGTTCATTTGTGAATGGCGTAGCCGACGATCTGAGCGCACGTTCACTAGTGCGCACCATCATCGCCATGGGCGATTCACTCGGCCTTGACATGGTTGCTGAAGGCGTTGAAAGTGTTCGACAGCTGCAAGCGCTTGCCGAATTGCGTTGTGCCAAGGCTCAGGGTTATCTCATCAGTCACCCTGTTGCACCAGAATCGATGGGGGCAACTGTTGCATCACTCACCCAATTCGGTGAGTGGTCAAAGCTTCGCGGCCGCACACCGCGCGTGTAGCTACTTCTTTGGTGGACGCGGCACGAAGCTGCTGGTACGTCGTTTGTACTCGTCATAACCAGGACGGCGCTTCGACATAGATCGTTCAAGCATTGGCACACCAGAAACGCGAACCAAAAAGAAGTTCATGAGCAAACTTCCAAAGAGCCCAACCCAACCGAAACTTGCTCCAAGAGCGACAACACCAATTCCCCACCACACGCATGTGTCTCCGAAATAGTTCGGGTGTCGGGTGTACTTCCATAGACCGGTTTGCATAACCTGCCCAGAGTTATTTGGATTGCGCTTGAACTGTGCCAGTTGCCAGTCACCTACTGCTTCAAAGAAAATTCCGATAACAAATAACGCAAGTCCGGCGTAACTCACCACCGACAATGAGGTGTCTGCATCAGACAAAGCGATTTGCACTGGCAAGGAAACCACCATCATGATCGCGCCTTGCAGCATGAACACCGTGAACAAACTGATAATTGGGAACTTTGCTCCATAGTGCTTGCGCATTGCTACATAGCGAAAGTCTTCTGGTTTGCCATGATTTCGAATACCAAGATAGATCGATAGACGCAAACCCCACAACGTGACAAGTGCAAGAATCACTTTCCCCAAAGTTGAAATCTCATCGGCATTTATTGCACTGGCCCATCCAACAATGACAAAACCCAAACCCCAAAAAATGTCAACTATCGAAGCATTTTTCTGTATCAGGCTCAAGACCCACAACAGCACCATGCTGACGACTATGACCAAAACCGAGTTGAGCAACGTATCTGTAATCATGAGGGCAGGCTAGTTCAGAGGAACCATTTGGTCGCGTCGTAATGTGGTTCGAGATTAGTGAACAATCTTTCGTTCTTACACAACTGCGGTGATTCGCCCAACGACTGTGGTTCCCCATCCTTAAACGTCCATTCACCACGCCGTGATGTTTCGCCTCGTACATAACTAGAAATCGCAAAAGCCCGTTCATGCACCGATTCGTTCGGCAGAGAACCGTGAACAGTCATGAGCCCCCACACCACGAGGTCCCCCGGTTCAAGAACTACATCCATTACTCGCGACGGCTCTATCCCAACTTGAATGAGTTCATCGTCTTGAGTGAGACCCTTCATAATCTGGCCATCTCCGTTATCAGACAGACCGAGATATCCCATGGTGTGGCTGCGCGGGACAATCTTCAAGCAGCCGTTTTCTGGCGTAGCCCTGTCAATTGCCAAACCCATGGTGACAGTGTCGCGAACGACATCTTCATACGATTCTCGGCTTTCGCGAAACCGCAAATCTTGGTGAAATCGATAACCAGTCAGACGTGCCCCTGGTGGCTTCCAGTGAATCTGCTGTGTTACTTGTTTAACGTTTCGACCGATGAGCGGTTCAAGCAGTTGTAAGTAACGCGGATTGCTTCTGAACTTGTCAAAGTAGGCGTCGGCCCATGCAAACCAATATGCCTGTATGACAAACCGTTTGCCGAAATGTTCCTCGGGAAGAATCTCATAAGTCAGATTTCCGTGGCGATATGTAACGGGGTGCTGAAGAGCAATCTCTCTCAGTTCAGCAGTCTTCTTCTGCAGCTCAGATAATTCCTTCTCGGGCAGAAAGTTGCGAACGATGGCATAGCCCTCTGCATGAAACTGATCAATTGCATCTTTAACTGCTTGTTCGCTCAACATCAATTCACCTGCTTTGTGTAGCCGTCCCAATACGGGGCGCGGAGTTTGAACTTCTGTAATTTTCCCGTTGCGGTGCGTGCAAGTTCTGCACGGAATTCCACCTTCTTAGGGCATTTATATGTTGCAATCTTGGTCCGACAATACGCAATGAGTTCTTCTTCCGTGAGTTGCGATCCTGGCGTCTTGACTGCAAGTGCGAGAACAAGTTCACCCCACTTCTCATCGGGAACGCCGATGACGGCAACTTCTGTGACGTCTGGATGTGAAAACAGCGCATCTTCAACTTCGATTGAACTGACATTTTCTCCACCAGAAATGATGACATCCTTTTTTCGATCACTGATGGTGAGCACATGACCGTCTCCAATACTTCCTCCATCACCTGTGTGAAAATATCCGTCCACAATTGCGGCATTAGTTGCATCGGGTTGATTCCAATATCCATCCATCACCGTGTTGCTGCGTGCCAGCACTTCTCCGCTGGAACTCGTAGCCATCTCGGTTCCTATCGTTGGAACACCGGCAGCACTCAATACCACTGATCGTTCGGCTGGCGAAAGGTGATCGGTCTCTGGACGAGGACTGTTGATGGTGAGCACTGGTGAAGTTTCAGTCAAACCATAAATCTGATGGAACTGCCAACCGAGTTCGGTCTCCACACGCTCAATTGTCTTTGATGGTGGTGGCGCTCCCGCTACAACCATGCGAACTTCACCACGCCCTGGAACACCCGAGTCGAAATGGTGCGATGCATCGATAATTGCGTTTGCAACTGCTGGGGCACCACATAACAAGGTGACGCCGTGTTTATCAACACGCCGCAAAATCTCTGTGCCATCCACTTTGCGGAGCACAACATGTGTTCCGCCCATTGCCGTAACTGCGTACACCATTCCCCATCCATTGCAATGAAATTGTGGGAGGGTATGCAAATACACGTCTCGGTCGTTCACCCCCATGTGCCAGCCAAAAGTCGCTGAGTTCAACCAAAGATTGCGATGCGTCAGTTGCACACCCTTTGGGCGAGCCGTTGTGCCACTGGTGTAGTTAATCGTTGCAGTCGCATCTTCATCGGGTTTCCAAGGCCGCGGCTCTGCTGAGTAGTCGTACAACATCTCATCGCTTTCAGCACCGATAACAAAACGATGCTTAGCGGACACGTTCTTCAGTGAGTCCTCGAGTTCCGGGTCAACGATGAGTACCTCTGCACCACAGTGTTCGACGATGTACCCAACCTCTTCAGCCGAGAGCCGAAAATTTATTGGGGCAAGCACTCGACCATATGCACTCACTCCAAAGAAACTGGTCAGTAATCGTGCAGAGTTTTGGCTGACGATGGCGACGCGAGCACCTTGAGCAACGCCCATCTTGTCTAGTGCTGCAGCTTGCGCGCGTGCTCGACGAGCCATCTCTGCATAAGTCTGCGTTCCCCATGACTGTGCTGGCTGATCTGGTTCATCGATGAACGCAGTGCGGTGTCCATACACCTGTTCAGCACGGCGCAAGTGATCAACAACCGTTAACGGCACCTTCATGACGACCCCCAAGCTCGCGTGAAACGACTGAAGTTACAATAATCGCGTGGTCGAAAAACCGAAGAAACAGATCACCCTTGACGACGCCTACAACCTTGTTACTCCGGGCGACAGTCGCGAGCTATACGCGCAGTGGGCCACCACCTACGACAAAACCTTCATTGAAGACAATAAGTATGTGTACCCCGCCAAGATTGCCGAAGTACTGGCCCAGCACATGCCGCCAGATCGATCATTCTGCGTGATCGACATTGGATGCGGAACCGGAGCCGTAGGCGAAGAAGTTGTAAGGATTCGCCCGAAGAGTGTCATTGAAGGCGTAGATATTTCACCAGAGATGCTTGCGGTTGCCACAACCAAAAACGGACAGGAAGGAACACCTGTGTACGCGAATCTGCATGAAGCAGACCTCACCTCAACCATCCACTTCGCAACGAACCATTACGACTTCTTCGTAAGTGCGGGAACGTTCACCATCGGCCATCTGGGCGCGCGAGAACTGATCAACGCACTAACAGTTTGCAAACAGGGAGCAACAATAGTTGCCGGTGTCAATCAACAGCACTGGAAAGACACTGACTTCGCATCAACCATTACCGATGCAGTTGACAACCAAATCATCACCGAGCCCCAGTACGTGGAAGTCGATATATACGCCGAAGGCAGCCCACACTTCGGCGATACGGCTCGCGTAGTGATTTTTAAGAAGCGTTAAGACTTCTTTTTTTCAGCCTTCTTGGCGCGCTTTTCTTTCAGCGTCATCTTCGCTTCTTTTTTCTGATTGGTGTTCTTGCTTTGTTCTTTGTTTGCCATGATGGCTCCTTTGACTCTTACAACCTAGTGCTATCGATGCTTCAGACGAAGTGATTGCCACGATCCATCGGCTGTCCAGCCACCATCGACCGGCAATGAAACACCATTAATAAAGCCAGATTTAGTTGAATCACACAGAAAAGCAATGGCCTGAGCAATGTCATCTGGCTTGGCGAATCGACCCATTGGCACATGTTCCATGATGTCGGCATCGCTGTAGCTACCGCCTGCTTGGTCCTTGTGATCCATTTCGGTCTTCACCCACCCTGGGCACACCGCATTCACTCGAACACCTTTCGCTCCCCACTCGACAGCAAGAGTGCGTGTAAGACCAATGAGTCCGTGCTTGCTTGCGTTGTAAGCGGATCGGTCGGCCACGCCTTGCAATCCGGCAACGGACGCAACGTTGACAACAGATCCTGAACCCTTTGCAACCATCAATCGTCCGAATGCCTTTGCCAAAAGAAATGGTGCGACCAAGTTGACATCAATAACTTTGCGATATAACTCTGCAGAAGTTTCAAGGGCCGAGCTAATGCACGAGATTCCTGCGTTGTTCACCAGAGCATCAACTTGCCCAAACTTTTTCATGCATTGCGTTGCAGCGGATTCAACGAATTGTTCATCGGAAATGTCTCCAGCGAGCGCCAAAGCCGACGTGTACTCAGAGGCATCAACTGTTTGCAGGTCGAGCAGCAGCAAACTCCAACCTTGATCATTCAGCACTTGTGCGGTTCTACGACCGATTCCTTGTGCGGCACCCGTGATTACAGCAACGTTCGACATGTCGTCTCTATCCCTTCAATTTCTTCACCATTAGGCTGACCATTTTTCCAGGTCGCGTTTCCAATTCTTCCATTTGTTCGAAACCTTCTCGAGCGTGAAAGCGCAAGGAGCCTTCGTTCCGAGGTTTTGTGTTGACCTCAAGCGCAAACCACTCAGCATCTGTTCTCATCTCTACCTCGCGATACAGCGCGGCCCCAATTCCAATCCCTTGAAAATTCTCTGTTACTGCTACTCGGTCGAGATATACGAAATTGTCTAGTCGCTCGCAAAAAAACTCAAAATTTGGACTGCCGTAGTCGGCACCAGGCAATAACACCATGCAGAAGCCAACAACTTGATCAGATACTTCAGCAACTAAAGAAATTGCAGATTGACCATGGATCCTTGCAAGATCTTCACGTGTTTCCTCGCCTACAGCAGGAACGTTCTCTTGGTTAATAGACCACACAACATCGAGATCAGCTTCACGAAGTTCGCGAATGATGATGTCAGCCATTATCAATCACCATAAATACAGCGTATAAACTGATCTCATTAGTACCTCGAAGATCCTGCTCTATTACAAGTTCACGCCGATAGTTGACCCCGACGCGATTCGACTGTGGCAGCGAGCTCTGTGCGAACGCCTTGGTTTGCACGGACGCATTCTGATTTCAAAGCATGGAATCAATGGAACCGTTGGGGGCCCAATTGACCAGGTGAAGAAGTACATCAGGGTCACCCGCAGCTACGAAGCCTTCAAGACCATGGAGTTCAAATGGTCGGATGGTGGCAAGGAAGACTTCCCTGACCTACAGATCAAGGTGCGAAGTGAAATTGTCACCTTTGGCGTACCTGACGAGATCGTTGTAGACGAAAATGGGGTTGTCGGTGGCGGTATACATCTAAAACCCGAAGAAGTAAATGAACTGGTTGCCAAGCGCGACGACGTGGTGTTCTTTGATGGGCGCAATGCCTTTGAAGCAAAGATTGGAAAGTTCCGTGATGCCATTGTTCCGCAAACCGAATCAACACGCGATTTCATTGCCGAGTTAGAGAGCGGAAAATACGATCACATTAAAGACAAGCCGATCATCACCTATTGCACCGGTGGAATTCGCTGTGAAGTGCTGTCACTCATCATGAAGAACCGTGGGTTCAAAGAGATCTACCAAATCGAGGGTGGCATTGTTCGTTACGGCGAAAAGTATCGAGATCGAGGTTTGTGGGAAGGGTCGTTGTACGTGTTTGACGCCAGGCTCAATTTGGAATTCAGCCCATCAGCTTCGGTAATTGGCGAATGCGATTATTGCCAATCGCCTACTAGCCAATTTCACAACTGCGAACTCAGTGATTGCCGCAAACGGATCTTGCTCTGCGAATCATGTTTTGAGCAACACCCCGTTCCTCGTTGCCCTTCACACGAAACAGTTACTGCCGTCTGAAATCTGCACGCTCACGTTTGTGCGGCTGTCCATGCGGAGTAACCGCCGATTAAGTCGCTGACGTCAGTAAATCCGTGCGACTTCAACAAACTTGAGGCAATTGACGATCGGTATCCGCCTCGGCAGAACACCACAGTTGGTGCATTCTTGTCGAGTTCGTCAATTCGCTTTAACAGCGATGGCAGGCTGATGTGAAGCGCTTTCGGGATGCTGCCTAGTTCAACTTCGCCAGGGTTGCGAATGTCCACGAGAACAACGTTGCTCATTGATGAGATTCGCTCATTAAATGCTTCCACAGAGAGTCGAGATTGTTGTTCGACAACTGTCGGATTCTCGAAGAACACTCGCACAGGATCATTCAGCGCACCAAGCACGTTGTCAAAACCAATTCTGGCAAGACGCATCTTTGCTTCAACATCAGTACCCGGCTCACCAATCAGCACTATTGCGGTACCCGGGTCCATCACTTCGCCCACATATTCGGCGAATCGGCCAGACAGTCCTACGTTGACCGAACCTCGCAAGTGACCAGCAGCAAAAGTCATGTCATCTCGTGAATCTATAACCACTGCGCCATTTGCTTGCGCTGCAATCACTTCCTCTAGCGACATCTTGGTAACTTCTTTTTCATCAACGAACAGATCATGTGCTTGTCGGTTTTTTGTTGCTGCGAACAAAAAGTACAACGGAGCAACCGATTGACCCTGCGTTACCGCTTCCACAAACTGTTCAACTGTCATTGGAGCAAGCGCATAGTTCGTTCTGCGCTGTTCGCCAATAGTGGAAACTGTCTCGCTAGACAGATTCTTTCCACAGGATGAGCCCGCACCGTGAGCCGGGTACACCTTCGTTGCATCGGGCAACATCATCAGTTTTGTGTGTAACGAGTCGTACAGTTGGTGCGCAAGATCATCTGCGGTGAAACCAATTGATGACAACAAGTCGGGACGACCAACATCGCCAATGAACAGAGTGTCCCCAGTGCACACACCATATGGTTCACCCGTTGGCCCTTCAGGGCGAACAACCAAACACGCCGACTCGGGTGTGTGGCCTGGAGTTTCCAAAAGTTCTAGGTCGACCCTTCCGAGCGAGAAATGTTCTTCGTGCTTCATGGTGCGAATTGGAAAGTCCACCCGACCATCAGCTCCATGACCGTAAACGATTTCAGCACCAACTTTTTTGGCAAGTTCTAAGTGACCTGACAAAAAGTCAGCATGAAAGTGTGTTTCAAATACTGACGTGATGGTCAGCCCTTCGGCCTTGGCGTCTTCGATGTATCCATCTACATCTCGCTGCGGGTCCACCACTATCGCTTTACCCGTCGAACGATCACCAATCAGATAACTGGCATGCGATAGACACTCGAGGTAGTACTGGCGGAACAACATGTTTGCATTTTCCATGACTTCAGGATACCCTATGGGGTATGTGCAGACAAATCAATTGTAAAAAGTGCAATAAGGCAACGTGGGCAGGGTGCGGAGCCCATGTGGAGGAAGTCCTTGGCCACCTGTCGCAATCTCAGCGTTGCCAGTGTGGATCAGGCTCATCGACTGCCTCGCCAGCAAAGAAGAAGTGGTTCAGCCGTGGAAATTAAGAAAGAAGTTCAGGCAGACCTTTCGCTGCGCCTTCGCCGAATTGAAGGACAAATTCGCGGTATTCAAGCGATGATTGAAGAGAGCCGAGACTGCAAGGACGTAGTCACACAAATTGCTGCAGCATCAAAAGCCCTTGATCAAGTTGGATTCAAGATGCTTGCGTCTGGTCTTTCTTCGTGTCTTGAAGACCCGAAGAAGTCAGCGAAGCAGGGTTACAGCGTTGCCGAAGTTGAAAAACTGTTTCTCAAACTCGCTTAGCGTCACTCGCCTACTGAACCATCAATTGATTCACGAATGAAGTCTGCGTGGCCGTTATGGCGCGCATACTCCTCAATCATGTGCACCAGAATCCAGCGCAAGCTCGGTGATTCACCACTAGGCCACTTTCGCTTCGCCAGTTGATCTAACCCTCCAGATTGCAAACATCCATCAAGTATGGATTCTGAGAGATCTATAGAAGCCTGCCAATTACCCACGAGTGATACTGCGGATTCGTCAGATGCCGATGTGAACTCCCAATCGGGATCTTGTTCAAAGTCTGCAGATAGCCAAGGCTCCAAACGATCGTTGTCACCAACCCAACGCCAGAACCATTCGTTTTCAACGAACGTCAAGTGCTTCAGTAAGCCACCAAGCGTGATGGTCGACTTGGCGACACAGACATTCAACTGATCCTGAGTAAGACCTTCGCACTTCCACTTCAGCGTTGCGCGCTGGTAATTCAGAAACCCACGAAGAGTTTCCACTTCATTTACTGCTGGATCTGGTTCGGGTCTGCCGACATCGTCAATATTTGCCACTCGCAGAATCTACTTGAGCCCGAATTAGTCTTTGCACATGAGCGAATACCTCCTAACAACCGAGCAAGTTTGCGCTGCCTATGACGAGCTTCGGGCAAGAGTTACCGGCCTGATGCAAAGCATCTCTACGGAGCAAGCACAGACCGTTGTGCCGCACTGCCCTCAATGGACGGTGAAGGATTGCTTGGCTCACATGATTGGTGTTCCCGAAGATGTGATTAATGGGCAGATGGACGGGGTGGCAACCGATGCATGGACAGACCGACAGGTACAGCGACATGCACAAGATTCAGTAGAAGATCTTCTGGCGATTTGGGAGACCAATGCGCCAATATTCGCGACAATCCTTCCCCGCATTCCGCAGCCGGTTCTTTCGCAATTTATGTTTGACCAAACCAATCACGAACATGACATACGAGCGGCGCTGAAACTCCCTGGAGCACGCGAAACATTGGCTGTCGATGTTGCTGAAGGATTCCTCCGCAACGCGCTTTCATTGAGCAATGATCCGTCGATTGCCGAGATGGCGACTCACCCACCAACTGGATTCGAATTTCTCCGCTCGCTCTCGGGAAGACGCTCAAGATCTCAAATCTCGAAAAATGGCTTCGACATTGAGACTGTCGAGGCGTTTATCCGAACAATGCCATTTGACATTCCTCAATCTGACGTTTCGGACGACTAGTCAGAGCATTCTTGGGAGAAACGCCAATTCAGTACCGAAGTTCATCGAACTAAATCTCAACATTTCCTTGGATGCACGCGGTGACTTCCCCGCCAATCCACACTTGATTCGTTTCGTCCATTGAAACGTGGACTTCACCTGCATGCCCCATTACTTGGCCTTGAGAAGCCAAATACGGCGGAACAAAACGACCTGCACCTATCAACCATTGAGCCAATGATGCATTCAGGCTTCCCGTTACCGGATCTTCAACAGTGATTCCACCCGAGGAATAGAACGCACGAACTTCATATGCATAACGTGAGCCCGCTGGGTAAGCGCCAACAACGCCAAGTGTGAGATGCGTCTTTTGCGGTTTAATCGCAAGCACCTGCTCTGCAGATGCGAGTTGAATTCCAAGCCAACCAGGACCGTTATCTATCCAAGCCGAATCGATGATTGCATCTCTATCGATACCCAGCGAAGTAGCCGCCTCACACACCAATAGCTCCTCCACCGAACCACCACGCAAAAGTGATGGCGCAGCGAATGACAGTGAATTCCCATCGCGGCGCACATTGATAAGACCCACTTTGCATTCTTGAACAATCGTGTTTGCGCTTCGGGGAGTTCCGCCATGAATTAACCACGCATACGCAGAACCAAGCGTTGGATGTCCCGCAAAAGGAAGTTCCTCAGTTGGTGTAAAGAACCTCACGCGATAGTCAGCAGCAGGGTTCGTTGGAGGTAAAAGAAATGTGGTTTCAGAAAGATTGGTCCATCTTGCAAACTGCTGCATCTCGCCATCATCCAGGCCATCGCAGTCAACAACCACCGCAACCGGATTGCCTCGATATGGCTTGCTTGAAAAGACATCAATCTGGGTGAATCTGCGTTGCACGAAGATGATTCTGACATATTCAGTGGTACTAGTAAAGGTAAATTTCTCAGTTTCAATTCTTGATACTGTCTGACATATGAGGAAATCATTAAGAGTTTCTATTGCAGTTCTTGTACTTTTTTCGTTCTCAAATACCAGAGCATTTGCTGCATCCTCTGGTGGTGCATGCAGCAAAATAGGTTCTGTAAGCACATCAAAGGTCAAAGGGAAGACGACGAAATTGACCTGCACGAAGATTGGCAACAAGAAAAGGTGGAAGGCAACTTCCAATACGACATCCTCAACAAATGCTTCTTGGATCCCTGCGGTCACTCGAACGAGTAGCGAAGCAGCATGTCGATTGCCCGATCAAAGAGACCCATCACTCATCAACACGCCAAGATCTTTGGGATTCCCTCTCAATCAGACAGGGTCTAAAGCGATCGGAACAATCAATCTTGGTCTTGTTGCCGCTGATTTTCCTAACTTTCAGGGCAAGCCATCCGAGCTCGACAAACTCTCTACACAAATTGCCGAATTCAATAAGTGGCTCAGTTTTCAATCCGGTGGTCGACTTGTTGCAAATTGGCAGTTCCCAAAGCAATGGCTAAGACTTCCAAAGAATGCTGCCGATTACGGTGTCGTTGGCTTCAATCCCCGGTCCCACAATGCAATCAATAGCGACATAATTTCTGCAAGTGACCCACATATCAACTACACGAATATGGATGAACTCTTTGTGTACCTTCCAGATTCACTTACCGACTCTGAGCCAAACCGAAATCCTTTTGATGGTGTGCTGTCGCAAATTGGCGGCACCAACGTGACAACCTCGGAAGGAACGCTTAAACACTTAAAAGGTTCAGGCACAGTTTCAAAACAGAAGCAATATGGCTTGGCCCCAACTCTTTGGGCACTTTGGGCACACGATTTGCTCCACACGATAGGCATTGAGGGTCATAATCCTGTCGAGTCATCCACTTTGGAATCAGAGGACTATGTAAATCAAGTTGTTAGCGGATGGAATCAGTATTTGCTCGGTTGGCTCGGCGATACGCAAATCGCTTGCATCGATCTTTCAATTCTTAATGGGAATGAAGTAGACATCGTCCCACTCCAAGAATCACGAGCTGGATACCGAGTAGCAATCGTTCCCATTTCCGAGACCCGAGCGATTGTCGTCGAATCACATCGAGCAATGGGTTACGCGAAAGATCTCGGAGCGTCGGGAGTCTTGGTCTATTTGATGGACACAAAAAATGTCCCACCATATTCAGAGAGACAAAACACCGGTCTTATTGGATCTCGTTTCATTGATCCAGACAAAGTTGTAAGCGGTTCACGTGCCCGAGTTGGAAAAGGCCAAAAATCTGCACTCATGCTTCCAGGCGAGACAGCCAGCTTCCAGGGAATCTCCGTTGATTTTGTTAAGTCCGGCACTTTGGACAAAATTCGATTCAGAACCAACGGTTAAAAACTTATTTTTTGAGGCGACGCCGGGAATCGAAATCCAAGGAAAACGTCTCTCTACATCCCGATTGGCTTCAAACAGCCAATCCATCACGCAACTTGAGCTTCCCAGGTCTCACCTATCCCCTGATTTCCCACTGAGCGTTCACGAGGTCGTACCAAATCCGTACCAA
>Ga0208082_1000459_pt1 | contig 12280 bp, 18 predicted proteins | sample LakMenE09Jun09ns_FD_150683 | JGI IMG/M metagenome (GOLD analysis project Ga0208082, IMG submission 150683) | Freshwater microbial communities from Lake Mendota, WI - 09JUN2009 deep hole epilimnion ns (SPAdes) | ecosystem: Environmental > Aquatic > Freshwater > Lake > Epilimnion/Euphotic zone ... | reverse complement strand
TTTTCCATTAGACGGTCTATTTTTACGAGTCTTTGTCATTTATATTATAACTATAAAAAATAAAATATAAATATATTTTAATGACTTCGTCTTCTACAATGGTTGTTGAATTTGCCAAATCAACTCAAAATGTATGTATGTGTCTTGGTATATCAATATTTTTTATTATTTTGTTTATGATGACACCTCTTAATTCATTTTTATTATCCTCTATATTTGGTAAAGTAATAATACTAACGCTTTTAGGATATACTCTATATTATAATCTAAGTCAAACTAACAAATTCTCCAATAATTTTAATATTTCTTTAACAGCTGGTAATTGGGACGTATTGAAAACAAATATAGTTTGCAGTTATGTATTTTCTTTATTTTTGTTAGTTCTTATGGTTTCAGTCATCAGAAAGATATTTTGATTTAGTTGTTGTGCCTTTTAATGGTTCTTTAGGAGGATTAATATTAACACCTTTGTATTTCGCTATGTAACCTAGGCGTATATTATATAGTTTCTCATTATATGTATGTTCGTTTTTACAGTCAGCTCTTGAAATAATAATAAGTCTTCCTTCTACGTCTCTAACTAACATAATTTAAATGTCATTTAAACTTTATATTCGTTTAAATGATATTGTAATTTATTCTTATTTAATATATATAATGAACATTCCTACTACTTCTACTATTAAACCTATAAATTCTATGGGTGGATTTAACGTTTTAAAAACAGGTGGCACTCCATCTCTAATGCAAAGAGCTTCTGATTTTATGAACTGGAAAACCCTTGCAATAATTATTGTTGTTATAGTTTTGATTATTTTTGCTTATTATACTTACAAACAATACGCTGATACACAAACAGCATTTAAGGCAAATAGAGAACACGTTCCAAAAGACCAGAATTCAAACAAAACAGCTACATTAATGTTATTTTTTGTTGATTGGTGTCCTCATTGTAAAACTGCTAAACCTGAATGGGAAACATTGAAGTCACAATATGACGGTAAAGCTATCAATGGTTACACAGTTTCTTTTATTGAGCATAATTGCACAAATGAATCGGACGAAGTTAGTCAATTAATGGATAAGTATAATATTGAGGGATATCCTACAATTAAATTATTAAAGGACAATCAAGTAATTGAATATGATGCTAAGCCCACCAAATCAACTATGGAGCAGTTTTTAAATACTGTGCTATAATTAAGTTTTATAAATATTTACAACCAATATAAATATTTACAACCAATATAAAGATTAGAACTTATTTACTATTATATGGGTTCTTATTTATCAAATAATAATAATAATAATAATAATAATAATAATTATAAAGATTTTTTTACATCATTATCTGATTCAAAAATAGAACAAATAAGAAAATCATATAAAGTAATTGATGTTCCTTATTTAGACCCCATAAAAGTTAAATATACAATGTTCACAGATGAATATTTTCAAAATAATCCTGGAAAAGAAGAAATAATAAATAATATGTTGGATTTTTATTTATCCCATAAAGATAAGCCTATTTATAAAAAAACAGATTATTTATGTAACGAAAAAGAAAAAATATGTATTTGTAATACACACGCAGAAGATTTTAGAAAAATATATGATGAACAAAATTATAAGCCAGGTAATAAATATATCAGTTGGATAAGACGAAAGAAAGACCATTTTTAGGTGGTTGAATTGTTTTTAATAGATAAAAATTCTAACGCATCATCTTCACCAATTTTAAAAAATTGTCGTCGTAATTCTTGATTTTGTATTGATTCTTTAATAGAATCTAATGTTAACGGGTTATCTGTTACAAAACATCTAACAGTATTATCGATGTTTTCCATTTTAATGGTGTCTCTTATATAATTCATTGAATTAATTGACATGCAAATTACATATTCTAATAAAGAAGAATCGGATGTTACTTCTACATTAGAGAAATTATCAGTTTCCTTGTTATAGGAACTTTTAATGCCAAGTATTTCATCTTTGTTAGTATGGTCTCTTAAGCATTGGTTCAAGGGGTAATTACACAATATACCGCCGTCAATATAGCAACAGTTATCGACAATAGTTGGCATAAATATTCCGGGCAAAGATGAAGACATAGTTAATGCTTGTAATAGTCCAAGGTCAGGATGTGTGCTATGAGACAGTTCAATCGTTTGAAATTTATTCAATTCAAAAGAAAAAATATGTAGGTCAATTTTTGAGAAATCATAAAATTCCTTTAAAGTAATATTCAATGTCATGTCTTTTGCCTCTAACAATGGTTTAAAGATGATTTCAGCCAATTTTTTATCGAAGAGGCCTTTGTTATAATATGAATCAAAAATTTGTTTAGGGTTAACTTTGAAAGCATCGTGCCACGGTCTCTCGATAATATATTTTGTAAGAGTTTCCCAATCATATTTTAAACATATAAAAGCACCAATAATTGCGCCGATAGATGTGCCGTAAATGGTTTCGATATCATCTAAGTGCCAAAACCCGTCTTGTTCTAATTTTTGTAAAGCGCCTAAGTATCTAAATCCTAAAGGACCGCCGCCACTGATAACTAAATGTTTGATAGGCATAATTAATAATACAAATAATATTTAATTTTTTTTTATTACAATGTTTTAAATGGCAAATATTTTTACATTAGAGAATTTCGCAGAGTTCTCTGAAAAGCTGAATATAGATGATTTGTATGAAAAGAAGCGCCAAGTAGACCTGAACAAGTTGGAATTGTTTAAAAAAATATTAAATCGTATTCATATAAGAATTAAGACGGTTGCAAAACAAAGTGTTCATGAAAAGTTTTGTTGGTTTGTTGTTCCAGAAATAATAATAGGTGTGCCAAAGTATGACCAGGCTGGATGTATAGCATATTTAATGAATACATTAAAAGACAATGGTTTTAATGTGAGGTATTTTCATCCTAATACGTTATTTATATGTTGGGACCATTGGGTGCCGTCATATGTAAGAAACGAGATAAAAAAGAAGACTGGTATAGTTATAGATGAATATGGTAAAAAGGTAGAAGATGAAATAAATGAAGAGGAGGATGAAGAAGTAGCACAGCAAGGTTCAGTGCAGCAAATAACTAACAGTAAAAAATACACTCCAATAAATTCGTATAAACCGTCAGGTAAGTTGGTGTATAGTGAAGACCTGTTGAATAAAATAGAAACAAAGATAAATTAATATATATTAAAAAAGGACTTAAAGACGAAATGGATAGTTTCTCCTTTTTCTCTTTAAGTTAAAAATAGGATAATATATATAAAAGTGAAAAGTGAAAACAAAAGTCCGGGGGGTTTTGAAAAATGGACATTTTTAAAAATGTCCAAAAATGAAAACCTGAGAAAAGTCTTGAAAAAGGGTGCTTTTTTAGCACTTTTAGACCATAATGCTCTCATTTACAAAAATAATGAGAATTATTTTGTGATTGTAAAATTTTATTATTATTTATAAAAAGCATTTAGGCATTTTTTATATTTCCATATAATATATAAATGGAAACAAAAAAATTCCAAAAAAATGCCGAATTATATTGCGAATTATGTGATTTCGTATGCTATAAAAAAAGTAATTATAAAATTCACTGTCACACCAAAAAACATATGCTTCGTGTCAATGGAAATGAAATGGAAACAACGGAAATAAAAACACATGCCTGTAAATGTGGTAAAATATATTCCACTAATTCTGGATTATGGAAACATTCTAAAACATGTAATTTTAAAGATAAAACAGAGGAAACTGAAACTATTACATCGTCAAATGAAATTCAAGAGCTTAAAGAGATTATGAAATACTTAATGAAAGAAAATTCAGAGATGAAAAATATGATGATGGCTCAAAATACAGCTACACAAAATATGATGATGGATGTAATTAAGACTGGAACTCATAATAACACTACAAATAATAATTCACATAACAAAACATTTAATTTAAATTTCTTTTTAAATGAAACATGTAAAAATGCATTGAATATAAATGAATTTGTTAGTTCAATCAAAGTATCATTAGATGATTTGGAAAATACAGGAAGGCAAGGTTATATTGAAGGTATATCTAGTATAATATTAAATAAACTAAAAAATTTGAATCATTATGATAGACCAATTCATTGTGCAGACCATAAACGGGAAATATTATATATTAAAAACGATAATCAGTGGTTCAAAGAAACCGAAGACAAACCTCTTTTAACAAAAGCAATAAAAACAATTGCTAATGAAAATATAAAACAAATAAAAACATGGAGAGATAAAAATCCTGAATGCACAGACTCTGATTCAAAGAAGAATAACTTGTATTTAAAGATTGTTAGTAACTCAATGAGTGGAACAGACAAAGAAGAGTGTGATAAAAATATCAACAAAATTATTAAGAATATTGTTAAGGAGACTATCATTGATAAATAATAAAATATACATAAAATTGTATTTGTTATATTTATTATTTATGTAATATATATGACTACAAGAAAAAACAAATTAAATGGAAATGGAACAAAAAAGTGTAGACCAAGACAAAACGAATTAAAAGTATTGTGTCAACAACATGCAAATACTTTTAATCAGTTTGAAGAAGAATATGAAAAAAACTTTAAAGCAAGTTTGAAAGAGGAAAATGACAACATTGAATCTAAATTGGTCAAAATGTTTAAAACTCCTTTTACACCAAGTAAATACAAAGCTCAAGACGATTATTATACATATATTAATTATCAATGGTTATCCGATACTACAGAAGAACTAAAAACTAAACTAAAATATTATGTCCAAGTTGACAGTTTTAGAGTTACGCAAGAAAAAGTTTATTACGAGTTAATTGATATTGTAAAAGAATATATCAAAAAAAACACATCTAGAAAGGCAAAGGCGATTAAGAGTGTTTACGAATCTTTGTATAATTTAGACGATAAATCAGCGGAAAGATTTGTTAAATATTATACTGAACTAACAGACGAAAGAATTGCAAGTGGTGATATATATCAAATTTTGGGAGGGCAAAACAGGAACGAAATAATATCATGGGGATGCCCTCTAGTTTGGACAGTATTAAAAGACGAAAAGAATGTAAACATATATAGGTCCACTATTTCGGCCCCTCAACTAACAATTTACGATTATGAAATATATATCGAAGATACAAAAGATGACCAAGTAACCAAAAAATACAAGAAGGAGTTTAAAACAAGATATTTAGAATTTATAGCCGAAATGTTTGATTTATGCTTGGGAAAAGACCACGACTTAAAAAATACCGATGTTTGGGATTGTGAATATGAATTGTTGAGTGCGTTAGGTTGCGATAGCATAAAAAACGATGACCTAGATGGCTACAACGTGGTTACAAAATCCGAGGCACTTAAAAAATATAGATTCGACTGGGAAAAAATGGCAAAGCAAATCGGATATAAAGATAAAGACATTCCAAATAACTTTATTTGCACAAGCACTAATTATTTAAAATGTGTGATGGATATATTATTGAAAGAAGATGCATGGAAAAGTAAAAAATGGAGAACATATTATTTGTATATTAGTTTCAGACAGATAATGAGATTTCACAGCAAATGGAAGCAAGCATATTTTGAATTTCACGGAAAATTTATAAAGGGTCAACCGGTTTCTTATCCAAAAGAAATATATCCTGTTTTTGGACTATCTCTATGTTTTAATACATTTTTAACAAATGAATACATCGATAGAAATAAGAAGCAACAGTATATTGATTATACACATAATATGGCAGCTGATTTACTGACAGTTTATAAGAGAATAATTAAACGTAATACGTGGTTATCCCCAAAAACTAAAAAATATGCTTTATTGAAATTAGAAAATATAAAATTAGAAGTAGGAAGCCCAAAATTATTAAGAGAAGATATAATTTTAGATTATAGCAGCACAGAAGCATATCAAAATTTAAGAAAGGTGGCATATTGGAGAACAAAGCGTCTAATTGAATTAGATGGTAAATCATCTGATGTAGACATTCCGATAATAGACTGGGAGGAGTTTAAAATGGTTGGTAAACAATCCTACATAGTAAATGCGTATTATACTCCAACCGAAAATTCTATTTATGTTCCTTTAGCATATTTACAGAAACCATTTATTGATTTAGATGAACGAGGCATTGAATACAATTTGGCTCATATTGGATATACTTTAGGACACGAGATGTCACATTGTTTAGATGATTTAGGAAGTAAATATGATGAAAAGGGTAATTTGCATAACTGGTGGACAACACAAGACCGAAAAAAGTTTAATGCAAAAGTAAACAATGTAATTAAGCAATATGAGCAATTTGCTGGGTATGATGGAATAAAAATGGATGCAAGTTTAAGCACTGGAGAAAATCTAGCAGATATTTCTGGTTTAGCAATTTGTGAAGAATATTTAAGAGATTTCCAAGATAAGAATAGTGATATAGTTCCAATTCGTGCGTTATCGTTCCACGCATTCTTCGTTTATTTAGCCATACAGGCAAGACAAAAAGTATTTGATGAGGCTGTAAAAGCTCAATTAAAAACAAATCCACATCCGATGGACAAATACAGAACAAATTGTCCGTTGGCTCGTTTAGAATTGTTTAGAAGTCTTTACAATGTTAAAAAGAAAGATCAAATGTATTGGAGTTCTACGGATACTATTTGGTAGAATAGAATAAAATAAAATAAATTAATTTAGAACATTTAGTTTTTAATACATTATTTATTTTTTTTCTAAAAGTATTATATAAATGAGCACCAGAACTCGAACTCAACGCCGCGGACAACAACGCGGCCAAACACAACAACGTGGACAACAACAACAGGGAGGCCGAAGACGCAGCCGCACTCAACGCCGTGGACAACAGCGTGGCCAAACACAACAACGTAGACAACAACGCGGTCGCACTCAACGCCGTGGTCAACAACAACAACGCGCTTAAATATTAAGCGATAATTAATTAATTAATTAATAAAATAATAACTTATGGTAATAACTTATTATTTTTTCTAAAAGTATTATATATAATGGCTACTCGTCGTCGTTCTCAATCTAGATCTTCCCGTCGTGGTTCTTCCCGCACAAGAAAACAGGCCGCTACCCGCGCAATAAAGCGCAGTGCTGCCCAGGCTGCCTCTCGTGGTGCCCAACAGGCTAGAAGTGCTGCCCAACAGGCTTCTCGTGCTGCTCAAAGAGCTGCTCAGGCTGCCCGTGGTGCTTCTGCGACTCGTGCTGCTCAGGCTGCTCGCTCTGCCACTAGAGCTGCCACCAGAACTGCTCAGGCTGCTGCCCAAGCTGGCCGTGCTGCTCAAAGAGCTGCCCAAGCTGGCCGTATGTAAATCTAAAATTACAACATTTACTAATTATACAGTCATAATCATCATATAAATATTTATATTATCAATAAATAATATAAATGGCTAAAAAAACAAGAAAACAATGTAAAAAAAATAATACGAAATGTTTAGAAAAACAAAATAGAGATGCAAAAAAGGCTACACAGATTAAATGTCGTATGAAAACATGTAGAGCTAAAAAGTATCAGTCAGTGTACGGGTCTGTGGGAGGGTCAGTAAGGTCAAATAGAACATACTTTTTTTAGATTATTTATAAAAGGGTCTATAAATAATCGGTTTATAGTAAACTTATGCGTGGCGATTTGTTAGTTTACGGCAATAAGATACTCTGCGACCACGCATTGTGCGCTTGCAACCATTCTTACGTCTGCAAGTGGTAAATGTTTTTCCACGGCAAGGAGAGGCTTTAACGCGGGCACGATAAATCTGTTTACGAGTTCTACGCATACTACGAGTTTGCATTTATATATTATCTAAATATTTTTTTATTTTTTATTTTTAGTTTAAATTCCTAAAATAAATTTAATATCTATATTTTCTAGTTTTTCTACTTTTTTTTCTCATACTCTTTCCTCTTTTACGCATAGACTTTCTAGAACGTTTTTTTCCTGCTTTTTGAATAAGACCATATGGATTTTCATTTCCAGTAAAATTTAAATTTTGACCATTATATAAAGGACAGTTAGCCATTATAAACTATAGTTATATTTTATTTTCTGTAGGTATTTGAGGAGTTACTGGTTTATTTAATACATCTTCAGGAATTGTTTGAACCACCTGTTCGTCTTTCTTAATATCCGTTAATTGTTTTTCTACTTCTTCCTTCTTTTCAATAATTTTTTCTTCTACTTTTTCTTTAATTTCTTGCACTTCAGCTGGAATAGGAACTGTTTCTTCTGTTACTAATTTATCGGACATTTTATTCAAGCTGTCTATTTGATTTTGAGCTGTTTCAAAAATCTTTGAATCAACAATTGCTTCATATAGATTTAAACTATTTACATAATCTACTTCACATGTTAAATATAGTTTAATAATTAATGCTCTTGTTTCTACGACAATGTCTTGTAATTCATCTTCTTTTAAAGAGGGTGTAACTCGTATTTGTTTTTTGCCAGTTTGGGGGTCAACTGTATAAACGAATAACTTATTTATGATTGTCAATAGAACTTGCTGGTTTTTGTTTGCAGTAACAATCATTTTTTTCAAATTTTCAGCATATTTCTTGATTAAATTATTACTTAATGGGCCTCTTACGGTTTTTCTGAATTTTGGGTCATCGCCTTTACATTGTTCCATATTATGATAATCCCTTAATTTGATATCACTAAACTTGGTTATGTTAGCGGGCAAGTCTGGTTTACCGGAGAATACATTGTAAAATATTTTTAAATCTTCTTGAAATATTTTCTGTGTTTTTGGAGTCATCCCTGTAAATTTCCCCATTTTATAATCATAATTATCGTCATAGTATAATTCCATTAATTCAGGAATTCCAGGTTCATCCTCCAGTGTCTTCTCTTTGCCATCATCTCTAATGTTGAATTCGCAAACTTTTGGACTTATTGTAATTTCTCCTTTTTCGTCAGGGTCTAATGAATATTTATTTTTTAAAGAGTTAATTCGATTGTCACAGATATTCAATTTATAAATATCTCTAGGAGTGTTAGCAGGTATTTTGCCTTTTTCATATAAAGTCGCTCTAACAGTTTTACCTTCGGTATCTTTGTATACATAAACAGGGTTAATTGTAGTAACTATAGCGGCAAAAATATGGGCAATTTTGATGTAAAATTTAGCAATACTTAGACACATACGTTTCTTTTTAATGGAATTTTTAACGTCTAATTTATCGAGAGCATCTCTGTCAAAAAATATAACTTTATCTTTATCAATTTCATTCACTTCAACACCATTCTTTATACGTTGTGCTAAATAAGTTATTTCCATATCAGTGAAGTATCGGTCAATAATGTCAGATGTAAGTATGACCATTTTATCACAATATTCTTTATCATAAAGTTTTCTTAAGCTTTTGAAATCCATTGTTAGAATGTAATAAGTTGCTATATAGTCTAAAATTTGAGAAATAGATTTAGGTTTTAATTCATCAGATGTTTGTTGATTATTTGTAGTAGAAGTTTGGTTTCCCATATAATATACATTTAAAAAAGTATTTAACCAAAAAATGCAAAATCAACATTATCCATAAAATAAATAAAATTGATTTAAAAATATATTTTCTAGATTAAACAGTAATATAAGATGAACAACGAAAGAAGTAAAAAAAATAAAGAAAATAGTTTTACAAGTTTACATGACAAGGCTAAGCTCTGGAATGTTTTTGAAACTGAAGTTATAAATCCCGATAAACCCAAAGAACCATTAGAGTGTTTATATAGAGCTATAGGTGATAGGGAAAATTGTGAAAGATGTCAGTATTCTTTAGCATATTCTGATGAAGGATTTTTAACGTGTACTAATAATAAATGTGGTATTATTTACAAGGATATGTTGGACCAAAGTCCCGAATGGAGGTATTATGGTGCAGATGATAATCAAAGCTCAGACCCAACTAGGTGTGGAATGCCAATTAATCCATTATTGGAAGAATCGTCTTTCGGTTGTAAAGTTCTGTGCATTGGTAAATCGTCATACGAAATGCGTAAGATAAGACGATATACTGAGTGGCAATCAATGCCATATAAAGAAAAATCACAATACGATTCGTTTCAATTGATTACCACTTATGCTAATAATGCCGGAATATCGAAAAAGATAATTGATGATGCTATTTTGTATCATAAAAAAATATCAGAATATGAACAAACTTTTAGAGGAGATAATAAAGATGGGTTAATGGCAGCGTCTATTTACATATCATGTAGAATAAATAATTATCCTAGAACGGCCAAAGAATTGGCGACGGTATTTAATTTGGATGTTACTAGCGCAACACAAGGATGTAAAAATGCACAAACAATTTTAAACATCTTGGAAAAAGATATGGCTAATAAAGATAAGACTTCATTTTGTAAAACAAAACCAGAGGACTTTATTGAAAGGTATTGTAGCAAATTGAACATAAATTCAGAGCTAACTAAATTATGTCAATTTATCGCTATAAAAATTGAGAAAAGAAATTTGATGCCTGAAAATACACCACATTCAATTGCTGCAGGAATAGTATATTTTATAGCACAATTGTGTAAATTGAATGTTTCAAAAAGGGAAGTGAAAAATATAAGCGAAATTTCCGAAGTGACTATTAACAAATGTTTTAAAAAACTAGAGAAACTTACAGAAGAGTTAGTGCCCCCGGTTATTTTGACTAGATATTCTCATATATCTTCTGCATAAATATCTTTATATATAATTTAATAAATAGTTTTTATTTTGACATCATTTATAGTCTTACTAATAAATTCAACAACTGTAAATAGAGTTATAATAAATAATTGATGTAAATATGGAAAAACTAATAGAAACATACAAATAGCTAGAAATGGTTCATGTTCGCTTTTAAAGTAGTAAGGCATAGTCATTATTAGAATGTTACTTTAAATGGTTTTGTAAATTTCTTTGTTACCTAGGTTTGTTAACTAGGTTTATTAAGTGGTTTATATTTTGTAATTTATATTTAGAAATTTACTCTGTATAATTCGTAATCTTTATAATAAAATAATACTTTATGTATTTATATGTCACACGTTCCAAAAATTGTATTTGTTGTTCCTTACAGAAATAGACCACAACATAAATTCTTTTTTTCAAATTATTTAACAACAATTATGGATGGAAGAGATGATTATGAAGTATATTTTTCACATCAATGCGATGCTCGTTCTTTTAATAGAGGTGGAACGAAAAACATAGGGTTTTTAGCTGTTAAAAATAAATATCCGAATAACTATAAAGATATTACATTTGTATTTAATGATATTGATACAGTGCCATTTGCGTCAATTTTTGACTACGAGACGGTTCCAGGAATAGTTAAACATTTTTATGGTTTCAATTATGCGTTGGGTGGAATAGTAGCACTAAAGGGTTCTGATTTTGAAGCGACAAATGGATATCCTAATTTTTGGGGATGGGGTATGGAAGATAATGTGTTGCAAACTAGATGTGAAAAGATAGGGTTAAAAATTGATAGAAGTCAGTTTTTCCCTATTGGTAGTCCGAATATATTACAGTTATTCGATGGAGTGTCACGTATTATAAATCGCAAAGACCCGTGGAGAGCAACACACGATGATGGTATTGATGGAATAAGAACAATTCATAAATTAGATTATACCATAGATATGGAATCTACCAATCCGTTAGATAATGTTCACGTAGTTACATCTAACAAAGTATTTATGGTTAATATATCAACATTTATGACGGGCACTACATTTGAAACCGACAATTATTTTAAATATGATTTAAGAGAACCACCGCGAAAAATAATTCATCCAAATAAAATAAAAACCCAAAAAATAGATAATATTAAAGATGACTGGACAAATATACCATTTTATCCGACTGCTGAAAGGAAAAAGGAAATGATACAACAATATGGTGAAAAAAAAGCAAATGAAATTATCGAATATAGTTATACAAACTCAGTAGACCCAACAAAAGAAGTAATACCACCTTCTCCACCACATAATATGAATAATATGAATAATATGAATAATATAAATAACAATATACAACAACAATTAATAAAAATACAAAAGTATAATGAAGCTATGAGAGAAATGAATTCAAATAACAGAATAATTCCTCAAAACGTAAATAAATTTTCTCCGGCTTATTCTAGAATTATTGCGGCAAAACCCAAAGCAGCCATATCTGCAAATATACGACTAGGAGGAGTTTATCGTTAAAATATATTCGTAAACATTATAAAAATATTATGTAACTAAT
>Ga0208082_1000455_pt1 | contig 12303 bp, 10 predicted proteins | sample LakMenE09Jun09ns_FD_150683 | JGI IMG/M metagenome (GOLD analysis project Ga0208082, IMG submission 150683) | Freshwater microbial communities from Lake Mendota, WI - 09JUN2009 deep hole epilimnion ns (SPAdes) | ecosystem: Environmental > Aquatic > Freshwater > Lake > Epilimnion/Euphotic zone ... | reverse complement strand
TGATTAACTTTGAAAAGATGCGCGCAGCCGGAATCAACTTTGTCATGATCAAGGGGTCAGATACCAAAGATGATTCAGATGCACTGGCCCGTAAGTGGTACAAAATTGATAGAGAAGGCGCGCACGCAGCTGGTATCTACACTGGTTATTATCACTATGCGATCTTGCCTAACGTTGCGACAAAGACTTTAATTGTTAAAGATGCGCAGGCTCAAGCGCAAAAAGTATTGTGGCGAATAGCATCCATTGGCGGGCTCACTGAAAAAGATCTACCTATTGCACTAGATATGGAAAATAAGTGCGTAAAGGTTCGCTCTAATAGATCTTGTGAGAAGTATGCAACGCGAAGTGCTGTGACAATCTGGTCAGAAACCTTCTTGCGCATCATCAAGGAAAAAACTGGTCGCACGCCAATTCTTTACTCATACTCTAATTTTCTAGAGAGTTCCATGAAGCGCAGCACTGAGTTAGCAAAATACCCACTCTGGCTTGCCCAATATGGGGTCGATCCTGCTGTGCCAACTAATTATCCAGGAATAAAAAATGGTGGTTGTTATGTGCACTCATGGACTGCAGCAAATTGCAAAGCACAGTGGACGATGTGGCAGTACTCATCCTGTGGAATTGCACCCAAATACGGTGTGCCTGGATCTCGTTTAGATCTCAATGTATTTAGAGGAACACCGGATGCATTCGCTGCGCTGCGAAAAGGTTCTTGGACGCCAGAGCCAGCAGATTTAATGCCAGTAGGTGAAACAAGTGTGATGACGGTTAAATCTGTGACATTTACTAATACCAACCGACCTTTGGTTGTCGATGTTGATGTCATGAGACCCACTCTTGAACCAGTTGTAACGGGTTCAGTTAAGTTCGTGCAAGATCCTGCAAATCCTATGAAGGTCTCTCTCAAGCAAAGCGCTATTCGCGCAACAAGTGGTTCTTGGACGCTATCTGTTGCAGGAATTCCTGCAGGCGTGTGGAACGGTCAAATTGTTTACTATGACAACTCAGATACTCATGCGACGTCATCGCAACCCATCACAATAACAATTGAACAAGCGTTGACTACACCGACTCCAAAGCCAACAAAGAAGCCGGTGGTAAAACCTAAGTCAGATGGCTGTAAGAATCAGATTAAGAATTAAGCGCTAGCAAGTGCTTCTTCGAGCGATTCGATTTCACGCTCTGCAATATCAAAATATGCGTTAATTGAATCTTTCTTCTGTTTTGCTGTCCAACCCAAAACTGGGGCAATAATTGAAGCAACATCATCTACTAAATCCATTGCACTATTTGGTGCTTCAAAAGCTAAACGTGTGCGACGAGAGAGAACATCATCGATGCTGCGTGCACCTTCGTGGCTTGCTGCATAATAAATCTCAGCTTTGAGATATGGAAGATCTTTAGTTACTGGTTTTGCCAGCTTTGGATCCTGCTTAATAAGTTCAAGAACTTCACTTATAAGTGAGCCGTAGCGATTAAGTAGGTGGCGCACAGATTCTGGGCTGAGTCCACTGCCTTCTGAGATGCGATCTACTTGCTGTTCTAAAGCAAAATAACCATCTGCCCCAACAATTGGCACTTTATTTGTCACGCTATCTGCAACTATTCTGCGAAGTTCCACACCAGCTAGATCAATAACATCTTTGCCCATCACGCGATAGGTTGTGTATTTTCCGCCAGCAATACTGACAAAGCCAGGTGCACTGCGATCAACTGTGTGCTCGCGAGATAACTTAGTTGTCTCAGAATCTTTCTTGTTAGCGACCAGTGGGCGCAAGCCCGCATAAACACCGATGACATCTTCAATTTTTAACTTTGGCTTTAGAACTTTATTGGCCTCATTGATGATGTATTCAACATCGCTTCGATCAGCAAGTGGACGCGAACGATCTTCGGTATATGGAGTATCAGTTGTTCCAACTAGCCATTGATTAGCCCAAGGAATTAAGAAGAGAACTGATTTGTCAGTTTTTAGAATGATTCCTTCGGTGGACTTAATCGCACTCTTAGGCAAAACAATGTGTACGCCTTTGCTCATGGTCACGTGATAGCCAGGCTTTAGACCAAATGATTCGTGCAGCTGATCACTCCAGATACCCACACACATCACAGTCGCTGTTGCCTTAATACTTATTAATTTGCCTGTTTCAACATCTCTGGCTTTAACTCCGGTTACTCGCTTGCCATCTCGGATTAATGATTCGACTTTGACGCCAGTTGCAATAACTGCGCCATGGCGGGCTGCGGTGCGAGCAATCATCATTGTGTGGCGAGCATCATCTACTTGCGCATCAAAATACTTAATTGCTCCAGTGACAATATCTGGGCGAAGCGATGGCGCAATTTCTGCGATCTTTTTCTGGCTGATGTGCTTATGTCCTGGCAGCGCTCGTTTAAATCCACGTAGTGCGTCATAGAGTGCAAGACCTGCACCAACGTATGTGCGTTCGCGGAATTTTTCATGCAGTGGATAGAAGAAAGCTAAAGGTTTTACTAAGTGTGGTGCAAGGGATGAAACCATGAGTTCGCGCTCATGGAGTGCTTCACGAACTAACTTAAAATCGTATTGTTCTAAATAACGCAATCCACCATGAATTAATTTGCTGGAGCGACTAGAAGTTCCAGATGCAATATCTGATGCTTCAACGAGAGCTACTTTTAATCCACGAGATGCAGCATCAAGGGCGGCGCCAACTCCTGTGACTCCGCCACCAATGACCAAAATATCGAATTGATCTTTTGCCAGGCAGGCAAGGGCTTCATCTCTTTGCTCGGTATCGAGTGAAGATGAAAACATTGTTAAATCCTTGTCCCTGAAAGTGATGATTAGGTAGGCTAAGCGTAACGCGAGATCGAACTTTGAGGGAAGTATGACTTTTATAGGCTCACTTGATCAGGGAACGACTAGCACTCGTTTCATGATCTTTGACCACGATGCCCAACTCATTGCATCCGATCAGTTAGAACATAGACAGATTCTTCCGCAAGCAGGTTGGGTCGAACACGACGGCGCCGAGATTTGGTCGAATACTCAAAAGGTGATGGCCGGTGCATTACAAAAAGCTGGATTAAAAAGAAGCGAGCTTGCAGCCATAGGTATTACCAATCAGCGCGAGACGACTATCGCCTGGGATGTCACAACGGGTGCTCCTTTGCACAATGCAATCGTCTGGCAGGACACCAGAACCGCTGAATTTATGAATGAACTCAGTGATTCAGATAAAAGCAACGTTATTCACCGAACCGGTCTTGCAATTGCGCCGTATTTTTCTGCAAGCAAGATGAATTGGCTTATCAATAACGTTCACTCTGTAAAGGTGGCAGTGCAGGCAGGCAATGCTCGTATTGGAACAATTGATAGTTGGATTTTGTGGAATCTATCGGGTGGAACTTTTGCAACCGATGTTACAAATGCCAGCCGCACAGCGCTGATGAATCTAGAGACTCTTGATTGGGATCTAGATCTACTTACACTCTTTGGTGTGCCACGCTCTGTCTTGGCAGATATTCGTTCTACTTCTGAAGTCTATGCACAGACATCAGATGGTGTCCCGATTGCATCCCTTGTTGGCGATCAGCAGGGCGCAATGATCGGACAAGCCTGCTTTGGTATCGGTGATTCTAAAACTACCTATGGAACCGGAAACTTTGCTCTGGTAAATACCGGAAACACCATTGTTCGCTCGACTCATGGATTGCTCACAACGCTGTGCTACAAACTAGGTGATGCACCAGCTGTCTATGCACTTGAAGGCTCAGTTGCCGTAACAGGCTCTGCGATTCAATGGTTGCGCGATCAAATCGGAATTATTTCATCCTCTAGTGAAGTAGAAGCACTGGCTGCAAGTGTTCCTGATAGCGGTGGAATCTATTTCGTTCCTGCATTTTCTGGATTATTTGCACCGTATTGGCGAAGTGATGCCCGCGGTGTTTTAGTTGGGCTCACCCGCGCAACAACAAAGGCACATATTGCGCGCGCAGCACTTGAAGCAATTGCCTATCAAACTCGCGATGTCATGGATGCGATGGCTGCAGATAGCAAAGTCACTCTTACACAAATGCGTGTAGATGGTGGAGCAACTGCAAATAATTTACTGATGCAAATTCAATCAGATGTCATGGGAATTGAAGTTGTTCGTCCAAAGGTAATTGAAACAACGGCGCTCGGTGCGGCATATGCTGCAGGCCTTGCAATTGGTATGTGGAAGTCGCCACAAGATTTACGAAATAATTGGCATGAAGATCAAAGATGGAGTGCAACACAGAGTCCAGTTTTACGCGAGGAAAAATACCAACTATGGAAGAAAGCAGTAGAACGCACGCTTAATTGGATAGAGTAGACACACTATGAGCTCGAAACTCGGCGCAGGTGTTACGCGCACCGATCGACCACTCTCTGATGGTCGCACCATTCGTTATTACGATACTGGCGGACAAGTACGAGCCACCGCTGACAAGCGCGAAAAGGCCGAGCAGCCTGGAATCGGTGAACTTCGCTTAGATCCACTTGTTAATGAATGGGTTGCAATGGCAGCACATCGACAAGGTCGAGTCTTCTTGCCACCTAAAGAGTTATGTCCACTCTGTCCATCAACTGGTGAGAATCTGACAGAAGTTCCTGAAGATAATTTTGAAGTTGTTGTCTTTGATAACAAATCTCCTTCCCTTCGCCCCCCACAAGGTGATTGGGCGCTTCCAGATATGACTGGCCCAGATACTGATACCGGAACTGCAGCGGGTAAGTGCGAAGTTATTTGTTTTACAGCAGATCATGGTCATGCATTTAAGGATTTAAGCACCGAACGCATTCGAGTATTGCTTGAAGCGTGGATGGATCGCACGCGCGAATTATCACAAGAGAAATTCATTCACCACATCACACCTTTTGAAAATCGTGGTGAAGAAGTGGGTGTGACACTGGCCCATCCACATGGTCAGATATATGCATATTCATATATTCCCCCAAAGGTTTCTCGCATGCTCGAAGTTGCGCAAAAGCACAAGGAGCGCACAGGCAAAGTGCTCTTTGATGAAATTGTTGCTCGCGAAATCAAAGATGAAGAGCGCATCGTTGCTCAAAACAAACATTGGGTTGCATACGTTCCATATGCAGCGCGCTACTCATTTGAAATCCACGTTGCCCCAAAGGTTTCTGTTGCAGATTTGAGTCAATTAATGCCTGACGTAGCCGATGCATATCCAGCAATTGCTAAAGAAGTTCTCCAACGTCTAGATGGTGTCTTTAATATCCCAATGGCATATATCGCTGCGTGGCATCAAGCGCCTGTGCGCGAAGGCCGCGATCTGCTTCGTTTGCATTGGCAGATTACAAGTGTGCGCCGTGCTCCGGGAAAGCTAAAGTATTTAGCAGGATCTGAATCTTCGATGGGCGCATTCATTATGGATCTACGTCCAGAACAATCTGCGGCCCAGTTGCGAGAAGTAAAGCTGACGTAAATGAAAATCTTGGTCACAGGAGGCGCCGGCTATATCGGCTCTCATGCTGTTGAAATCCTTATGAACAGCGGCCACGAAGTAACTGTTTTAGATGATTGCAGTACAGGTCACGCAGATTCATTGCCACCAACTGCGCGCTTTGTTCAAGGTTCATTGCTTGATTCAGATTTAGTAATGCGCGCCCTCAAAGGCTGTGATGCGGTTATGCACTTTGCTGGTAAATCACTAGTTGGAGAATCAGTTGAAAAACCAGATCTCTATCGCAAGGTAAATGTATCTGGCACAAAAGTTTTACTCGGTGAAATGAATACGGCAGGAGTTAAGAAAATCGTTTTCTCTTCATCTGCGGCCACATACGGTCAACCTGACTCTTCGCGAGTTTCCGAAGACGCGCAATGCGCGCCAACTAATCCTTATGGCGAAACAAAGTTAGCCATCGAACGCGAGTTATCTACTGCTGCTTTGACTCAAGGTGTGGCCGCTGTTTCGCTGCGATATTTCAATGTCGCAGGTGCGCTTTTGACTAATCGTGGCTGGCTAGCCGAGCGTCATGATCCTGAAACTCATCTGATTCCTAATGCACTGCGCGCATCATCTGAGTCACCGCTGCGTATTTTTGGTCGCGATTGGAATACACCAGATGGCACATGTGTTCGCGATTATGTTCACATCATTGATTTAATTGATGCTCACATCAGGGCCCTTAAATTCTTAGAAGCCTCTACTCATCATGTCTTTAATATTGGATCCGGCACTGGTTATTCAGTTGCACAAGTTGTTGATGCAGTCTCGCGTGTGAGAAATGCTCCGCTGGCAACAGTGGATGCGCCAAGGCGCGCCGGAGATCCTGCTGTTTTAGTTGCCAATATTGATAAGGCTGAAATGATTCTTAATTGGCGACCTGAGCGCACATTAGATCAGATGGTTGAAGATAGTTTTAAAGCTATTTAACAGGATTTATTGAAATAACTTCAACGCCACCAATTGAACCAAGAATATTTAGAAGATCTGTTGGATCACTGCCAGGAATAGCCACAGTTAGATCGTCATAGCCTTTTCCATCTTCAGATTTTGTCACTGTGAGCTCTTGAATATTTCCACCTGCAAAGCCAATTGCTGATGCCAGCGCACCGAGTGAACCTGGTTGATCAGGTAGTGAAATAGATAAACGAAAGAGAGCCATGGCTACAGATTAACCATTGGAAGGCGCTTTGCCCAATTTAACGGTGAATGTCTTTGTTCCCCCACCATTTGGTAAGTCAACAGTTACAGAAATTGTGGCACCAGGTGCATATGAACGGATGCGAACGACTGCACTTATTTGATCCGTTACGCGCTGGCCGCCAATTGATTTAATAATTGCGCCAACAGGAATTCCGGCAACTTCTGCGCCTTCACCTGGTGTGAGTCGAAGAATCTTTGCACCAATTCCTTCATAAGAACTATCAAAATAAACACCGAGTAAAGGACGAGTTGAAGTGTTAGTTGGTGATGTAATAATTTCATCAATCACGCGCTTGGCTTCTGTGATTGGAATTGCAAAACCAAGTCCGATGCTTCCGCTTGTGCCACCGGATGAGAGTGTGGCAATTGCTGAATTAACACCAATGATCTGTCCTTGTGCATTGATCAGCGCTCCCCCTGAGTTGCCGGGGTTAATTGCTGCATCAGTTTGAATTGCATTAACAAATGATTCTTGGCCCACGGTGCCAGCCGATACCGGACGATTGAGGGCTGAAATAATTCCTGTTGTGACAGTTGAAGCCAAACCAAGTGGTGAACCAATAGCCATGACAGCTTCGCCAACAACTAACTTGGTTGAATCACCCATGTTAAGGGCGGCAAGGTTGCCTTTGTTGATCTGCAGAACAGCAATGTCATAGGCCTTATCTCGCCCAATAATTTTTGCATCTGCTTGATCGCCATTTGAAAATTCGACTGTGATCGTGCCAGATGTTGAGGCCACAGCATCGATGACGTGATTATTTGTGATGATGTAAGAAGATGAAGCAGAAGATTTATACACCCAACCTGAACCTGTGCCGCCACCAGTTGATGTTTCGGCGGCAATTGATACGACAGATGGAGTAATTGTTGCAGCTAGGTTCTTCACATCGAAGGCGTTTGTGGTCAGCTCAAGCGGTGAACGACCTTTGCCGCACTTGCCATCTGCTGATAAATATAGAGCTTTGGTTTTGTTATCAACACATGCCTTAACACCGCCTGTGTTATTAATTTCTGCAACTGCGATTCCACCTGCAACGCTGGCACCGAGTACAAAGGCTAGAACAATATTGATTGTTAATTTTCTCATTATGACTGCACAATCCAATCATTTTTAATTGATACCGAAATTTTATCTAATGGACGTTCAGGTTCTCCAGAAACAACTCTGCCCGATTTAAATGGATCAAAAGAACCAAGATGACATGGGCATACAAGTTTCTTACCTGCTTTTAAGTATTCAACTGTGCAGCCTTGGTGGGTGCAAATCGCAGAGTATGCAAATACGCCACTTTTGGTGCGAAAGAGATATGCAGGAGCGCCATTGGCTGCAACGAATTTCTGAGCAGAACCAACAGGAAATTTAGAGGCCTTGACTATCTTCTTTGGTGCTGCAGCAGTGGCAGATTGTGTGCGACCGAAAATAACTGCACCAACAGCAATTGCTGTGCCACGAAGAAAACCTCTGCGATTCATCCCTGTACTTTCCTAATCTCTTTATTGGTGTTCTCAGTGTAAATAATTAACCTGAGAGAAGCCTGAGAAAATCCTGCTCCCTGACTTGGATTCGAACCAAGAACCTGCCGGTTAACAGCCGGCTGCTCTGCCATTGAGCTATCAGGGACTATTCGCTACTCGCGAAGAGTTACGAGCGCACACTCTAGCGCACAGCTAAGGGGTGGTCTAAATCGAAGCGGAGTTATAGCCCGCCAAGGGCAAGATCATGCAAGGTGCGCCGAGTGCTTTCCAGGGCAACGAGTTGGGCAAAAGCTGCGTTGTATTCGGCTTCATTTTCAACAGGATTAAGTCTTTGCAAACTTGATTTAAGTTCTGCAATTGCGCGCGAGACGGCCACTTCGCGAAGGCGAGCAATAATGCTTGCAACATAATGTTCTGTGATCTCGCCATCAGCGCGAATTGGTTCAACATTTAACTCTGTAAATAAAGCTTTCATATTCACATTTGTGATTTTATCTATTGTCAGGGCCGCGTTATCTGGTGCCATGAGCTCGATTACTGCGCGAAGTTCTTGATAGGCAGGATGCGTGAAAGCGTTTTCTTCAAGTCCATTAAATGATTGACAGAGTGCCGGAAATTGAACGCGCGCCTTTAATACTTCACGTTCTAATATCAAACGTGGCTCTTGTGGATCTGGTCGCCATTGCTGCACCACAACTTCTGGGGCCGTTGGATCAACACTTATCTGTGGAGTTTTCTTCATCGCTGTGGCAACTGCTGAAGATACTTGCTCGACTTCAACGCCGAGCCAACCAGCAAGAGAGCGTGAATATTCAGGGCGCAAAGATTTATCTCTAATTTGTGCAACAAGGGGCGCTGCTGCATTGAGGGCTCCGATGCGACCTTCAGGTGTGCTCAAGTTGTATTTAACTAACTCTGCGCGAATGGCGAACTCAAAAAGTGGCACACGACGAGCAATGAGATCACGAAGGGCCGCATCTCCTTTTATTTGGCGAAGATCGCAAGGATCTAGTCCATCAGGTTCAACGGCCACAAAAGTCTGGGTAACAAATTTTTGATCATCGCTAAATGCACGAAGTGCAGCCTTTTGTCCTGCTGCATCTCCATCGAATGTGAAGATGACTTCGCCGCGGAAAGCATCATCATCCATTAACAATCTGCGCAAGATTCGGATGTGATCTGCTCCAAATGCTGTGCCGCACGTTGCAACGGCAGTTGTAATTCCAGCAAGGTGGGCAGCCATTACATCGGTATAGCCTTCAACTATTACTGCTTGGCGCTTCTTTGCTATCTCTTTCTTTGCTACATCTAAACCGTATAGAACTTGGCTCTTCTTATAGATCGCAGTTTCTGGTGTATTTAAATATTTTGGACCTTGATCTTCTTCATCGCTGGCTAACTTTCGTGCGCCAAATCCAACGACATCGCCAGTAATGTCTTTAATCGGCCAGGTCAGACGATTGCGGAAACGATCAATTGGTCCGCGCTGTCCCATTTTAGAAAGGCCCGCGCTTTCTAACTCATCGATGGTAAATCCTTGTGCGCGTAAGTGTTTGGTGAGTGAATCCCAATCATCGGGTGCAAAACCGACTCCAAATAATTGGCAGGCATCTTTTTCAAATCCACGCTTTGTTAGCAGCTCACGGCCATGGGCTGCAGCAGGTGATGTGTTGAGTTGTTCTTGATAATAAATTGCTGCCGCTGCATTTGCTGCAATCAGACGAGATCTCATGCCTGATGGCACAGAAGGCCCAGATGAGTTCTCGTCATAGCGAAGTGCGTAACCAATGCGATCTGCAAGTCTTTCAAGAGTTTCAGTAAATGTCAGATGATCCATCTTCATTAAGAAAGAAATGACATCGCCACTGGCTTGGCAGCCAAAGCAGTGATAAAAACCTTTACTTGGTGTGACGTGAAAGGAAGGTGATTTCTCATCGTGGAAAGGGCACAAGCCTTTTTTCTGTCCGCCGCCTGCTGACTTTAGTTGTACGTAATCTGCAACTACTTCATCGATCGGAACGCGTTCGCGAAGATAGGTAACATCTTCATCTTTTATGCGTCCGCTCATAGGCGCACTTTAGCGATTTTGAGTCAGACGAGCATGTAAGGCGTATGCACCAGGGTCAGTCAGCGCTGCAATCTGGTCAATTACTACACGTAGGCGCTGGCCATCATCGGCAGCGCGGTTCCAGTCATCGATAAAGATTGCATCGAGTGCTTTGGGCGCACTCTTATACAAAAGATCGACAAGTTCAACAATGACAATTTTTTGCTTTGCATAACGCTCTTGTGATTCAGCGGCGCGAATTAAGTAATGACCAGCAACAGCCTTGAGGAAATCTACTTCTACTAAGTGCTCGCGCGGAATCTCAAGGTTTGCGCCATATCTAGCAAGTGGTTCATCGCCATAGATTGCGCGAGTTTTATTTTCAGCAGCTAATACAAAGCGACCAATTAATTGGCTCGTCGAATCTTTTAAACGAGCAAGGGATCGGTGGCTACCGTCATAGTTAACTGGCCAACAGGAAAGATCTTGTAATCTAACAAGCGCTTCGGTCGCCTCAGCCTTTGAAGCGTTACTTCCGTAATCTTTTGTCATGCTGTCATAAATTGCATCAAAATCATCTTCAAATGTGCGCACGTGGACCTGGTTTGCAACGATGGCATCTTCTAAGTCGTGGACAGAATAAGAAACATCATCCGACCAATCCATGATTTGTGCTTCGATGCAGCGCTTTCCTTCAGGTGCATCTGCGCGCATCCACTTATAGATTTCGACATCATCGTCATAGACACCAAATTTGCGCGGATTAGTCGCACGTTGCCACGGATATTTAGTGGCGGCATCTAATGACGCACGGGTGAGATTTAATCCAATTGATCGACCATCTGCGTCCACTGTCTTTGCTTCAAGGCGTGTGAGTAATCTAAAACTCTGTGCATTTCCTTCAAAGCCACCACAACTCTTTGCAATCTCTGCCAGCGCTTCTTCACCGTTGTGACCAAATGGTGGATGACCTAAATCGTGGGCAAGGCATGCGGTATCTAATAAATCTGGGTCTGCGCCCAGTGATTCACCGAGTTCGCGACCAATTTGTGCGCACTCAAGTGAGTGCGACAGACGAGTGCGTTGGAAATCATTTTCCCAAGGAACAGCTACTTGCGTCTTTGCAGCCAAGCGACGAAGGGAAGCGGAGTGAATTACTCGTGCACGATCTCGCATAAATTCTGTTCGGCCTGCGCGCTTTGCTGGTTCATCAAGAAAGCGTTCGTTGTCGCGATCACTGTAAACGCTCATGAAACAACCTTATCTAGAATTTTGTTTGTATCTAGATAGTCGCTGATGTTTATTCCAAAGTGACCTAACGTGATGTATGCCAAATACGCGCCTGATTCACGAATTAAATAGCGCTTCGTGGAGTTCTTTAAAGAATTTGGACCAAATTGCACAGGAGAACAGCTGGCAATTAGTCCGCGATCATTTGCCATCGTCATAGAACGCCTGCAGTGATATGGATCCGTTGCGATGATGACATTTTTAATTTCTCGCTTTTTCATCTCGCCCACGTATGCCTTTGTACTTACTAATGTGTCGCGCCCAGTTGCTAGTGCAACAATTTTGCGAGCCGGAACTCCTGCAGAGATAAGCCAAGCTCGACCCGATGCAGCTTCAGTTGTGCGATCACCTGGTGCCTTCGATCCCACAGTAATAATTAGTGGGGCAAGTCCTAAGTCATAAACTCTCTTTGCTTCAGTTAAACGTGCCTCTAAAACATCACCGGGGCGACCATCGAATTGGGCCGCACCCATTACAACGATTGCATCTGCGCCACGCACAACTGGATAGTGCGCTGCGTAATACGTCTTTCCCACCGCATATGTTGGGATCGCCAAAACAATAAGAAAAATTATTGTAAATATGCGACGAATAAATCTAAAGATAAACATCAGCCACCTGAAAACGCATCTTCTAGTTCTATTGCAGCCATCTCATCTGGATCATCCAACCAACGATCTGGCAAAGTAACAGGGCGGCCATGGCTTGTGCGACCACGTGGTTTTTCGCCCACTTCAATGGGATATGGCTGATCATCTAGTTGATCTAGCAGTGTGCGAAAGTGTGCAAGAGATTCGATAAGG
>Ga0208082_1000454_pt1 | contig 12311 bp, 11 predicted proteins | sample LakMenE09Jun09ns_FD_150683 | JGI IMG/M metagenome (GOLD analysis project Ga0208082, IMG submission 150683) | Freshwater microbial communities from Lake Mendota, WI - 09JUN2009 deep hole epilimnion ns (SPAdes) | ecosystem: Environmental > Aquatic > Freshwater > Lake > Epilimnion/Euphotic zone ... | reverse complement strand
GCAACATGTATTCGTCAATAAAGAAGTAGCCCTGATCAAACAAATGTGGCCAGAGACTTACGACGACATCGTGCAAACTTGCTTGAAAATCAACGTCGGCGCAAATGAGGGCTATTGGTTCAGCGTGGTGCTGCAAGGTCTGGTCGAACCAACCTTTACGAAATTCGCAAATATCAAGTTCGCCGTATTTGCGAACGTTGGAAGTAACTGTTTCAAGCGAACCGGAGTACAAGCCTTTTGCCTCAGGTTTGGCGTGACGGTCTCCCTCTTCTGCATCAGGCAGACCTTCAAAGGAGTCGTAGACGATCAAGCTTCGGCCAGCGATCTTGCTGATGATTGAGAGGTTGGTGGTGGAGCCACCTTTCCAGCAGCCACACTCGACAACCACGCCGGGAACAGCGCGAGGAATTTCAAAAAGTTTTGCAGCGATAGCAGCTTGAGCCTTGTATGAAGTTCCCGTTTCAATACGACGCGTGTTGCGCCAAAGCCGAAAGACCAATCTGAGGCGTTTCCACCAAGTCAGGTTGTAATCAGGGTGCAAGTAGCGCTTGTTCAACGTGAAAGTTGCAACCCAGGGAATAGATGCCGCGTGATAGAACTCGGCCAACGAACCTATTCGGCGAAACTTATTTGGTTTGCTCATTGCACTCCTTGATGTTTGTGAAGCGTGCTTCACACTAGATGAATGTGATGATTCAGATGACCAATACCCCCCCCTGAGTCAATAGTTTTGGCGAGCCGTTCGAGGTTTAGCGCGCTATGACTACAAAGCCAGACCCTTTCTTGAAGATGTCAATGCGGTGATTTACCTAGTACGGTAGGAAGGCATGGAACGCCCTACAAAGTTTGAGCACACCCGCTTTCTTGGAGACAAGCGGACCCAGTTGGTCTACGACGTTGATAACTGGCAAGACACCGCGGTCATTGACGAAATTGTGGCTGCCGAAATCGGCTTGTGTTTCGGCCCAGACACGTTGGTCGAGGCCCGTAACCGTGGCTACACCTTGGCGACTCCGGGCAAAACCCGTCGCCAGCGTAAGCCCCGTGCCTGAAAGTTGCCGTAGCCGATGCTGAGCAACGGCACCATTGTCTCGGGTTCGCTGAGCCTGCCGCGCTACTTGGTTCAACCTGCCGGCAAATCTGAAGGTGCGCCTGGCGTCATCATGTTGCACTCTTTTCCGTTTGGGCCTATTGATGCGCGTCACTCGGCGAGCAGTTTCCCCGAGTTGATGGATCGTCTTGCGAACGAACTCGGCTTTGCGGCGATGTGTTTTACATTCCGCGGTTGTGGTGAAAGCCCCGGTGACTTCTCATTGCAGGGTTGGGTCGACGATCTACGCGCCGCAATCGATCACATGATTTCAGAAACAAATCCGACGGGATTGTGGTTAATAGGTTCAAATACTGGGGGTTCATTAGCCATGTGCGTCGGGGCAGATGACCCACGCATTAAGGGTTGTGCATTGCTTGGACCACGAGCCGACTTTGATGACTGGGCTGCGCAACCAAGAAAGTTTTTAGATCACTGTCGATCAGTTGGTTCGGTGCAGACTCCTCAGTTCCCGAAAGACTTTGATGAATGGACTCGCGAATTGCGTCGGTTCAGACCAGTGCCAGCTGCGCAACGCTTTGCCCCACGCCCACTTTTGTTGTTGCATGGTGACGATGATGAAAGTGTTCCCGCAACTGACACTCGCCAATTAGCCGAAGCACACGGCGCAGCCGAAATGCGAGTGCTAGAAGGTGCCGGGCATCGAATGCGCCACGACCCGCGAGCGATGGCGGTTTTGTTTGGCTGGTTAGATCGCCAGCGTCTTGACGAGGAATAAAAGTGGCGACAGAAAAACTGATCATTCACATTGGTGGACCAAAAACAGGAACTACAGCGATCCAAACAGCTCTAGCTGAAAATCGTGACGTCCTTCGAAAGAATGGAATCCTGTATTCAGGCGCTGAGATAAATCAGTAATATGCGATGTACCCGTTAAACAAAATTGCTGGGTTCGAAAGCTTCGTATCTAGTGATCCAGGGCACTGGCAGCAAATAGTTGACGAAGTGAAAAACTGGCAAGGGGGTGCTGTCATCAGTGCAGAGGCTCTCTTTTTGGCGCCCCCAGAAATAGTCGCCGAGATCATCGGAAGTTTCAATAAATCCTCCGTAGAAATATTGATTACAGCTCGATCGGCTTATGAAATAGTCGTTAGTCACTGGCAAGAATCTGTGAAAGCTGGAGACACAATTTCTCTGCATCAATTTGCCAAGGAAGTTGCACTAGGTCCGGATCAAGCGACATTGAAGAGCCTGACATATTGGGCCATCGCATTTTGCGCTGACCCGATTCGGTCATGGGGGTCAATGACGGGAATAGAAAATGTCATTGTGCAAGTTGTGGATACCTCAAAGAGTGATGAAACTCTTCGCTGTTTTGAGCAAATTGTAGGAATCCCTGATGGTTTGTTGGGGTTATCACTGAGCAATCCCGTCAACAGGTCGTTGACTTTTTCGGAGACCGAAATCATCAGGGCTTGTAATGAAATTTTGTTATGTGGCGCCGCAAGCAATCATCACTATTCAACAGTCGACTACAACCTTATTTTGCAAATCTTATTGAAAAAGCCGCGGCTAGATGATTTAAGAACTGAACTTCCCGAGAGTTATTACGAATCAATCGCACCTTTGGTCAATGCTGAAGTTGAACGCATTCTTCATTCCGGTGCGCGCATTGTTGGCGATTCTTCGTTACTCACTCGAATGCCACAAACGTCAGGTGATTCGCGATCGTCGCACGTAAAAGTTGAGCTTGATTTGATTCGGATAGTTTTGGGTCATTACTTGCCTCGCTAATAAATGTATTTTCCACTTCATATTTTGAAGCATCAAAATGTACCCATAGAAAAACTTGTCTGAATCATTGGGTGACTTCTTAACTAGAGCCATCCAAGACGAACGAACCGTGCAATGTCTCCGTACATCAAGTCAAACCAAGGAGGGAATCGAATGCGCCACGACCCGAGAGCGATGGCTGTGCTGTTCGGTTGGTTAGATCGTCAACGTTTAGACGAAGAATGAAGTACGTCGTCTAAACGATTCGTCAATCTCTCTTGAAAAAATCTTTCGTCGCACCAATACAGAATTTCAAGAATCTCCGAGTAGGTAATTGACGTCGACTTTTGCCCCAAGTGATGCTCGTTTGATCAAGGCCACGTCGGGGTATTGAACGAACCTCAATCTCCTGAACTTTCATCTTCCAACGCCTTGAATTTGCAGATATGACGAGATTCGGGATCATCGTTTCGGGGTTGAGAGCATCAAGGTGTCGCCTCAGTGCTGTAGGTCGGTACACCCGGAGCGGTGTATTTGCATCACGGGGGAATCGCCTGCTTCGAGAAAAGACAAGTAAACGTGTCGTCAGGGAAACGAACCGGCGATAAATGGGATCACCTCTTAGGGTACGAACACCTTCAGCAATATCACATTTTGAATCAAGCAACAGCTGAACTACTTTTGCAACATCAGACCCAAAGAACTGTCCGTCGCCATCTATGGCTACAACGAGATCGGGCTCATTTATCAGGCCCAATTGAAGAGCTTTCACTGTTGAAGGTCCGTGGCCTGAATTAAGTTCATTGGGTACGACCTTGATGGTGATTCCTTGTTCAGCCAGAGCATTGGCTACTACGACAGTTTGATCCTTGGAACAATCGTCAACAATAAAAAAAGAGGGTTGCCATTTATCAAGGTGCTCATTTAACTCACCTATGAACTCGGCAATTCCTGAGTCTTCGTTATAAGCAGGCATTACGACGCTGATAGCCAAGATATTTCCCCTCTTATGCTTTTCTCTTTTTCAATTAACGAAAGCAATCGCTTAATTATTTTTTGGCCAGCAGACAAGAAGATTCTCTGATGAGTACAATACTTCACTGCATAAATTTTTTTGGTTTAGAAAATCATCATATGTGCCCAAAAAATAATATTTTGTCGCTGAGACCACCATGACGGTTTTTTGGCTGCTGTTAGGCATGGAGGCTGCTGGGACACCCGACAACAATTGATAGTCAGGATTTTGGAACCAACCATCGAGATTGATTGATGTGGCACCACTATCACGGATGATTTTGGCCGCGTCACGTTGAGCATCTAGAGCCGAGCCGAAATTGGATGCTCTAATTGTCTCTAGACTGTCAGCAAAAGTACTCAGAGTCCTCAGTCCAAGTGGAATTGAGATGAGCAGGGTCATCAGCACCCCTATCGCGCGAATTCGACGTGATGACATCAACGCGAGGAATCGCAAGCGATTCAGGGCTAAAAGAATGATGAGTGGAAAGAATAAATAGAATGACGATGCAGCTTGCCGTTCCCACGGGGCAGACGCAAGAAACAGAAATGTTCCCAAAATGATGAGGCCAGATATTAACGCTGGGGCAAGAGTTGTGGGGTTTTCGGGTGTCTGAAACTCGCGGGAATTCTGATTAAAAACAATTGCCATTGAAAAGGCGATGCTGCAAATCCCTATCGCTGCCCAGACGAGGGGGCCAGGGATGTTGATAATTGAGGTTAACTTTGTGCCGAGGAATTCAGCACTCGTAGACCAATGATCAAGGCGTTGTGAATCAACAAAATTGCGTAGTTCTCGAAGATTTGTACGGTACGCAGTTAATCCTCCGAGACTGAAGAATCGATAGGTCTCAAATACAAGTAATGGTGCAACGAAACTAGAAATGAGTCGCATTGCTTTACGAAGAAGATCCTGCGCGCCGTTCCGATGATCTAATGCAAGACTGATCAATGCAAAAAAGAGGAATACAAGTACTGCCATTACGAAATTAATTTTGCACAGAACGACTGCGGCAAGTGCAACTCCAGTTAGTGAGATTTTTCCGCGTTTCATCGCGACGGTTGCGAGTAAGAAAAACGCTATTGCCGGAGGCTCACCAAGAACAAAAAGCGGGTTAGTGGCTTTCACAATTGGAAGAATTGCCATGAGCATGAGACCGTACGTAAAGCGACCAAAGTTTGATTTTGGTACCAATTGGTAAAGGAGTGTGAGCATAAATACGAAGTAACCAGCCATTACTAGGCGTGATGCCAGCAGCGTATTTTGAACGATTGTTGAAACTGCCCAAATCGGGAGAAGGACCGAGGGGCCTGTCGAAATATAGGGATCAAATAGGTACGGCCCCGAACCCCTGAAGGCCCCATTGGTGGCGTAACCATTGCCCGATCGAAGATTCTGGACGATCTGAAGGTTGTAGCTCTCATCAAATTCCCAAGGCTTCTTGAGATTGATAAGCAGTAACAAAAAGATTGTGCCCAGGGGGATTGTCACTACGACGAATCCGAAAATCCTTTTGATTTTTTCATTTGGCAACATCTTCCAGACGACGCTGACTCTCGAAGTTAACGAATTGAGCACAATTAGGCCTCCAGCGGATTCGTAAAGAAGCTCGGAATTACTTCGCCGTTCTTAATGTGAGTAAGCGCCTGATCTGCTGCTTTAAGTGCCTCAAGAATCGTTGCGTCCATATCAAGGTATCTATAAGTCCCAAGCCGACCCAAGAAAGTCACTCCATGGGATGCTTTTGCTCGCTCAACATATTTGTGGAGGATCTCTTTTTCGTTGACAAGTCTGATTGGGTAATAAGGAATATCGTTGGCTTCGCATAACCGGCTGAACTCTTTATAGATGACGGTTGAGTCATGACTTTCCCAGGGAGCAAAAAACTTATGCTCGGTGATCCGCGTATAAGGGACTTCTACGTCGCAATAGTTGACGACGGGACAACCTTGAAAGTCGCCATCATGGACTTCTTTCTGGAAGTCAAGTGTTCGGTATCCAAGGTGGCCCAATTCGAAATTAAAGTACGCATCAATCGGGCCACTCCAAAACACGTGTTGATAATCAGTCGAGTTTGCCGAGTCAAAGTTGGTAGACAACGAAACTTGGATGAGCGGATGGTCGAGCATTGCCGTCACAATCGGCGTGTAGCCGTCCTCAGGAATTGCCTGATATGGATGGTTGAAATAGGAGTCATCAGAAGTGAAACGAACAGGAAGGCGGGCCAAGATTGAAGCCGGAAGCTGCTCTGGCTTGACCCCCCATTGTTTTTCGGTATATCCAGCAAAGAATGCCTCGTACAACTCACGACCTACAAACTTCATCGCCTGATCAATGAAGGTCACTGGTGTTTCAATTGACGAATCTGCCTGACTAGCGATGAACTGTTCAGCTTCCTCACTATTGAAATTACTGCCGAAGAATTCATTGATCGTAGTCAGATTCACTGGGAGTGAATATTGTTTGTCGCCGACGTTTGCCTTAACCCGGTGGGTGTAAGGCATCATCTTCCCGAATCGGTTGATGAATTCCCAAACGCGTTCGTGGGGAGTGTGGAATATATGTGGTCCATATGTATGAACCATTACTCCCGAAGGGTCTCTCTCTGTATGACTGTTACCGGCGACATGTGGCCTGGAATCAAAAACATGACTTGAAAATCCGGCTTCGGCAAATTGTCGGGCCAAGACCGCACCAGAGAATCCTGCGCCAACTATGGCAAAAGTCATCAGTTCAATTGCTTTGAATAGCTATGCATCGTTAATAAGTATATATTCGCGAAGCATTGCGAAGGATTGATGTTGAACTGATTGAAAAGTGTCAATTACTGAACTAGTTCGTGAATTTGAGAATTGAGTTAATGGTCGGGGATGCCTCAAAATTGAGAGCGATGCCATTCATACGCGCTATTGATGATGTCTTCGTACGAACGTGTAGCGGTCCAGCCAAGAGTCGCCTTCGCCAGACTGGCGTCGGCGTAAACAATTGCTGGATCACCAAGACGACGTAGTGCAAAATCATGCGGTACTGGCTTGCCTGCTGCCTCCTCGGCGGCAGCCAGAATCTGCAGTACCGAAGTCCCGACTCCGGTACCAAGGTTGACGGTCAGGTTGGGTTTGCCATCGTTGAGATAATCGACTGCTTTGATGTGGGCGTCGGCGAGATCTTCAACATGTATGTAGTCACGAACGCCAGTCCCGTCTGCGGTGGGGTAGTCATTGCCTAAGACTTGCAGCGGACCACTTGCGCCCAATGCGGCTTTCATCACTAAGGGGATGAGGTTGGTCGTGATATCCCAGTTTTCTCCCAAGACTCCGTCGCTGCTGGCACCAGCGGCGTTGAAGTAGCGCAAGCTGACCCAACGCAGAGCGTGCGTGATGCCATACCAACTGATGATGCGTTCCATCATTGCTTTGGTTTCGGCGTAGACGTTCTCGGGTTTGATTGCTGCAGATTCGGTAATCGGTAATTGATCGGGGTTTCCATACACGGCTGCAGACGAAGAAAAAACGATCTGCTGTACATTGGCGGCCAACATGCCTTCAATGAGTCCGACGGTTCCCTCAACGTTGTTGCGCCAATACAGATGGGGATGAGTCATTGACTCACCGGCACTTTTATAGGCAGCAAAGTGAATGACGCTGTCAACGTTGTGCTTGCGACAAATTGATTCAACGGCTGCGCTGTCGCAAATATCGGCAACTTCAAGAGTTGCGCCAAGCAGATTCTTTTCAGATCCACGAACCAGTGAATCAAGAACGACTACATCACGGTGTTGAGATCGCAATAAGCGCAAAGTATGTGAACCGATGTAGCCAGCACCGCCGGTGACGAGGATCGTCACGATATGCCTTCGACTTCGACGAAATGCTTGATCATTCGGTGCAAGCCATCACGTAAGGAAATTGATGGTTCCCAGCCGAGCAGATTCTTGGCCAAGGTGATGTCGGGCTTGCGTTGTAATGGATCGCCATCGCGTTCGGGCGGTAACTCAACAGAGATGATGTCGCTAGATGAACCCGTGAGTTCAATGACAAGTTCGGCAAGTTCGCGCATTGTGAATTCGTCCGGGTTACCAACATTGACGGGCAAGTTGTAGTCGCTATCAAGCAATGACATGAGGCCACGTACTTCATCGCTCACATGGCAGAACGAACGAGTTTGCGAACCATCACCATGTAATGTCAGCGGTTCGCCACGTAATGCCTGCACGACAAACGTGTTGACGACACGGCCATCATTGGGGCGCATGCGCTCGCCATAAGTATTGAAGATACGCACGATACGTACTTCGATACCGTGAACTCGGTGGTACGCCATGGTGAGGGCTTCGCTGAATCGCTTGGCTTCGTCGTAACAACTGCGCGGTCCGATTGACGACACATTGCCCCAGTAAGTTTCGGGTTGAGGGTGTACTAATGGGTCCCCGTAGACCTCGCTCGTTGAAGTGAGGAAGAAAACTGCACCATCGGCTTTGGCGCAATCGAGCAGGTTGCGCGTACCAGTGCTGCCAACAGCAAGAATTTCAAGAGGCATCGTTGCAAAGTCGTTTGGCGATGCCGGGCTTGCATAGTCAAGTACTGCATCAAACTTTGCTGCGAGGGCTTGATGTGCGGGCCAGGGGAGAGTGATGTCATGTTCGATCAGCGTGAACTTGGCATTGCCACTGAGATGAGCAACATTTTCAGGGCGACCAGTCGCAAAGTTGTCAATGGCGACTACTTCATCACCGCGGGCAAGTAAAGCATCGGCAATGTGTGAACCGATAAAACCTGCACCGCCAGCAAGAAGAATGCGCATCTTTAGCGACCAATTCCTTGGTAGGTGAATCCAGCACGTTCCCAATCTTTGCGATCAAGCAAATTGCGGGCATCAATGATCTGCTTGCCAGTCATGTGGGTAGAGGTTTCTGAAGCAGAAACCCATTTGAATTCATCCCATTCGGTGAGAACTGCAAGTACATCAGCTTTCGTTGTTGCCTTACCGCATGATGCGGCAATCACGAGATCGTTCGGTATCCCGGGGCGAACGACATTGACAGTTGGGTCATATGCCTGCACCCGTGCCCCGAGCTTCATGAGGCGTTCAATGATGGCAATGGCTGGCGAGTCTCGTAAGTCATCGGTGCCAGCCTTAAAAGTGAGACCCCAAACTGCAACAATTTTGCCAGACAGATTTCCACCGGCCGCTAAGCGAATCTTGTCGGCCACGCGATCAAGTTGCTGGTCGTTGACGGTAATGACACCCTTCAGGAGATCAAATGAGTAGTCGGCGTCTTCGGCGATCTTGATGAGTGCTCGAGAGTCTTTCGGGAAACAACTTCCGCCCCAACCTGGTCCGGGGCGCAAGAAGTTTTCGCCGATGCGCTTATCGCTACCAATTCCGACGACGACATCGTTGATGTCGGCACCCACGCCTTCGCAAATGGCGGCGATGGCATTGATGAACGACAACTTGGTTGCCAAGAAAGCATTGGCGGCGTACTTAATCGTCTCTGCCGATGCTGGGTCGGTGATGATGACACGAGTTGAGAGACCGTCGTATAGTGAAGCAACTTTCATTGCTGCTGCCTGATCGTCGCTACCCACAACGACACGGTCGGGCTTTAAGAAGTCTTGGACTGCTGAACCTTCACGCAAGAACTCAGGGTTTGACACAACTTTCACGTCGGGGCGTTTCAAGGCCTTTTCGACAACCTTGGTTGAACCGACAGGAACAGTTGATTTGTTGACAACGATTGCCTCGAAGGGAAGTGCTGCTGAGATTTCTTCTGATGCACGTTGCACATAACTGAGGTCGGCAGAGCCGTCTTCGCCTTGTGGGGTGGGCACGCAGAGAAAAGCAACTTCACAGTTTTTGGCTGCTTCAACTGAACCCACGACAAATGACAATCGGCCTGACGCCATGCCTTCAGCGACGAGTTCGGCCAGCCCGAGTTCAACGATCGGAATGATTCCGTCCCGAAGCTTGGCGATTTTGTCAGCGTCAATGTCGGCGCAAACGACAGTGTGGCCAAGATGAGCTAGACAAGCGCCAGTAGTGAGACCGACATAGCCAGTTCCAATGACAGCGACTTGAAATGACATAAGTGTGAGGATAGTAGTTGTAGGCGAACCAGCAACGCCCATTGAAAGATCAGGCAAGAATCAAGAAGCAGGCGTGCCGTTCCGTGGATTGAAATGGCAGTTGACGAGGGATGGATCTAGTTACCCTCGGCTTGAGAGCCCAGGAATCTTTTTGAGAAATTGTCGCCGGCGCGAGCCCGGCGGCCCAACCAGTGTGCGAATCAATTTGCGATTGTTTGCTTGTGATACTCGTCGACTGACTCGGTTGAGTTTTTCGATTCGTGCGAGATAGTCGCTGGTATGAATTTGCGCGAGCACCGGTGCCTCTGCCCAAATCGCATCAACGCGATTCTTTGGACTACCGAGTACTTCATCGATAAGCGATAAGAACTCGCGTGCGGTTCGTTGCCAGGTAAATTGATTTCCACGTTTGATGAGCTCTTCGACGATTGAAGCACCGACTGCGCTATCGCTCAAGATATGAACAATTTGTTCGGCAGTGCGTTCTACATCAAATTCAACAACTGTTGGGATGTTTAACGGAAGAATCTCATCAAGACTGGCGAGACGTGATGAAAGAGTGGGAGTGCCGAGACGAGCGGCTTCAAAGGGGACCAACCCAAATCCCTCGGCAAGGGACGGATACAGAATCAAGGAAGAATGACCAACGAGCCATTGTTTTTCTTCTTCACTTAATGCATCAAGAATCGTGACATGGTTGATGAGTTCTGGGTGTGCTGCGAGGAACTCTTGTTCTGCTTGAGACGCACTTCCGAATTTCGGAGTTGCTCCTGCTAACACTAAATGGCAATCAAATGATTGACTCATTAACTGCTGAAGCACTCGAAGAGCAAAAATGCGATTCTTATGCAAGTAGTTCACGCCAAGAACTGTGATGAGCCGTGAAGCTGAATGCAATGTCGCGGGTCGTTGCGCCGTTGAAGTTCGATGAGACGGATTGGTTCCGCAAAAAGTAACTCGGTGAACCGCGGTGCCGCTGGCAACGCCTGAACGTCGTCCATCTTCGAGTGAATAATCACTAATCCAGGCGATGCCATCAACTGATGCGAGGGTCAGGCGAGTCAATTCGCGTTGACTGAGCCATTCGTGATCAGAGGCGAAATAGGTTGGGTTGTGAAACGAAATGAAGTCGAGTTGTCCAACGATACAACGACCAGCAATTCGCTTGAGCCAACGTAATTCTTCAGTGGAATTAACTTGATGCGGTCGGATAACTAAGTCAAAGCGATATTGGCGGTCTTCTATGATGTTCGGAATGACTTCGGCCGAGACATTGGAAGCATTGATGATTTCTTCAATGATGTGTTGCGGAGCCTGATCAGAGAAAAGAACTGTGAACTTCTGGTCGGGTCGCGCCTCGGCAAGGGAACGAATCACTTCAAAAGTCAATTGCTGAGTGCCGGACCAAGCCCAACCAAAACAATGGCCATCAATCGCGATCGTGGGTTGTCGAAGTTGGAAAGACGCTCGATTAATGGCTGCCGCAAGAGGTGAATAGGGATCAGAGGCAAAACGACTGACACCTCCGCGATAAGTGGGGTATCTCTGGTAAACGATCTCATCGTTCGCTAATTGCTGTGGCCGAGCACTTGCCGTGAAGCTTGATGAACCTTTATGGAAGACAAAAACATCATCAGCGACAATATGGCGCAACCCGATTTGAATAAGGCGTTGACTGAAATCAACTTCTTCGCCGTATCCAGTTCCGAAGGTTGTGTCAAAACCTCCGACGAGGTTGAGTGCTCGCCGCTTAATGAGGAAGCAATGACCAATTGCCGTTGGAATCGTTGGTCGAGTGAGTTGTGAAACACTCGCGATTCGTCGCGATGCTTCGACGAAGTCAAGACCATTTGGAATATTTGGCCAAGGCATATTGCGATGAGGAAGTGAAAGGATCGTTCCGTTGTTGGTGAAAACCGAGACGGTAGCGATGTCGGTTGCGCTATTAGCTGCTGCACACATGCGCTCATACCAGGTTGGTCCGACGATCACATCGGAGTTGACCAAGATGACATCGTTATTTCCAGTCGCTTCGAATGCCGAGTTACATGCACCGATAAAGCCTTGATTTTTCTCGAGATGCAAGATGACGACGTTGTGAACGAATTGCGCTGATTCGAAAGCAATAAAGAATGTTCGATCAGCCCCGCAATCATCGACGATCAATATGGAGCAAGTATTGAGAGTGTGAGCCAGGATTGAATTGAGGCACTGAGTTGTTTCTTCGGGTGCGTTATAAACGGGTACAACGACAACGGGAGAAGAAGTGCCACCGAGGAGGACTTGCGCTTCGGCGATGGTTTGGGCGTGGTGCAGTGCCATGGCCGTGTTCCTTACACTTCTTCGGGAAGTCGGCGACCCATTCGATTAAAGATGGCCCAGCCGA
>Ga0208082_1000449_pt1 | contig 12439 bp, 10 predicted proteins | sample LakMenE09Jun09ns_FD_150683 | JGI IMG/M metagenome (GOLD analysis project Ga0208082, IMG submission 150683) | Freshwater microbial communities from Lake Mendota, WI - 09JUN2009 deep hole epilimnion ns (SPAdes) | ecosystem: Environmental > Aquatic > Freshwater > Lake > Epilimnion/Euphotic zone ... | reverse complement strand
TGTAATGCGTTTACGAGGACGCTCAGCACCCTCAACACTTAAATCTAGTGCAACAGCAAGTGGATCATTAGCTGCAATTGGATCGGCCTCGCCACCAATAGTTGCTGCATCAATCACAGGCATAGCAACTCTTTTTGGTTGTCCGCCATCAAAACCAGCTGCAATAACAGTAACTCGTACCTCATCCCCTAGAGCATCATCAATCACAGTTCCATAAATTATGTTTGCATCTGGGTGTGCAGATTTTGCAACTAATTCAGCTGCCTCAGAAATTTCAAACAGACCTAAATCAGATCCACCAGCAATCGAAAGCAGAACTCCGTGAGCTCCATCAATTGATGCCTCAAGCAGTGGACTTGAGATTGCTAACTCTGCAGCTCTTACAGAACGAGCCTCTCCTCGAGCTGATCCAATTCCCATTAAGGCTGATCCTGCCCCAGCCATAACACTCTTAACATCCGCAAAATCCAAGTTGATTAATCCAGGTGTTGTAATCAAATCAGTTATACCTTGTACTCCAGATAGTAAAACTTGATCTGCTGTCTTAAAAGCTTCTAATGCACTAATTGATCGATCAGAAATTGCAAGCAAACGATCATTAGGAATAACAATTAAAGTATCAACTTCAGTACGTAGATTTTCAATTCCTTCTTCTGCTTGAGCAGTTCTACGCTTTCCTTCAAATGTAAATGGTTTTGTTACTACGCCAACTGTTAATGCGCCAAGATCTTTTGCAACCTTTGCAACAATTGGTGCGCCACCAGTTCCAGTTCCGCCACCTTCTCCTGCAGTTACAAAAACCATATCCGCACCGCGAAGAACTTCTTCAATTTCATCAATGTGATCAAGGGCTGCTTGACGACCAATCTCTGGTGCAGCACCGGCACCTAAACCTCTTGTTAATTTTCTACCAATATCTAATTTCACATCTGCATCTGACATTAATAATGCTTGCGCATCAGTGTTGATTGCAATGAACTCAACGCCTTTTAAACCAACATCAATCATTCTGTTAACAGCATTGACTCCGCCGCCGCCGATACCAACGACTTTGATAACAGCTAAATAGTTTTGCGGTGTTGCCACTTTTTGCCTCTTCCCTAGCCCTAAATCTCAAGTTGAGAGTTAAAGTTATGCTGATCTGATTACGCAAAACTAGGCACTACAGGCAATGCAATCAAACACCGACACGATGTTTACTGGATTAAATATTTCTTTGTTATTTGCTTTGTATCGTCAGAAAATGCAAGTAAAAACCTAGCCAGATCCACTATCTATTTAACGATTGGTGCATTCGGTTCGGATAAATCAACTTGAGAGATTGAGCCATTTTCAGGCAGTTCTAGCAATGCTTTCAGTACTTGGAATTTTTGCTCAATCTGGTCAATTGATCCCCAGTTAATTCGGACTGCCTTTCCGTTTATTTGTGTACTCATCAAAATAAACCCCGCTTTAGTCACCGAGATTTGATCTAATTTAGTCACTAGGTAATCCAGATCTTTGGGTAATTTGCGCATTAGGGTGGCAACAATTGCAAGATTTTCATTACTTGCAATAGCAGCTGAAACTAGTGGCAAGGAAGATTGATTTTTACCTTGCTCAGTTGAAACTGGAGTAAATATGACTCCTTCAGAATCAAAATTAACTAGTTTGTTCTGGGCAGTTAGTGCCCGAGCTACTGGTACACGTTCAAAGACAGTGATTTGGATTTTCTTACTCAGCCAATCTCTTGATGCTGAACTTGATTTAACCCAATCTAAATCCACCAATGAGTTCTCAATAGATCTCACATCTACACGGGCTATTTTTTGCCCAACTTGTGGGGCAATTTTATCTCGCACAAGCTTTTGATTTACTTCAGAAATGGCTGTTGTTCCACTTACCTCTATTTGCTTTACTGTGAATAGTGAAGACCAACCCAAAGTATAGGCAAACACAACAAAGATGAATACAAGTAGAAATGCACTGACTCGCCTTTTTCCGCTCTTAGTAATTTCCATTGTCTATACAGTTACTGGTTTGCTAAAGCTTGCAAAATTGGATCCCCAAGTGAACTAACATCGCCAGCTCCTAAGGTAATAATTACATCACCTGGCTTTGCAAGTGAGGCAACCTCTTCAACTACCTGAATCATCGAGGGTTCATATTTAATTTTTTCTGAACTTAGATTCTTAGCAATTAATAATGAGGAAACTCCAGCCATTGGTTTTTCACTAGCCGCATAAACCTCTAATAGGTATGTAAAGTCTGCTAGCTCTAGCGCCTTTGAAAATTGCATTGCAAATGCCGCGGTTCTTGAATAGCGATGCGGTTGAAATATCACTAAAACGCGTCCGGATTGAGCTAAATTTCTTGCTGCCGTTAAGGTAACAATTAATTCAGTTGGATGATGACCATAATCATCAATTACTTTAATTCCAGAAACCTCACCTTTGAGCTCAAATCTACGTCTAGTGCCTGTAAAAGTCTCAAGCCCAATCAACGCTTTCTGCTCTGGTATTTGCAGCGCGCAAGCAGCTGCAAAAGCAGCTAGCGCATTCAATAAATTGTGTTCACCGGCTACTGAAAGGTTTAACTCCCCTATTTTTCGGCCAGTATTTGAAACTACCGATGTTGATTTAGTTGGGGCCAAAAAGATCTTATCGGTCCTAAAATCATTTATGGCAGATTTCCCATAGAGATATACCTTCAAATCTTTTCTAGTGATTTGTTTAAGTAGAGTATTAACTCCCTCGTCATCACCACATGCAACTAAAAAACCACCGGCCTTAATCGATTCAACAAATTGTAAGAAAACATCAAATACCTCTTTTTCGCTTGCAAAATGATCAACATGATCTAATTCAATATTGGTGATGATTGCACCAGATGGACGATAAGCCAAGAAAGATCCGTCAGACTCATCGGCCTCTGCTACAAATATCTGCCCACTACCGCTGTGAGCATTTGTACCAGCTGTATTTATCGTGCCGCCAATAGCAAATGAAGGATCAACTCCGGCTGATTGCAATGCCACCGTAAGCATCGCGGTTGTAGTCGTTTTACCATGAGTTCCTGCCACTGCAACAGAAATTGATTCTGACATTAACCAAGCCAAAGCAGTTGCCCTTGCTGCAATCGGCAAGCCCTTTGCGATGGCACTTGATAATTCGGAGTTTTTTTCATTAATGGCTGATGAAACAATTACAAGCTCAGAATCGGTGATATTTTCTGGTGCATGTCCAACAAAAATAGTTGCGCCGAGTGCCCTCAGGGAGGTTAGGACGGCAGAGTCATTCTTATCCGAACCAGACACTGTAAAACCTTTGGCCAACATGATGCGAGCAATTCCACTCATTCCAGCCCCACCAATACCAATAAAATGAATCTTTAATTTAGCTAAATCAGCTAATGAATAACTTAAATTGTTAACCACCTTGTTTTTCCAATTCATCAATGATCGCCTTACCAATAACTGCACTTGCTGAAATTTCATGTAAATCCTTAGGCGCAAAACTTCTGGCTTTTCGCCAAATTTCATCCCAATTACTAATCAACCAATCGGCATTAAACTTATTGTCATCTACGACCTCTGCAGCACCTGCAGTTTGTAAATCAATAGCATTTGCAGCTTGTTCACCATTGCCAACAGGCAATGGAATCAGAACGGCAAATTTACCAACGGCAGCTAACTCAGCACATGTTAAAGCTCCACTCCGAGCAATCACTAAATCTGCTGCCTGATATGCCGCTGACATATCTTCGATGTAAGACAGTGGTAGATAATTCTCTGTTGATGTGGGTAAAGCGTTGTTGCGACCAACGGAATGAACAACTTGTACCCCGCGATCAGTGAACAAGGACAGTGATTGAAGAATTGCCTCATTGATATGCCTTGATCCTTGGGATCCACCAAAAATTAAGACAGTTGGTTTATCTTTGGATAACTGCCATTTTTCTAATTGACGCTCTCTGATTTTTGCAGATTCTCCTGGGGTTGTTTTACTAACAGCCAAAATCTCAGCTCTTATTGGCATGCCAGTAAGTTGAGCATTTCGCCAGCGTCCAACTTTCAAACCTGCTCTTGCGAAGGCGATAAAAATTTGGGTTGCAAATGGTGCCCCAAGTCGGTTTGCCCAACCTGGAATTGCGTTTGCTTCATGAATAAAGATCGGCTTACGAAGTAAAGCTGCAGCTATATATATTGGCGGGCAGGCATAGCCCCCGAAACCAATCACTAATTCGTGTTTGCGACAAATTTTTATGGACTCTATGGTTGCGACCAACATTTTAAATGGCCATAGAAATATTCCAGGTGTTACCTGCCGTGGCATTAAAACTTTTGGAATGTGCAATAAATCAAAACCAGCTCTTGGAACTAGTTGATTCTCTAAGCCATTCTTTGTGCCCACAAAAGTTATTTGCAATTCAGGTCGATTGGTTTGAAGCCATGTGGCCACCGCCAAAGCTGGCTCAACGTGACCTGCTGTACCGCCACCTGCAAAAAGTATCTTAGTTTTCATTGGGATAATTTTCTCACCCGATTAGCCTTTATGCCCTCTGAAATCTCAGGTGTACGACGAGCAACTCCCAATACATAACCAATAGCTAGTAAATTGGCTAAAAGAGAAGAGCCGCCGTAAGAAATCAATGGCAAAGTCACTCCAATAACTGGGATAAGTGAGGTAACAGAACCAATATTGATTGTAACTTGGGCAATTAACCAACAAGCAATTCCTGCTGTTGCATACCTAGAGAAATCATCTTTTGTCTTTAGAGCAACTCTTAGAATTGAATAGATCAATGCTGCATAAAGTGTTAACACCAACAAAGTTCCAAGCAACCCAAGCTCTTCACCAATAACTGAAAAGATAAAATCTGTATGAGCTTCTGCAAGATTTGCCCACTTTTGTTTACTTGCACCAAGGCCACTGCCCCATAAACCACCACTTGCTAATCCCATGATGCTATGTGCTGGTTGCCAGCCTGCAAATTTGTAATAACGCTCATCAAAAGGATCAAACAAGGCACCAAATCTATTCATTCGATAAGAATTGGTAAGGATTAATGCTCCACCTACCAAAGTTGCTGCAACTGCCAGCGCTAAAAAGGGTTTCAGGGAGGCTCCTGATAGAAACAATATCCCCGAGGCGATGATAAATACTAAAAGTGCGGTTCCAAGATCACGTTCAAACAAGATCAAAGTTATAACTACAAATAATCCTGGAAATATCAATCCAAAATGTGTGTACTTACCACTGGTTTCACTGATTTTTCTAAGTTGGAGCGAACACCAGAGAATCAATAAAAACTTGGCAAATTCTGAAGGCTGTAAAGTGAACCCAGCAATTTCAATCCAATTCCTATTTCCTTTAACGTTTTTGCCCAAAAATGGCACAAAAGGCAAAAGTAAAATAACAATTGAAATACTCAGAGAATACCTTGCAATTTTCGGCCAAATTTTTCCATGAACTCGAGATGCCCAGTAAAAACTAAATGCTCCTAAACCGAGGAAGAAGAATTGTCTGATGAAAATCGTGTATGCATTTCCATTCTCTTCTAGTGATGTAACGGTGGAAGAAGAAAGGACCATTACTAAACCTAGGGCTCCTAAGAATATGGTGCTCCAAATAATTAAGTAATAAGGTATTTCAGGTCTACTTAAGATTCTTGAGTATCGATTTAGTGTTGAATTGTTACTCATTCTATGCCTGAGCCTTTACTGCTTGACTGAATAGCTGTCCACGTTCGACATATGAATCAAACTGGTCCATCGAAGCGCAGGCAGGTGCCAGTAGCACCGTATCTCCCGATATTGCAATATTTTTTGCTTTGTTAACAACCTCCACCATTAATTGCTTGGCATCACTTATTTGATCAACTCTGATTAATTCAATGGTGGGGGCATGTTTTGCAAAAGCCTCGGCAATTATTTCCCGATCTTGTCCAATCAAAATCACGCTCTTAATCCGTTCAGCGGTTCGTATTGCCAATTCATCCATACTGGCACCTTTGGCTAATCCACCGGCAATCCATATGACATTGAAATAGGATTGCAAGGAAGCAATAGCTGCATGAGGATTTGTTGCTTTTGAATCATCAACCCAGGTTATTTCATTCTTGTTTAAAACTACTTCCATACGATGGTGATCGGTTGAGAAATTCTGAAGTCCTGCCTTGATAGATTCATAACTAATCCCAATTGACAAACAAAGCGCAGCCGCTGCAAGAGCATTAAGCACATTGTGTGGAACAGTTGGAGTTATATCCACTATTTCTGAAATTTCATTAGCCTCAGCTGGGGTTGGCGAAAAAGCTCTATCAATTAAAAGGTTTTCAACTAAGCCTAATTCACCTGGTTTTGGAGTATCCAGTGAAAACCAAATAACAGATTGGTCTTTGATTCTGGTAGCCAGTTCTTTATCTGATTTATTGGCAATAGCTTTTTTACTTTGATTGATCAATTTCAATTTGGCTTTTGCATAATTATCAAAACTTTCATGCCAGTCAATATGATCCTCAGCGATGTTTAATAGTGCAACAGACTCATACTCAGGATGCTCGCTCCATTGAATTTGAAAGGAAGATAGTTCCAGCGCCAAGAAATCAAATTGCTTCTGGCTTAAGACAGATTCGATAACCGTTTGACCCACATTGCCGCAAGCTGCGCCATTAATATTGGCACTTTTAAAAATGGTTTCTACCATTTTAATCGTAGTAGTTTTTCCATTAGTTCCAGTCAATCCAATCCATTTTTGATTTGGCGCTACTACTTGCTTTACCATCCATGCAAAATCTATTTCACTAAATATCTCAACGCCTGATTTCTTAAGTTGATCAAAGACTGGGTGATCCATACGCCATCCAGGCGAGACAATTGCTAGATTAATGCCATTCGGAATTTCAGTAACAACTTCTTCATGTGAATTTGGATTATCGTCAAACAAAATCGGTGTTGCTTGAAATCCAATTAAAGCCTTTGCAACAGCCTTACCAGTTACACCTGCTCCAATTACTAAACATTTCTTACCTGATAAATTCTCAACAAAATTCATATTAAGAAGCAACCCACTGAGCGTAAAACAGTCCAAGGCCTGCTGCTACGCCAAGGCTTGCAATAATCCAAAACCGAATAACAATTGTCACTTCACCCCAACCGATCAACTCAAAATGGTGTTGCAAAGGGGCCATTTTGAAAATTCGTTTGCCGCCTGAAATTTTAAAATAAGCGACTTGGATAATTACAGAGGAGGTAATCAAAACAAAGATAAATCCAAGCACAACCAATAGCAACTGAGTTCTCAATGTAATTGCTAAACCTGCTAACGCTCCCCCAAGGGCTAGAGAACCAACATCACCCATAAATATTTTTGCAGGAGATGCGTTCCACCAAAGAAATCCACCACAAGCTCCCGCAAGTGCAGCGGCTAAAACTGCTAAATCCAAAGGATCCCTAACTTGATAACACTTAAGTCCAGTAGTTAGTTCGCAACTTTGCCCAAACTCCCACACCCCGATAAGTATGAAGGAGGTAAAAACCATAACGGCAGCACCGGTTGCCAACCCATCCAGACCATCAGTTAGATTCACACCATTACTTGTTCCAAGCACCATCAAAATTACCCAGATTATTACTAATACCAAACCTAATTTAAGTGAAGTATCTCTTACAGTTGATAAGTTCATAGAAATTGGAGTCAAACCATTCTTATCTGGAAACTGTAATCCTGCGTAAGCGAATGCACCTGCTGCGATCGCCTGACCAAAAAGTTTTTGCTTGGCATTTAGACCCATGGATTTTTGTTTAGATACCTTCAGCCAATCATCTATAAATCCAACAAAACCCAATCCAAGAATTAAGGCCAATACCAATAACGCTGAGGTTGTTGGGGTAACTCCTGTTAACAGGTGACTTGAGAAATAGCCGACCAATGTTGCAAAAATTAATGCTAGGCCTCCCATGGTTGGAGTGCCGCGTTTTACTTGGTGAGTAGTTGGACCATCATCTCTGATAATTTGTCCGTAACCTTTGCGAGCTAAAATTCTGATTAAAGCTGGAGTTGCAAAAAAGGCCACCACTGCTGAGATCGCTCCCGAAAGCAAAATACCTCTCATGCTTGATCTCCTTCTAGGGCTTTCTTAATCAACTCTGCTAAATCCTCAAACTTTTCTGATCTAGAGGCCTTTAGCAAAATAACATCTCCGGTCGAAATGTTATTGACTAACTCTAAAACAGCAGCAGCAGAAGAGCAGTTATGAATCAGCATATTTTCATCAGAACTTTGATTATTACTCTCCTGATAAACGGCAGGAGCTACAGAAACTAGGTGGTCAACCCCAAGTTGGCTTGCAAATTCAGCGACTTCAAGGTGACCTGAACTTTCCTTGCTTCCGAGCTCATGCATTTTTCCAAGAATTGCCCAACTGGCTCCGCCACTTTCCTGGCTAAGCATGACTAATGTTTTAAGAGCCGCTTTCATACTTTCTGGATTGGCATTGTAATAATCATGAATGATTTGTATTCCATTAATAGTTTCAATCTGCATCCGCCATTTACTTGATAGCAATGCTGTTGTTAAACCAATAGCAATACTTTCATTCTTAACTCCTAAAGAAAATGCCGCGGCTGCAGCGGCTAATGCGTTTGGAATCTGATGCTCACCTATTACTTGTAATGCAACTGAATTTCGACCAGCTGGAGTAACTAAATCAAAATGAGCAAATCCTCCATGTAGTTCAATATCAGCTGCCCGTACGATCTGCCCATCACCAAATAAAACAGTATTTAGATCTAAGGAATCTGCCATCTTGGGTGTGAACTGATCATAAGTTCCTAGAACCGCTGTCATTTTTGGTGATAGTGCTTTTATCAATTCAGATTTTGTCTTTGCAATTGCCTCAACTGACCCGAATTCACCCAAGTGTGCAGTTCCAACTACTAGAACCACTCCTACATTTGGATTAGCCAACTCTGTTAACTTTGCAATGTCTCCAACATGTCGTGCTCCCATTTCTAGAATACAAAATTTAGTTGCCTCTGTAGATCTGAGCAAAGTCAGTGGAACACCAATATCGGTATTGAAGTTTCCAGCAGTTGCCACCGTAGTGCCCTCATTTTGTAAAACTGAGTAGAGAAATTCCTTGGTAGTTGTTTTCCCTTGGGAGCCGGTAATTCCGATAACCTTCATATTCGGCAATTGAGTTCGGACAAACCGAGCAAGATCAATTAGCGCCTGGCCTACATTAGAGACTAATACATGAGGACCTGAAACTGACTTTGATACCAAAGAGAATTTTGCGCCTGAATTTAAAGCCTCTGATACAAAATCATGCCCATCGAACTTTTCTCCTTTAAAGGCTACAAAAAAGTTTTTAGCTGAGGCATCTTTTGAATTGATTACTGGATCTTGGTCAAGAATTTGAGAAGGTGAAATATCGTGAAGTGAGCCTGACACAACTGATGCAAAATCTTGAGCAGATAATTTGATCATTTGCTACCTTGTTTCAATATCGCCTGAGTAAGTTCTAGGCGATCATCAAAAGGTGTTATTACTCCGTTTATTTCTTGCCCACTTTCATGGCCTTTACCCATAATCAAAACCACATCCCCAGCATTTGCTTTGTTAACCGCCAGTGAAATTGCTTCCCGTCGATCGATACATACTTCACCTTTTTGACCTAAATCAAGCCCAGAAATCATTTCTTTTAGGATTGAATCGGCAGATTCGCTTCTTGGGTTATCACTTGTGAAAATCGATACATCACAACCTTGGAAAAGTGCCTGGCCCATTAATGGTCGCTTACTGTTGTCACGATCTCCACCACAACCTAATACTCCAATAACCTTTCCAGTGGTTAGTTTTCGAGCTGTAGCAATTACATTTTGCACCGCATCAGGAGTATGGGCGTAATCTACCAATCCAATAAATGACTGGCCAGCGTTAACAGTTTCTAAACGTCCAGGAACGCTTTTTAATCTACTTAAAGTATTGGAAATCTGTTCGCTACTAATGCCAAGTTGATGTGTAATCGCAACAGCTAGAATCAAATTATCCAAGTTGTAATCACCAATTAACGGGAAATTTCCTTTTACTACTTCACCGCCAATACCCTTAATCTCAACATCATACGAATTATTTCTTAGTTCTGCTTTCTCAAAATACCAATCCGCTGATGACTTTTTTCTAGATACTGAAATTACCGGTAATTGGGTTTGATTTGAAAGTTTTTCACCATAAGCATCGTCAATGTTAATTACTGCTTTTTGTGCATACTCTGAAGTGAAAAGTGCGGCTTTTGCTTCAAAATATGCCTGCATAGTTTTGTGATAATCCAAATGATCTTGCGTTAAGTTGGAGAATGCTACTAGTTTAAAACTTGCACCCTTAATTCGATTTTGAACTATAGCGTGACTACTGACCTCCATCGATAGATGTGAACAGTCCTGCTCCACCATTGCCCGAGCAATCGCTTGTAACTCATCAGCCTCTGGAGTAGTCCGAGAACCTTTAACCACATGGTCATTAATTTCAATTCCTAAAGTCCCAATTAGTCCACATTTTGAACTGTTTAGATTCAGGATTTGTGAAACTAAATTTGCCGTAGTGGTTTTGCCATTTGTACCTGTTATTCCAACCGCGCTTAATTTTTCAAACGGTTTTTCATACACCCATGATGATAATTCTCCAACTAAGGCCCTTGGTTGTTTGTGAGTAAAACTTGGAATAGAACAATCAATTTTTACATCACTTAGAACCGCCACCGCTCCATTAGCGATGGCTTGTGAAATGAAATCTTTTCCATGAAAGTTTTGGCCAGGACAGGCAATAAATAGATCACCAGGTTCAACTCTTTGAGCATTTATACAAACGCCAGTAATCGATACTGATTCAGTAAAGATCGCAGGATCAAAATCAGAGAGTAATTTTGGCTTAATGGAAAGTGGCTTAATCTGCATGTTTTAAGCCCCAGCTTTCTTAGTGCTCTTCTTTACATCCTTCAAAGCGGCCTCAGTTAGTTTAAATGTTGTAACCGGTGCAGTTGTTGGCTGAACTCCCTCACTTTGTAAAACAAAACTCATTACCTTTTTAAATACTGGACCAGCAAGCGCTCCACCCCAGTGCATGCCTTTTGGATCCTGAATTGTCACGCTGATTACATACTTTGGTTGATCGGCAGGTGCAAACCCAATGAAGGATGCTGTGTAGCCGCTATAACATTTACAAGCAGTATTGAATCTATTTGCTGTTCCAGTTTTTCCAGCAATGCGATACCCAGAAATAGCTGCAGCTGGTGCAGTTCCGTTGCTAGAAACCACGCTCTCCATCATTGCGCGCATATTTGAAGCTGTTTGTGAGCTTAAAACTCTAACTGATTCATTCTCTTTAGCAGGAGTGTATTTACCACTTTCATCAACCACGCCAGCCAGGATTGATGGTGAAACTCTCACTCCATCATTTGCAATAGTTGCAAAGACTGATGTTGATTGCATTGCCGTTAATGAGTATCCCTGACCAAAAGCTATCGTTGGAAGTGAAGTACCAGACCATTCTTTGACTGGATGCAAAATTCCTGCAGATTCTCCAGGAAGTTTAGAGTTGGTGCTTTGGCCAATTCCAAACTTGCGTAAGTAGTTGTATAAAGTCTCTTTTCCAAGCTTTTGCCCAATTTGAATTGATCCAGTGTTGCTAGAAACAGCCAGAAGCCCGGTCGTTGTTAATCTTTGAGTTGGATGTTTTTCGTGATCGTGGAAGTACTCATCAGCGACCTTCATTTTGTATGGAATTGTAAAAATAGATTGCGGAGTAACCAAGCCCTCTTGCAACGCTGCAGCTACTGTGATTACTTTTCCTGTTGATCCTGGCTCATAAACTTCCTGCACTGCAGGATTTCTTAGCTTATTTAATGTAATTGTGCTAGAAATATTTGGATCAAAGGTTGGGGCACTTGCCTGGGCCAAAATCGCACCGGTTTTTGGATCCATCACAATTACTGTTCCAGATTCTGCTCGAGATGAGGCAACTGCCTGGCTGATTGCATTTTGTGCTACCCATTGAACATCTCTATCAATTGTTAATCGAACACTGGTACCAGACTTTGCCTCGACGCTTACTTGTTCTGATCCTGGAATGATGTTGCCTCGTCCATTTGCATAAATATATTTACCATTAGTTCCAGCCAACAGTGAATTTAAACTACTTTCTATTCCCGATGCACCACTGCCTTGATCATTTGTAATTCCAATTAGTGAAGATGTTAATTTTCCGCTCGGATAATCCCTAATAAAGCTTCGTTCTGGGACAAACCCACCAATTCTTTTGCTGATTCCAATGAGTCAGCTTCAATTTCAAAAGCAGTACGATACCAATCGGTAACTTTTGTGTCTAAATAAAATGAATAATTGTTCATATTCTATAAAGTTTTAAAGGTACAATAATTTTCTAATTCATCCAAAGATATT
>Ga0208082_1000448_pt1 | contig 12450 bp, 10 predicted proteins | sample LakMenE09Jun09ns_FD_150683 | JGI IMG/M metagenome (GOLD analysis project Ga0208082, IMG submission 150683) | Freshwater microbial communities from Lake Mendota, WI - 09JUN2009 deep hole epilimnion ns (SPAdes) | ecosystem: Environmental > Aquatic > Freshwater > Lake > Epilimnion/Euphotic zone ... | reverse complement strand
CAATCCCCCGCGATCAATACCTAAGTTAGTTTTACCGCTCCACATATCCGTGCGATTTACTTCATCAACCACACCATCTATAGGTGAAACAAACTTGCACCCCTGCTTAGCCAATATGTCTGTGGCCGGGTAATCATGATGGGCGCGTGCGTAATTAACCTTGCAACCGGCCACAGGAAAGACGTGGACTGGGGCAGCAACTGCAGGAGTTAAGCCCACCGTAAGAATTCCAATAACAATCACAGATATGCGGCGCAACATGGGACGAGGTTATCTCACAATCCTGTGAGAAGATTGGACGTGCTTAAGTTTTCATACATGGCCATGTTGGCCTTTACCGTTGTGGGTTCTTTCTGGCTTGAAGTGATTTTAAAAGTAGGTGTTCTGCGTCGCATTAAAAGGGCTGCCATCAGCATTATTCCTGTGGCCACAATGTTTTTGATATGGGATGCCTATGCAATCAAACAGGGACATTGGTTTTTTGATCGCGACAAAATCCTTGGAATCTATGGTCCATTTGATATTCCACTGGAGGAGTTTCTATTCTTTTTGATCATCCCACTGGCAGCCCTGATGACAATCGAGGCAGTGACCACGGTTAATAAGCATTGGAAGCAGCGCTATGACGTATAGCCAAATCGCAATTGCAGCAGCCCTGGTTGCTATTGCCGTGGACTTATTTGTCTACAGCCAACCACTTCTAAAGCGCCGGGCGTTCTGGACTTCATATGCAATCATTTTGCCTTTTCAATTACTGACTAATTGGTGGCTTACATCTCGCAATATTGTTATGTATAGCCCAGATGCAATATTTGGACTTCGTATTGCATCGGCTCCAGCAGAAGATCTTCTCTTTGGTTTTGCTTTAATTCTTAGCGTGATGGGCATATGGGAATACCTGGGCAGGCGCGGAGTTTCTAGAGATTAAGAATAGAAAGTAAGATTGCTCGTTAGGGGCGGTAGCTCAGTTGGTTAGAGCCCGGAACTCATAATTCCGTCGTCGTCGGTTCGAGCCCGACCCGCCCCACTTAAAGCGGCAGATCAGAGGCGACCAAATTTAAAGTACTAAGTATAAAACTCACCAATGGATATGGTGAGTTCAATAATTCCATCAATATTTAATTCTTTCCCAACCTTGACGGGCTTTACGGTTTCCTGCAACACCGCGTCCATCACGAGTGCGATAGACAATCGAAGGTCTGAATAGATATCCCACCGGTGCGCTCAGCGAGTGCACTAAACGGGTGAATGGCCAGATTATAAAGAGTGACATCGCAACTAGAGCATGGATTCTAAAGGCAATTGGACTTGCCATCATTAATTCACCATTTGGACTAAACATCAGAATAGATCGCACCCAAGGACCAACTGTTTCACGATAGTTGTGCTCTTCACCAATTACACCAGCACTAGAAAGTGTTGCTGCGCTTCCTGCCAATAATGTTGCCATAAGAAATATGTACATGGTTTTATCGTTCTTAGTTGTTTGGGCAAAAACCATTGCAGTTGTCCTGCGTCGATAAATAAGTAATGAGATTCCTAATAGAGTTGCAATCCCTGCTGCCCCACCCATAGTTATTGCACCTAGGTGATACATCTGATGACTTAAACCTAAATAGTCGGTGAATCCCTGAGGCACTAGTAGCCCAACTACATGTCCACCAATAACTGCAAAGAGGCCGAGGTGAAAAAGTGGCCCTGCGATTCTCAATAGCTTTCCTTCATAGATTTGAGATGAGCGTGTTGTCCAATTGAATTTGTCATACTTGAAACGCCAAATCAGACCAATCACAAAAGAAGAGATTGAGATGTACGGCAGCACGGACCATAAAAGAATGTTTGTAGAACTCATCGCGATACTCCCCCTAACGAAAAATCTTCTCTAATAGAAAATGGTTCGAGGGCTACTGCTACTGCGCCACTTAAACCCACAAACTCTTTTGGAGGACCAGTAATGGCCAGGGCTTTTGCGCGTGCCTCAATCTCTGGAGTCATTTCAGCAAGAGATGCGACGACGGCATCTAGTACTGCGCCATAAATTGAGTCACATTTATGCAAAGCATCTCTTATGAGAAGAATCGGGGCTTGGTGCTCTCCAAGAAGTAAGTCGCCCTCTATTGGATTTTCTGAGCCTGCAAATTCAAGCACCACTGCCAAGTGATCTGGCAACTCTTGGGGGCTAAGCAATAGCCCACATCGTTTATATATCTGAATAAAGTAAACCAAAGCCATTCCACGGTTGCGCGTATCTCCATGTGTCCACGAAGTTAAAAACAATGAACACTTTCTACGCATATCGAAGATTTCTACATAATGCTGCTGCAGTTGGTTGAGAGGCATCTGCCCTGCACTACTTAGAAATTTTGCTAGCGGCTCCCTAAGTTTGGGTGCAAGAGCATGAGTCATGCTGAGAAGTTCTGCATTGCGGTCCAGGAAACTCTGTTCGGGATACACCAAACATTGAGAAGCGATTGCTCGCGCTAACTCTTTGCTCACTTTGTCTGCCTGTCTTTCATAATGTGAAAGTTTTCAATTGTGACCGGGACAGGATTTCCTGATGATTGACCAAATGGTCCAGAGTTTGGACCAAGATCGACGCCATCAAGTGAACAACCTGAAGCCTTGCCCATGTTTTCAAGATCTTTAGCTTGTTCAGTATGTGCTGCTGGAATTACATAGCGATCTTCATATTTGGCGATCGCAAGCATTCGATACATTTCATAGATAGATTCTTGATCCATTCCTACTGCTGCAGGAATCTCAGGCTTAGGCTCTCGCCCTAAGTTGATATCACGCATATAAGAACGCATGGCAGATAATTTGCGAAGCGTTGACTCTACTAACTCAGTATCTCCGGCAGTAAAAAGCTCAGCCAGATAGGCAAGTGGAATACGAAGTGCATTAATAGCGCCAAATAGATTTCCTGCGTCTTCGCCGTCATGTCCAGTTTCAGTTAGGACATCAACAATGGGTGAAAGTGGCGGCACATACCAAACCATTGGCATTGTGCGATATTCAGGGTGAAGAGGAAGTGCAATCTTGTAAACCTTTGTTAGTTTATAAACTGGAGAATTTTGAGCCGCGACTAACCAATCTTCTGGAATTCCTTCAGCTCGAGCAGCCGCAAGTACTACCGGATCATGTGGGTCCAACATGAGATCTAGTTGCGCTTGATAAAGATCTTTTTCATTTTCGGTAGCAGCGGCTTCTGCAACCCGGTCTGCGTCATAAAGAAATAGCCCTAAATAACGAAGGCGACCAACACATGTTTCTGAGCAGACGGTAGGAAGCCCTATTTCAAGTCGTGGATAACAGAGTGTGCATTTTTCTGCTTTACCAGTCTTGTGATTGAAATAAACCTTCTTATAAGGGCATGCTGATACACACATTCGCCAGCCACGGCACTGCTGTTGATCAACTAAAACTATTCCATCTTCTGCACGCTTATACATTGCTCCAGATGGACATGCTGCAACACATGCTGGGTTCAAGCAGTGCTCACAAATGCGGGGCAGGTAGAACATAAATGTCTGCTCAAAAGCTAATTTAACTTTAGTTGTCACATCCTGTGCGAGCTTTTGCAGAATTGGATCTTTCTCAATATTTTCTGGACCGCCACCTAAATCATCATCCCAGTTTGCCGACCACTCAATTTTCATCGGCTTGCCCGTAATTAGAGATTTAGGGCGCGCTACTGGAGTTTGTTGTCCAAGGGGCGCAGTAATTAGGTTGTCATACTCATAGGTCCAAGGTTCGTAATAGTCCTTAATATTTAACATCCGTGGATTAGAAAAAATTGAGAGGAGTCGACGTGCTCGACTTCCAGCTTTGAGCCGAAGGCGACCTCGTGGAGTTCTTACCCAACCACCTTTTGCTTTTTCTTGATCTTCATAGCCACGTGGATACCCCTGACCTGGGCGAGTTTCAACGTTGTTAAACCAAGCGTATTCAAGTCCAGTGCGATTAGTCCAAGCTTGTTTGCACGTTACTGAACATGTGTGACACCCGATGCATTTATCAAGATTCATCACCATGCCCATCTGGGCCATAACTTTCATTAGTACTCCACATCTTGAGAACGTCGTCGGATAACAGTTATCTCATCGCGTTGATTGCCAGTAGGTCCGAGGTAATTAAATGCGAATGTCAATTGGGCATATCCCCCAATCAGGTGTGAAGGTTTAATCATGAGACGAGTTAAGGAGTTGTGAATTCCTCCACGCTTACCCGATGTTTCCGCTAGCGGTACATCTACGACACGATCTTTAGCGTGATACATAAACACCGTGCCAGCTGGCATACGGTGTGACACACAAGCACGAGCAACTACAACGCCGTTCCTGTTATAGGCCTCAATCCATTCATTATCTTTAACACCAATTGTTTCTGCGTCTTCTACGCTCATCCAAATCTCTTGACCTCCTCGTGATAACGAGAGCATAAATAAGTTGTCCTGGTACTCAGAGTGAATGGACCATTTTGAATGCGGTGTTAAATATCGCACAGTGACTTCTTTTTCAATTCCAGCACCTTGACTTCCAAAGATGCGGTGCATGTTTAATGGCGGCCTAAAGGTTGGCATCTGTTCGCCAAGTTCGCTCATCCAGTCGTGATCAATAAAGAAATGCTGACGACCAGTTAACGTATGCCACGGTTTTAATCGCTCAACGTTTATTGCAAAAGCGGTATATCGACGCCCTCCATGTTCAGAGCCTGACCACTCAGGACTTGTGATTACTGGAACAGGTCTTGCTTGTGTATCTGCAAAAGTAATTCGCTTACCTTCATTATCTAAAGCTAAATCTGTGAGCTGTTGGCCCGTTCGTTTTTCCAAGGCTCTAAAGCCAGCAACTGCTATTCGTCCATTAGTTGTTCCTGATAACGCCAAGATCGTTTCGCACGCATCGACATCTCGAGCAAGTGATGGCCTACCTTCAGCGACGCCATGTGAAATAACTCCATTCTTATGGCGCAGAAGTTCGATCTCAGGTAGCACACTGACTGGTACGCCTTTTGTATTAGTTCCTAGTTGATCAAGGAGTGGGCCAAGTGCACCCATTTTTTCACCGAGCTGTGAATAGTTTCGTTTTACTACAACCAATTTTGGCATTGTCACACCTGGAATTGGTTCTATTGTGCCATCTTTCCAATCTTGGACAATTCCGCTTGGGTTTGCCATTGCATCTGGGGTGTCATGCAGAAGCGGAACGAGAACAATGTCTTCGCGTTCACCTAAATGCCCCTTGGATTGCTCAGCAACTTGGCGGCCTAACATTTGGAAAATGTCATAGTCCGTTTTTGTTTCCCACGGTGGATTTATTGCAGGTGTAAATGCGTGCACAAATGGATGCATGTCCGTGCTTGAGAGATCGTGCTTTTCATACCACGTAGCAGCAGGCAATAAAATGTCGCCGAATAAACCAGTACTTGTCATTCTAAAGTCAATGGAAACGAGAAGGTCTAATTTGCCTTCAGGTGCTTGTTCTTGCCACTTCACATCACGTGGTCTGGCATCAACAGAATTTTCTTCAGCACGTACAGAATTATCAGTTCCGAGTAAATGTTTAAGGAAATACTCATTTCCTTTACTAGATGATCCCAAAATATTTGCCCGCCAAACAGTTAATACGCGAGGCCAGTTTTCTGGAGCATCTGGATCTTCAATAGCAAACTTTAAATTCCCATTTTTAAGTTCACTAACTACGTGAGCAGCAGGATCTACTCCTAATACACGTGCTTCATCGACTACATCTAAAGAGTTGCGGTTTAATGATGGATACGAGGGCATCCATCCCATTCGCGCTGATTTAGCCATTACATCAATTGCCGTCATGTTCTCAAAGCGTTTCTCGCCAAGTGGGGATGCGAGTAATTCAGACTTCAAACCGTCGTAGCGCCATTGGTCAGTTGATACATACCAAAAAGCAGTACCAATCATTTGTCGCGCTGGGCGGGACCAATCCGCACCAAAAGCTAGCTGTGCCCATCCCGTTACTGGACGGCATTTTTCTTGACCCACATAATGTGCCCAACCGCCACCATTAACACCTTGGCAACCGGTAAGTGTTACTAGTGCTAAAAATGTTCGGTACATAGTGTCGGAGTGAAACCAATGATTTGTTCCAGCGCCAAGCAAAATCATTGAACGACCCTCTGATTCATCGGCATTTTGTGCGAACTCTCGTGCAATTCGAATTGCCTGCGCTGCAGGAACATTTGTTATCTCTTCTTGCCAAGCCGGAGTGTAAGGAGTTGTATCGGTGTAATCAGTTGGCCAATCACCTTCAAGTCCTTCGCGACCAACACCGTATTGCGCAAGCATTAAGTCATAAACAGTTGTTACTTTTTTGTCACCAATTTGAATTGTTGGAACTCCACGGTGTAGCACGCCGCCACTTTCTGATTCCTTTTGTCCCACATCAAAGCGTGGAAGTAAAATAGGTGCAGCTGATGAATCAGCACGACCATAGACCGTAAGTAATGGGTCTACGCCTTCAAGATCTAAATTCCATTTACCCATTGAATCGTCGTTATATCGGTGACCCAAAGATCCATTGGGAATAAAGGTTTGACCATTTTCAGAGTCAAGAATTACAGTTTTAAACTTTGAACCCTCAGAAGTGTCACCCAAGTCCGATGCAACTAAGAATTTATCAGGCACCCATGCACCATCTTTTTCCCGCAGGGATACTAAATAGGGAAGATCAGTAAACTTTTTTACATACTCAGTAAAGCGCGGAGTTTGTTTATCAACGAAAAACTCCTTCAAAATAACATGACCCATAGCCATACCCAGTGCCCCATCAGTGCCTGGATGAGGCGCAACCCATTCATCGGCAAATTTGGTGTTGTCTGCGTAGTCAGGACTAATAGCAATTACTTTTTGACCTCGGTATCTTGCTTCAGTCATAAAGTGAGCATCTGGAGTTCGCGTTACTGGAACATTTGATCCCCACATAATTAAATAAGAAGCATTAAACCAATCGGCAGATTCTGGAACATCTGTCTGGTCGCCAAATACTTGCGGTGATGCGACAGGAAGATCTGCATACCAATCATAAAAAGAAAGCATTGACCCACCCATTAATGAGATAAAGCGGGCACCTGCGGCATGCGATGCCATTGACATTGCTGGAATTGGAGAAAAACCAAAGACACGATCAGGGCCGTACTTCTTAATGGTGTGCACATGTGCCGCAGCAATAATTTCAGAAATCTCTGTCCACTGTGCACGAACTAATCCACCTTTGCCGCGAGCTTTTTGATACTTAGTGCGACGAATTGGATCATCCATGATGTCTGCCCATGCTAAAACTGGATCACCTAGTCGAGATTTTGCTTCACGGTACATCTCGAGTAAAAGCCCGCGGACATATGGATATCTAATGCGCGTTGGAGAATATGTGTACCAAGAAAACGCCGCACCTCGTGGACAACCGCGTGGTTCATATTCTGGAGAATCAGGACCAACAGAGGGATAATCAGTCTGTTGAGTTTCCCAAGTTATGATTCCATCTTTTACATAAACTTTCCATGAACACGATCCTGTGCAGTTAACACCATGTGTTGAGCGAACTACTTTGTCGTGACTCCAGCGATCACGATAAAAATCATCACCTTCGCGTCCTCCGCTTTTTGTGATTGAACGAAGATCATCTGACACAACACCTTTAGTAAAATATCTTCCAAGTTTGACAAGTGATTCTTCAATATCTATTCCAGAGGATCTGTCGCTTTTCATGTACTTAGTCTGTACTGCTGACCCTTGCATCTATATAGGTACAAAGACCCTATTTTCACTAGCCTCCAGAGAGGAGCATGTCCTTAAGATTTGTAAAGAAAGTTAGGAGATTTCATGTTGCAGCGTAATGGTTCCAACAGAGTGCTAGCACTTTCAACATTTGGATTCACTCTAATGTTTGCTGTTTGGTTAATGTTCGGAGTTCTTGGAATTCCTATTCAGCAAGAGTTTGGTATCTCAGACTCACAACTAGCCTGGTTATCATCTGTAGCAATTCTTAACGGTTCAATCTGGCGATTATTCCTGGGCGTACTTTCAGATCGAATTGGCGGTAAAAAAGTAACTGTTGCAATGTTGCTTGTAACTTCCGTTCCAGCATATTTACTTGCGCATTTAGAGCTTACTTATATTTGGTTACTCGTTTTAGCATTCTTTGTTGGCTTTGCTGGAAATCTTTTTAGTGTAGGAATTGCATGGAATTCCCACTGGTTTGATCGAAGCCGACAGGGCTTTGCTTTGGGTGTTTTCGGTGCAGGAAATGTCGGAGCTTCGGCGACAAAATTTATTGGCCCAGCGGTAATAGCAAGCACAATTGGCGGTTCTTATCTTGGTGGCATCATCCCTGGGGGATGGCGTTTCGTTCCTGCTCTGTATGCAGTGCTGCTAGTTCTAACTGCAATTTGTATTCAGTTTTTTACACCTGCCGATACAGAAAATCTCCAAGCATCTCGTTCTCTTCCTCAGATGTTTGCACCATTGAAGTATTTGCAGGTATGGAGATTTAGCTTTTACTACGTTGTTGTCTTTGGAGCATACGTAGCTTTGGCATCATGGATGCCAAAATACTATGTCTCGGTTTATGGTTTAGACCTAAATAATGCTGCGCTCTTGACCGCCTTGTTTATTTTTCCAGCTTCACTCCTTCGTCCACTTGGCGGATATATTTCCGACAAGATCGGTGCAAGATATTTAATGTATGGAACTTTCTTTACGATGTTGATTGCCCTTCTCTTTTTGGCAGCACCTTTCGGCTACATTGTTTTAAATACTCCGGAAGGTCCTAAAAATGTCCTGCCCTACCACTTGGGTGTAATGCCTTTCACTGCACTTCTATTTATCGTCGGTTGCTCGATGGGAATTGGCAAAGCCGCAGTCTTCAAACACATCCCTGAATATTTCCCTAACGATGTTGGCGCGGTCGGTGGACTAGTTGGCACTCTTGGCGCTTTGGGCGGCTTTCTATTGCCACCTCTCTTTGTCTATGTACGTGAGTGGACTGGCCTTCCTCAATCGACCTTCATTGTTCTTTTTATTCTTACCTTTGCCGCAACTTTATGGATGCATATTGCAATTTTAAAGATGCTCAACCATGCAAGCCCTCAATTAAAAAAACATATCGATCACCGTGATCCACAATTGAATGGAGTTTAAGATGAATACAAAAACCGAAAAATCTTCAGCGTGGCTCGAGTCCTGGGATCCAAATATTGATGGTAAGTGGGAATCCAAAATTGCATGGAAGACACTTTGGGTAACTACTTATGCACTAACGCTTGGTTTTATGAGTTGGTTTTTAGTATCGGCCCTAGCCCCAAAACTAAACAACTTGGGCTTTGATCTCTCTAAAAAGGAGCTCTACTGGTTAGCAGCAATGCCAGGACTTGCAGGAGGTGGGCTCCGTTTAATCTGGATGTTCCTTCCGCCAATTCTAGGAACTCGTAAATTAGTTACGTATTCAACAGCTCTTCTAATCTTTCCACTCCTGGGTTGGTCATTTGCAGTGCGCTCACCTTCGACACCTTATGTCGCACTACTTATTCTCGCTTTTCTTTCTGGAATCGGTGGCGGAGTTTTTTCCGGATTCATGCCTAGTACTTCATATTTTTTCCCTAAATCAAAACAGGGATTGGCACTTGGCATTCAGGCAGGTGTTGGAAACTTCGGCGTAAGCATCATCCAGTTCTTTACTCCAATCATTGTCGGATCAGCAATGTTTGGCGCAACTCTGGGAGCACCACAGCGATATGTAGATGAGATAAAAGGAATTGATAAATCAGTCTGGTACCAAAATGCCGGACTAGTGTGGGTTCCATTCGTAATTCTTTCAGTGTTTATCTCATGGAAGTTTTTGAAATCTGTACCTGTCACTTCACGCGGAATTAAAGATCAATTGGACATCTTCAACAATAGACATACGTGGTTGATGACAGTGCTTTACTTTATGACTTTTGGAACTTTTGCCGGCTTCTCTGCCCAGTTTGGTTTACTCATTAAGAATCTTTTTGGTGAATTCGCTAACGCACCAGATCCAGTTAAGTATGCCTTCTTTGGTCCACTTGTTGGTTCTGCAGCGCGTGTGATTAGCGGGCCTATTGCAGATCGATTAGGTGGTGGAATTCTTACTTTCGTATCGGGCTTAGGAATTGCACTGTCATCTTTCTTCACATCCACACAGCTCTCCCCGACAAACAGTAATGATTTTATGAGTTTTTTCTGGGGAATGATGGCCATCTTTTTCTTCGCAGGTGTTGGCAATGCAAGTACATTTAAACAAATGCCGATGATCTTTGAACCGCGCCAAGCTGGCGGTGTATTGGGATGGACTGGTGCGATTGCCGCTTTTGGACCATTCATTTTTGGTGTTTTGCTATCACTTATGGCACCTGCCGGTTTCTTTCAAGGTGTTGCCCTCTTTGCTGTAGCAGGAACGGCCATTGCATGGTGGTTCTACGCACGTAAAGGTGCGACAGCAAAAAGTTAAAGGAGGACTCGTTATTCCTGGTGATAGCAGGCAGACTCTCGTCATGGATGTCACTCGGCTTAGCGCACTATCTGATGCAATAATGAATGTTGCCAAAGGGGAAGATTTAAAGACTTCGCTGAATCGACTTATTCAAAATGCTGTTCTAATAACAGATTGCACCTACGGCGCACTTGGCTCTATAACTACCGATGGAACACTTGAAGACTTCACATTTGTAGGCATGAGTGATGAAACAGCTGATGAAATAGATACCTTCCCTGAAGGTAAGGGACTTCTGGGGCATTTACTTGCAGTTCCAGAACCATTACGTGTTGCAGTTATTGGTCAACATCCATCATCTGTTGGTTTTCCAAAGGGACATCCCCTGATGGTGGGTTTCTTAGGAGTGCCCATTCGTATTCGCGACGAGCTGTACGGAAGTATTTATCTAACTCAAAAACGAAACGGTAAGAGTTTTACTGAAGAGGACGAGAAGCTTGTAGTGGTCTTGGCATCGGCTGCTGGTGTTGCCATCGATAGTTATCGTGGTCATATCGCGCAAAACCAAGTTGTTGTACTTGCAGAACGTGAACGAATTGCCAGAGATCTCCATGACTTAGTTATTCAACGGTTGTTTGCATCAGGAATCTCACTACATTCGATTGAGTCAGACTCTTCGCTCTCAATCGAAGCGCAAGGAAAAATTCAAAGCGTTCTAGATAATCTAGATTCCACAGTCCAGCAGATTCGTAGAACAATATTTGCTCTTCTAGATGAACATCCCATAGCCGATCTTCGGACCTTGATTATGAGTGAAATAGCATCACTTAGTGCAACTGCGGGATTTCAAATCTCATACTCTTTTCAAGGTCCAGTCGATACCGTCATCGGAGAAGATTTATCTAATCAAATGATTCCTGTAATTCGCGAGTTAATCACAAATTCCATCCGTCATGCTGAAGCAAATACTATTGATCTTGTAGTTTTAGCAAACCAAACATACTGTGAGATCCGAGTTGTGGATGATGGAAAAGGATTTATTCCCGGAGAAAGAAAAAGCGGATTGCTCAATTTAGAGCGACGCGCTTTGGCAAGAGGTGGCGAATTTGAAATTCTTGGTGATGCAAATTCCGGGACTCGAACAATGTGGAGAGTTAGTCTTTAACTATTTCCTACACTTAGGCGAACTGCCATTGCTGCAGCTTGTGTCCGCCGTTCCAAACCTAACTTTCTAAGTAGTGAGGAGACATAATTTTTTACAGTCTTTTCTGCTAAAAACATATTTTTTGCTATTTCTCGGTTAGTCATTCCCATGCCAATAAACTCTAGAACCCGTTGCTCTTGATCGGTTAACTCGTATATTTCACTGGCAGGGTTCCTATTTTCGCGCAAGCGATTAGTAACCGATGAAACTAATTGTGTATCAAGAAAATTTACGCCTAATGCCACCTTGCGTATAGAGGCAAGAAGTTCAAGATTTTTTATATCTTTAATCAGGTATCCCACAGCACCTCCAAGGACGGCGCCGAGCAGTGCTTCATCATTTTGAAAAGAAGTTAACATTAAAACCTTTAATGCGGGCTTAATACTCATTAACTCTCGGCAAAGCTCAATGCCATTGCCATCTGGCAGGCGCACATCTAGAACCGCAACATCAGCATCGGATGAGGGGAAATTGAACACAGCTTCGTTGAAATTTGCAGCACTTCCTACAACTATTAGATCTTCCTCAGCATCAATGAGATCAATTAATCCCTTTCGGACTAATTCATGATCATCAACAACAAAAACTCTTGTGTCCACGCAATCCCCTAATTAACTTTTAATGAACTCGATGTGCCATTTTTCTGGACCTTCATCGAGAAAAGTTACGGAGTAAGCGCCAGGGTGTTTCTTTTCAATTTGAGCTAAAAGTGGAATTGGCTTGTGTGGCGCTATAAGTACCATCCCATCCCCAGATTTAAGA
>Ga0208082_1000447_pt1 | contig 12453 bp, 10 predicted proteins | sample LakMenE09Jun09ns_FD_150683 | JGI IMG/M metagenome (GOLD analysis project Ga0208082, IMG submission 150683) | Freshwater microbial communities from Lake Mendota, WI - 09JUN2009 deep hole epilimnion ns (SPAdes) | ecosystem: Environmental > Aquatic > Freshwater > Lake > Epilimnion/Euphotic zone ... | reverse complement strand
TCCCAATCCGCCGTGTATTGCAATACCGAAACTTTGCAATACTCATTGAACTTGTCAATGCCGTAGTCGGTAATTGCTTGCGTTCCAGAAATTCCGAGCTGACGCTCCGCTTCAGCCTCTGCCGGCAAACCATGACAGTCCCATCCGAAGCGACGCTCTACCCGCTTCCCACGCATGGTCTGATAGCGAGGCACAGCATCTTTGACGAAGCCAGTGAGCAAGTGTCCATAATGCGGGAGTCCGTTGGCAAACGGCGGCCCATCGTAAAACACAAATTCATTGGACGCATCGCCGGTTGCGGCGTGCTGTTCAACCGAGGCAGCAAAGGTGTTGTCCTGTTGCCAAAACTTCAGCGTCTCGGTTTCAATTGCCGGAAAATTCGGCTGCGGATCAACTTGCGGGTACGTCACGGTGCGTAAGTGTACGACTTCGTTACTCTCTAGTCATCGCAATCAGCAAACAACACTCATGAGAATCTGCAGTCCAATCACCACAACTATTGGCGATAGATCAAGCGGACCCACAAGCGGAAGTGCACGTCGAACCGGCAATAGCACCGGATCGGTAACTTGATACACGATGCGAGAAATTTGTCCGAATGCGCCGTTCGGGTTTGCAGGAAACCACGACAAAATCACTCGTGCGTAAACCAAGAATGTGAAAATCTCAAGCGCACTACAGATGATAAACACGTCAGCCGCGCGGTGAACTTGCACCAAATGGTTTAATCAGGAATACGCCTGGCGACACCTTTTCCATGGTGCCTTGCATTCCATAAATTAAGCCGCTGGTGAAATCAAGCAAGCGTCGGGCAACTTCGCTGTCGGCAGAACCAATGTTGAGCAACACCGAGTTGCCATTTTTAAACAAGTCAGCAACTTCTTTTGCTTGGTCGTAACGCGTTGGGCGCACTTCAACTGGTTGAGCAGAGTTTGCCGAGAGAGGACGAACTGTTGGCTGCGGGCGCAATCCACCAGCAGATGGGCGCACTTGCACGCTGGAGTCATCGCGCTGCTGTGGGGCTCGGGTATTTACGCCGCGAGGACCTCGTGGTCCACGAACATCTGCACGTGGGTCGACCATTTCTTCTTCGTACTCTTCATAATCGTCGTACTCTTCTTCTTGACGAGTTATACGTGCGCGAGGTTCTGGCCGGCGGCGCGGCATTGGACGGGCAACGGCAATCGAAGCGTCGTAGTCGTCGTAGGCGTCATCTGGACCAAGGCCCAAGTAATCCATTGCTCGTCTAAACATTGACATCTTCTACAGGTTACAACAACTCACCTACGGGGTGATGGACGGTTACCGAACAGGGCTGATCCCACACGCACCATCGTGCTTCCCTCTTCAATTGCTATCTCTAGGTCACCTGTCATACCCATGCTGCAGTGTCGTAATTCATGCTCATCCACCAACATGCGAAGCAACCGAAATGCTGAACGGGTCATGACGGGGTCTTGCTGAGTTGGACCGACGGTCATCAGACCCATAACGCTGAGCCCCAAATCAAACGCGGAATGGACCAGTTCCCCCACTTCAGCAGGCGCACACCCACCCTTGCCACCCTCACCCGTTGCGTTCACCTGGATCAATACCTCAGCACCAGAATGCGGTGAGCGCTTGGCAATTTCGGTGAGTAACGCCAGTCGATCAACCGACTGCCAGACATCAACTATGCCGGCCAGCTGTTTGATCTTGTTCGACTGCAATTGCCCAATGAAGTGCACGGGCAAGCGATCTGCCAGCGCTACCTCGTCAGCTTTTTGAACGATCTCTTGGGCGTAGTTTTCTCCAACTGCGTCGCAGCCAGCGGCTTTGGCAAAACGCCAGGCATCAGATCCGAAGGTTTTGGTTACCCCAACGAGGGCAACGTTTGTGCCACCCGCCTGCAGTATTCGTTTACGCAGCGAAGCAACGGCTTCGCTAACACTGCGTTGATCCAACGTGAGAGTTACTTCAGGAACGAAGGAACGTCAAGTCCGTCATCGTCATCGCGCAGTGGGTCTTCGCCAGCACCGAACAATTCTTTCAAACGACTTCCACGCTGTTCAGGAATGCGACCGGTGTCGCCTGCGCGCGGTTCACGCTGACGCGAACTGGTGTTGTCGCCACGATCGAAACCTGCTGCGATCACGGTGATCTTCACTTCGTCAACAAGCTCGTCGTCGATTACCGAACCAAAGATGATGTTTGCATCTGGGTGTGCAACGGCATGAATAATCTCTGATGCAGTGTTCACTTCGAACAATCCGAGGTCTGAAGGACCAGCGATGTTCAACAAGATTCCACGCGCACCTTCAACCGAAGATTCAAGGAGTGGCGAGTTAATTGCGGCGTTAGCAGCAACCGTTGCACGATTGTCGCCAGTTCCACGACCTATTCCCATTAGCGAAGTTCCTGCGTTCTTCAAAATCATCTTCACGTCAGCAAAGTCGGTGTTAATGAGTCCTGGGGTCATAATCAACCCAGTAATTCCCACAACGCCGTCGAGGAGCACTTGATCTGCTGTTGCGAATGCTGCCAACAAGCTGGTCTTGTCACTGGAAATAGTGAGCAAGCGCTCGTTAGGAATAACAATCAACGTGTCTACTTTTTCACGAAGCTTGGAAATACCTGCTTCTGCTTGCAACGCGCGACGACGACCTTCGAAATTGAATGGGCGTGTCACGATGCCAACGGTGAGTGCGCCAGCTGCACGGGAAATTTCCGCAATTACTGGAGCGGCACCTGTACCAGTTCCGCCGCCTTCGCCGGCGGTAATAAACACCATGTCGGCGCCAGCAACAAGTTCTTCAATTTCTGCGCGACTTGATTCGGCTGCTTCACGACCAACTTCAGGATCGCTACCTGCTCCGAGGCCACGTGTAAATTCGCGACCGATATCGATCTTCACCTCTGCGTCGCTCATCATGAGCGCCTGAGCATCGGTATTAATCGCAATGAACTCAACGCCTTTCATTCCGGAGTCGATCATGCGCTGCACAGCGTTTATACCGCCGCCGCCCACGCCAATCACTTTGATCACTGCAAGAAAGTTGTGCGGTGCTCCAGCCATATTGTTCATGCCTCCGTTAACGATTACTCGATATATGCGAAACGCCCAAAATGACGTTGCTTACGAGGTTAGTTGACCAACAAGCCTCGCAATGGAAGCCTCACAAATGGGGTTGGCTATGGCGAGGACACCACAGGGGTCCCCGACGACACATCGATACCCGCGATCTGGTTAATGTCCTGGCGACGCAGAATGACAACAACATTGACGAGTTTGTTGCGTAGGTCTATTGGTTCGCCGAACTTCACTACTGCCCCCGTCAACAGGGTCATCGTCACCTGATTAGGACCATCGACCCCCATGTTCTTAATGACCGGCCGAATCTCGTCGGGTAGCGACATTGCCAATTGCGCAGCTGCTGCATAGGAATCTGAAGCCATTGCACCAGCAATCAAATTGGGACCTGTGCCATCGATGAGCATGTACTCCGTTGGACGACCATTGACGACAGCAAGCACGCGACCGTCCTGGTCAATCACTCTGCCCTGATTATCTACTCCAAGGAACCAGGCAACAGGCACTCGCTCGTTGATCTCAATCACTGCCCTTCCAGGAAGATACGTCTTGATTCTCACCGATTCAATCCACGGGTCGGTTTCAAGAAGTTTTTGAGCCGAATTCGTGTCGACAGTAAGCACCGACTTGCCTCGCAAACTCTTTGACACGGTTTCAATAAGCGTGGAGTTTGCATACTTCGCGCCTTCAATGTCGATGTTACGCACCGCCACAATTGGTGATGCAAGCACAATCAGCACCACGACAACACCAGCAATCAGCGAACCGCCAACAACGAGTATCTGTTTGCGCCGATTAACACCGCGCATTTTGACCAACTGTTTAGCACCGTTAACGAAACGACGAAGCGGTGAAAGTTCTGTCCATGCAGTGCCATCAATAATCACCGCACCACTAACACTGCCGTCCACTTCCCCATCGCCGCCCGGAATGATCTCGTCGTCAAAAATAGCGACACGCGTAGACGTCGGGGCGCGATTCACTGTCTGCGACATGGTGTCTGCAGGAAAATCATCATCGGTCACGATGCGCAAATCATCATCGACAATGACCACGCGCTCTGCTGGCTGACTTGGCTCTTGCTGCGGTACTTGCGTTAACCCTGTAGCAGTATTTTCGGCATTAGTGATGGGAACGATGGTTGCATCACGAGTGATGTCGCGAGTTGAGTCGCGACCGAACGCCTCGCGCAGTTCCTCAAGTACTTCATCGGACACATCAGAATCCACAATTCGAATCACATCGCCATTCAACACAGCCGCTGGAATCGTTCCATCAGTTGTTTCATTGGCTGTGGAGGATTTTTCAAACACTTGTTCAAGTCGAATGGTAGAAACTCCAACTTCGGAGTCCTTATTGAGTAACTCCACTATCGCAAGGTCTGTTGCATCTTCGAATCCAACAAGTCGAATCTCGCTGCGCAATACGTACCCTCGTTCGTCACGCACCCGGCGACGAATCTCTGCCATCAGAGCGACTACATCGTGCGCGCTGCCGTTTTCGTCTGCCTGAATGAAGTTGGCATGCTTTTCCGAAACCTGTGCCGAGCCAACGCGCAATCCACGCATTCCGAGTTCATCAATGACTTCTCCAGCAGACACTTTTCCAGGCTCGGGGTTAACGAACACCGAACCCGCATTTTGTCCACCAGGCTGATTCTCTCGACGCCAACGCACCACTTCTTGCAATTCGGCTTCAGACGCCTCTTGAGACTTCGACCATTCAAGATCAACGGTTGCACTGAGCACAACATGGTGATCGTCCAATGCGGAGCCCCGAAATCGAAGGCCGAGATCTACTGCATTGACATGCGCTTCGAGACCCTTACGCAAATGGAACATGCGCACCGAAGTAAGCGACGACGCCATATCGGAACCATGCCCTCCAGCATTCATACGCACGGCTCCACCAACTGAACCAGGAACGCCAACTCCCCACTCGAAACCTGTCAGTCCGCGGGCAACACTTTGTCGTGCGGCAACAGGAAGAGCGACTGATCCGCCGAACAATGCGATCGGTTCAATTTCGGGATCTTCATCTCGATTCGGTAAATCGACATAGTCGGCCAGCCCACTAATGGTTAAAGCCAAACCTTGGAACCCAGAATCGGAGACCAGCAAATTGCTTCCGCGACCAATGACCAAAATTGGAAGCGGAACTTCTGCAAGCACCGCACTCACGAGATATAAATCATCAATTGACGTCACCAACATGTGCAGTGCAGCAGTGCCACCAACTTTGTACGTGGTGTATTGCGATAGGTCTACATTTCGTTTTGCTTTTGCATTGAACAGACCAAATGCGTGATCGATGGCCTCTGGCGTCGCAGGGCGGCGAAGTTGATGCGGCGTACTCACGAATCTCCTCGCAATGCACGACGTGCCGCGATGACTTCATCGGGAAGCGCTTCAATATCGCCGCAACCCATAGAAATACAAATATCACCAGCACGTAGCTCGGTAGCAAGATGCTGGATCAATTCGACACGCGTCGACTTCCAAGCGATAGACGTTTGTGGGTGTGCGCGAACAATGGCATCGACAACTAGTTTGCCAGTTACTCCAGCAATTGGAGCTGTACCCGACGAATAGATGTCTGTGATCACAACGTGATCGGCGTGTGCAAAACAATTGGCATACGCGTCCGACATGTGCTGCATACGGTTGAATCGGTTGGGTTGGAATACGGCCACTACTCGAGTCCAGTTGTCTGATGCATCCGTACAACTTGACAGCACCGCCGATATTTCGGTTGGAAGATGCGCATAGTCATCGACGAACACCACTCCATCGTCTATGCCACGGTGATCAAACCTTCGTGCCACCCCAGAAAATTTGGACAACGCGGTTGCACAAATATTGAAATCAACACCAAGAAGCGTTGAGAGAGCAACCACTCCCAACGCATTCGACACGTTGTGCTCACCGCGCAGCTGCAACTGCACCCGCCCGAGCGCAACCCCAGCATCACCAACAACATCATGATGAAGCACATCAAAAGTTGACCCACCTTCCTGGAACTTCAGATTGTGGGCGGTAAACCGTGCTGGACCGTGAAGAGCAAACGTAGTTACGTCGCGCGTTGAAGCAAGCTGCACAAGCGATGCATCATCGGCGCTCACTACTTTGGGGCCGTGGATGCCGTCAAGAAATCTGGCAAAACTTTCGACCAGATTGTCAAACGTTGCGAAGTGATCAAGATGGTCGACGTCAATGTTGGTGACGATTGCCGCACCTAGTGGTAGTTGCTCGTGCGTGCCATCACTTTCATCGGCTTCAACCACCAAGTGTTCTCCGCTATCCCACGACGCCCCGCTACCGACTCCATGCACATCACCGCCAATGATGAAACTTGGATGCAGCTGTGCTTCCCGCATCACCGACATCAACATGGACGAAGTGGTGGTTTTGCCATGCGTTCCAGCAACACCAACGGAAAGTTTCTGGCGACAAATTGCAGCCAACATCTGGGCCCTGTTAAGAACTGCCACCCCAATACTGAGCGCTTCCACTAATTCGATGTTGGTGGCAGGAATTGCCGTTGATGCCGTCACCGCATCACATTGGCGAACAACACCCACGTCGTGCCCGATGTTGACGACAACACCAATTGCGCGTAGTCGATTAATCGTTTCAGATTCTTTAATGTCACTTCCAGAAACGTCATGGCCCATTTCAACGAGCACTTGGGCGATGGCACTCATTCCTGGGCCACCAACACCAACAACGTGAATCCGTTGTGCCGTGGCTAGGTCAAGGTGCACCGCAGAGGAATTCACGATCGTGCCTTTACAGCTTTTTCAATCGCACTGGCAATCGAACTCATTCGGTGCACAGCACCAAGGTCGCGAGCACGACCAGCAATTGCAGACCTACGATCATCATCGCGAAGCAGTTCAGTCACCAGTTGCGAAAAGTCATGCGCATTCAGTGAGTCTTCTTCAAGCAACACCGCTGCACCGCGATCTGTAAGCCACTTCGCATTAACAAGTTGGTGATTTTCGGCTGCGTCTTTCCATGGAACAATCACTGCGCAGACGCCAACTGTTGACACCTCGGCAATGGTGCTCGCTCCTGCTCTGCACACCACAACGTCGGCAGCGGCATACATAGTGACCATGTCGTGCGAATACGCAAGTCGCAAATATGACAGCGAGCCGTTTTCGTGATGCATTGTGACCGGAAGTTGAACCGAATCCATAAACCTCTCACCGGCAATATGAATCACGCAGGTGTGCTCGGTGCTTCGCAAACTCTGTACCAAATGTTCGGTCGCAGTGTTGAGTACGCCAGACCCAAGCGAGCCGCCCATCACCACTGCCACACGTGCGCTTGCAGAAATTCCCAGAGTTTCACGAGCAGCGTTTCGCAGCGCATGAACATCTGCAGTTCGCAAGTTTCGTCTTACAGGCGCACCCGTGACTACTGCATTGCGCAATTTGCTTGGCGCGTATGCCACGGCGGTCACAGCCGCATACCGCGACTGCAACGAAGTTGCTAGTCCTGGTCTGCGGTCGTACGAACACGTCACAACGGGAATACTCAAAGACCGAGCGGCTCGACAAGTTGGAATACTTGCGTAACCGCCGACAGAGATCACCACCTGTGGCTGAATGCTTGCGAGCAGGGTTTTTGCCGCACGGAGGGCGCTCAACATTGTTGGCACCATCATGATGTTTCTTCGCACCTTGGAGAGGGTAAATCCACGCTGCAATCCATCAACTGAAAGAAATGTATGGGCTAGGCCAAGTGCGGGAATCATGCTCACTTCTGCCCCGCGGTTCGAACCCACATAGTGCAACGAGTTCAAATCGTGCCCAGCATCCACGAGCAGCTCTGCGATTGCAATTGCCGGAACAACGTGCCCGCTGGTACCGCCCCCAGTAATTACAGCAAAAGTAGTTGAAGCGGGGGCGACCATGACCTACTTCATATTACGCGCAACATTCAGCAACAGACCGACAGCAGCCATCGTCATAAACAGTGAAGATCCACCGTATGACAGAAGTGGCAAAGTCAGACCAGTTACTGGCATTGCGCCGATAACGCCTCCGATATTGATGAGTGCTTGCACGCAGAGCCATGAAGTAATTCCACCTGCAAGTAGTGCTCCGTAATGATCGCGCGCACCTTTCGCGGCTTGCATGCCGAGAGAAAGCAACACCATAAATCCACCGATCACTCCAACAGTTCCGATTAATCCGAACTCTTCAGCGATAATCGCGAAAATAAAATCGCTATGCGCCAATGGAACATACCCCCACTTGCCTGTTCCCTGTCCCACACCAACTCCAGTGATTCCGCCATTGGCGATACTCAACACGGATTGCCACACTTGATACGCCCAGTGACCTTTATTTCCTTCCAAGTCAGCAAATGCGAAGAATCGATTTTGCAATCGCGAACTTGTGGCAATCAACCCGAGCGACACCACCAAGAAACATCCAGTCATCGTTGCCATCCACCGAATTGGTGCACCTGAAATGAACAGCGTTGCCATCACGATGCACGTGAACACAATTGCGGCACCAAGATCCTTCTGCAGCAACACGCAAAGCGCCACAGTGATTCCCCATGCAAACATCACCGGCTTCAGCGTGCGTTCCCAATTTGCAATTTCAGCGCGCCTTCGCGACAACACACTGGCGCAATACAACAACATGGTTACCTTCAGCACTTCCGAAGGCTGAAATCGAATCGGACCAAGTGCCACCCATGCTCGGGCACCGTTAATTACCAATCCCAATCCTGGAACCAATGGCAACATCATCAGTCCATACGAAGCCCACAGCGCATACTTGGCAAATCGATGCCACTGGTGATACGGCATGCGATAGGTGGTGATTCCAGCGAACAACCCAAAAATTGACCACATAAATTGCTTCTGGAACATTGCCCACGGCGAACCACCTCTGTTTACTGCCTCAATGGAAGTTGCCGATAACACCATCATCAACCCAAACACCGTAAGCAACGATGTGACCGCGAGAATTCCCCAGAACACTTTGTTCGGAGCCGCTGTAGTGAGACGTCGCGTAGTGCCAACACCTTTTTTGTCGAGCACGGCACGGCGACGCTGTGCCGGTGTTAGCGATGTTGAAACGTTGGTTGCCACAGTGCCCTCCTAGTGATGGTTTCTTGATAGTTCGCGAACGCAGTTCATGAAATCATCGCCACGTTCACCGTAGTTTGAGTACCAGTCGTAACTGGTGCATCCTGGTGACAGAACCACGACATCACCGTCGCACGAAAGTTCATGCGCCTGTGAAACTGCAGCACCCATACTCTCTGCTTTTACTACTGTGCATACGCCACTAAAGGCTTGGGCAATATCGTTCGCCGCTGCTCCGATAGCAACTACAGCCCTCATGCGCTGCGGTTCACATGCCATCTGCGATAGGTCGAGTCCTTTGTTCTTTCCTCCAGCAATCAGCACAATGCTGTCGAATGCACGCAAGGCAACACTTGCAGCATGAGGGCTTGTTGCCTTTGAATCGTTGAACCAGCGCACACCGTCGATCTGCGCAACAAACTGAATGCGATGTGGTGCATTTTCAAAATGCTCCAAGGCATTCGCTACATGCTCCGCGTTCGCCAACCCGCTCTCTATACACACAGCAGCTGCAGCAAGTGCGTTCGTCACATCGTGTGGCAACGAGCGCTTCATACGTGCAATATTCATGATCGAACCTGACGGCCCGCACAGTTCATTGCCGACTACGTGATAGTCGCCATCCACGGCACCAAACGTCACTACGCGAGCAGCACTCGCGCGCGCCACGGCACAAATGTTCACATCGTCAATGGGAGCAACTACAACATCGGTTGGCACGCAGTTCGCCCACATTTTTGCTTTGGCATCGAAATATTTCTGATAACTGCTGTGCCAGTCCAAATGGTCTGGGGCAATGTTTAACCATGCTGAAGCTTGAGTTCGAAACTGCTCGGTGTGTTCAAGACGAAAACTTGAACACTCGATAGCGAAAGCTTGCGCATCGCTAGCGAGCGATTCAATCAGCGGCACTTCAGTGTTGCCCACCGCTTCTGCGCGTAGGCCCGCTGCGCGCAGCATTGCATTTGCCATCAGCGTTGTTGTGGTCTTGCCATCAGTTCCTGTAATTGCCACCATCGGTCGTGGTCCATCGCCTCGAAGTAGTTCCATGCGATATGCAATTTCAATTTCCGACTGAATGGAAACTCCGTTTTCGCGTGCGCATCGAATGACTCCGTGGTTTTCAGGTACACCCGGTGCTGGAGAAAGCACGTCGACCGAACTCATCACGCGTTGCAATTCACCTTCACCATTTATGTCCACAACGCGTGCACCAATTGATCGAGCGAACGATCGGTGTTCGTCGGTCAACTTGTCGTCGCCAACGACAACTTCGGCGCCACGTTCACGCAGTGAAGTGGCAACTGCACGCCCCGCTATGGCCAACCCAAACACGAAGGTTGATGCAGGGCTTTGGGTCATCGGGACACTTGATTGGTGAAGTCGGCAATAAAGATTGCTACCGCAGTTGCAACACAAATTCCTGAAATGATCCAGAATCGAATGATTACCGTAGTTTCAGGCCAGCCACTTAATTCGAAGTGGTGGTGAATCGGCGACATCTTGAGCAAACGCTTCTTCCTGCCCGAAGCTTTGAACACACCCATTTGCACTGCTACCGAACCAGCTTCAAACACGTTGATGCCACAAATAATTGGCAACATCAAATGGGTGTTTGTAGTGACAGCAAGCGTTCCGAGGGCGGCGCCTAAGCCAAGAGCACCAACATCGCCCATGAATATTCGGGCTGGAGCAGCGTTCCACCACAAGAATCCACCACACGCACCTGCAAGAGCTGCAGAGAGCACCGCCAAATCAAGTGGGTTCACAATGTCGTAGATTCGCGGATTTCGAAATGCCCAATACGCGATAATCGTGAAGGCCAAAAACCCAAAGAGTGCAGACCCCGCAGCCAGGCCGTCAAGTCCGTCGGTAACATTCACCGCATTAGTTGTGCTCCACACCATGACTGCGGTCCACACAATGAAGAGTGGCCCTGATAACTCCCAGCCCGGGCTAAGTGCTCGTGTAAATGAAATGGTTTGAGCAACGCCGGTAGTTGACGCCAATACAAACATCAACACTGCAGTAATGCCAAAGGTGATCCAGCCCTTTTTCTTCCAGAAGATTCCGCGATTGTGTTGGCGCTGAACTTTCAAGTAGTCATCGAGGAACCCAACAGCGGCTAACACAAAAACTGTGAGCCAAATAACAGCAGCCTGATCAGAAAATGGCAATCCACCACGAATGTGCGCAGCCAGCCATCCCAAAAATCCAGCGATCAGAATTGCAATGCCGCCCATGGTTGGTGTTCCCTGCTTGGCCATTTGGTGTGCAGGCCCATGATCTTCCGCCCCAAGAATTGGCTGGCCTTTACCTAAGCGCTGAAAAAATGAAATAAGCGCACGCGTGCCAGCAAGCGAAACCAACATGCCAACGGCACCAGCAATTAAAACGGCAATCATGATTGAGCTCCTAGAAGTTCACGAGCGACTTGCGCATCGTTAAACGGAAAAATTTCAGTTCCAATGGTTTGAGTGTTCTCGTGACCCTTTCCTGCAATCACAACAACATCTCCTGGCTGAGCAATGGAAAACGCAATGCCAATTGCGGCACGACGATCTAATTCGGTGCAGAGCACTTTATGCGAATCTGACGCTCGTACTCCAGCATTGATCTGAAGCGCAATCTCGGCCCCAGACTCGGATCGTGGATTATCAGAAGTAATAATCACGACATCTGCTTTAGCACCAGCGATTTCGCCCATGGGTTGACGCTTTTCCATATCGCGATCTCCACCGCAACCAAACACCACAAGAAGCTTTCCGGTTTCGCTCATGAGTGATCGTGAAGAATCAAGAACTCGTTCCAACGCATCTGGAGTGTGTGCATAGTCCACAATCACCTCAAAACTTTGACCTGCATCGACTGATTCAAATCTGCCAGGTACTGCAGTTGCACGACTGAGTCCTTCGGCAATTTCTGTTAGCGAAATGCCAAGTGCTCGCGCAGCAGATACCGCAGCTAGCGAATTCATTACGTTGAACTGGCCGCCCAAATGTGCACTCATGAGCACACCATCAATATCAAATTCAAGATGTCGAGCATCCATGAGAACGGAAGCGACATCACTTATTCCAAACGACATCGAATCAATAGTCATCGTGTCAAGAAGGAGCTGGCCATGTACATCGTCACGGTTGACCACGCCGCATTTCGAATATTCATTCGTGAAGAGTTTTGCTTTGGCAGCAAAATACTTCTCCATTGTGAGATGAAAGTCCAAGTGATCCTGCGAAAGATTGGTAAACACAGAGACCTCAAACGTGGTA
>Ga0208082_1000439_pt1 | contig 12523 bp, 13 predicted proteins | sample LakMenE09Jun09ns_FD_150683 | JGI IMG/M metagenome (GOLD analysis project Ga0208082, IMG submission 150683) | Freshwater microbial communities from Lake Mendota, WI - 09JUN2009 deep hole epilimnion ns (SPAdes) | ecosystem: Environmental > Aquatic > Freshwater > Lake > Epilimnion/Euphotic zone ... | reverse complement strand
GATTTCAACTCAACTCTTTTCTCTTGAAGGCAAAGTCGCCATCATCACTGGTGGCAGCCGTGGGTTGGGTCGCGAAATGGCACTTGCATTTGCAGATCACGGTGCTGACGTAGTGATCGCGAGTCGCAAAGTAGAAAACTGCGAAGTTGTTGCAAACGAGATTCGCGCCAAAGGACGAAAGGCATTGGCAATTGGATACCACGCTGCGTCATGGGCTGATGCCGACTCACTCGCGGAACAAGCAATCGCCCATTTTGGTCATGTTGATGTCCTTGTGAACAATGCAGGTATGTCACCTCTGTATTCGTCATTGGTGGAAGTCAGTGAAGAGTTATACGACAAAGTTCTTGGCGTCAATCTCAAAGGGCCATTCAGGCTTTCAACCTTGATTGCAACACACATGTGCGCGGTGCAAACAGATGGCGTGGTTCGCGGTGGCTCCATCATCAACGTCTCGTCTATCGCCAGCCAACGACCATCGCCGAATGAAGTTGTGTACGGCGCAGCAAAGGCTGCCATCAACAACCTCACTGTTGGTTTAGCTCATACGTACGGTCCGCATGTTCGAGTGAACTGCATCGTGCCCGGACCTTTTCTTACCGATATCTCAAAGGCTTGGGACATGGACCGGTTTCGACAAGCAGCAAAAGCTGCTTATTCAATGCAGCGCGGAGGCGAACCACACGAAATTGTTGGGGCCGCGTTGTACCTGGCAAGTGGTGCAAGCAGTTACACCACTGGAACACTCATCAATGTTGATGGTGGACCAAAGTAACTACTTCAATTTTTCTGTGAAGAACTGCAACACCCGCTGAACACTCGGTTCATCTCGCTGCTCTGTCAACACACTGTGATCCTTTGGTGATTGCGATGGCAATTCAATTGCAATAAATGCATCGCCTAACAATGATCGAAGCGATGAGAACCTGTCGCCCACTAATTTGTCTTGGTCAAAACGAAGACCGAGTACTTGGCAGCCATCTGCTGCACGTTGAGCAATAACCGCAGCATCATCGGGTGACAAGTTAAGACTTGCAGCACGATCCTTGCCAACAGGGAAAGGTAAAGATGGCTGTGACAACACAGGTGCAATCATGATGTCGTCGACCATCATGCCAAGTGCAAAACCGCCCGAGAAACACATGCCCACAGCACCCACGCCTTTGCCGCCAACTTCAGTGTGAAGTGAACGTGCAAGTGCGCGCAACCAAGAGATGATAGGTGACGTCTTGTTAAGCGCCATAGTGGTGAACTCTTTGGCAATGCACACCTTCAGCATTGACTGAGCGAGGTATCCATTGCTCACTTCACGACCAGGGGTACCTACGAGGTTTGGCATCACAACTGTGAAACCTGCATTGACTACATCGTTGGCGAAACGTTCTACTGCCGGCGTAATACCTGGAATTTCGTGAACAACAATGACAACTGGTCCATTGCCTTTGCGATATGTCTCACGAGTCAGTGACGCAGCAGTAAAAGAACCTTTTGTCCAGCCCTGTAATGACGAAACAACTTCCATGTCTATTTCCCTTTCAACGACGCGAGTGCGGCTTCAGCCAGAGTTTCTGTACCAATCTTGAGAGGCATGAGGTCGACGTCATGATCACCCATTGCTCCGTGCAGGTAACGCGCATACACACCTTCTGAAATCACCGCAAGACGGAAACTGGAAAATGCTCGGTAGTACCCAATATTTGAAACATCGCGACCGGTACGTGATGCGTATCTATTCACAATCTCGTCGTACGTGCGAAAACCCGCGAGACCAGTTGGATCATTTGTTCGGGTCATTTGCATGCCTGGGTCTGTCCAATAGACACCGATATAACCGAGATCTGCAAGAGGATCGCCAAGCGTGCAGAGTTCCCAGTCGAGTACACCGGCAATGTGCCCTGTTTCTAAGTTCGTCAAACAGTTTCCGAATCGATAATCGCCGTGCGCGATAGACACTCCGTGCTGAACAGGAATGTTCTCAGCAAGTAATCGTGCGACTTCTTCAATCGCTGGCAACTCACGAGTCTTTGAATTTGCCCACTGTGTGGACCAACGCTTCACTTGGCGCTCTACATACCCTTCGCGTTTCGCAAGATCTCCGAGACCAACAGCATCAATGTCGACTGCGTGAAGATCAGCTAAAACATCGACCAAGTGATCTGACGCGGTTGCACGAAGATGCTCAGGCAACAAATGACCTTTTTCGGGGCTGTCCAACACCGTGCCCGCGACATATGACATCACGTAAAACGGTGCGCCATTGACTGATTCGTCTGTGCACACACCAAGAGTTTTGGGAACAGGAACTCCAGTTTTTCCAACTGCAGAAATGATGCGATGTTCGCGAGCCATGTCGTGTGCTGTTGCAAGTACGTGCCCAAGTGGTGGCCGGCGCAACACCATTTGAGTGCCGTGCGCATCTGCAACAAGAAATGTGAGATTGCTACGGCCTCCGGCGATTAACGAATACGAATAAGGCCCCTGCACCCCATCAATGTGAGTGTTTAACCACGCTTCAACTTTTACTTCGTCAATGCCTTGCATAGACAATGACCGTAGTGCCTGTCACCCTGGTCGGGCGACGCCAACTACTTTGTACCAACGAATCGGGCCAATCTTTACGACGTCGCCGCGTTGCGGAGCATGCACCATGGTGCCGTTACCGAGATAGATACCTACGTGGTGAATCGGAGATCCCGTAAAGATGAGGTCTCCGGCTTGAGCTAACTGCTTTGGGATATGAGGCAAAGAGTTGTACTGAGCACGTGAATTTCTCTTCAGACCTACCCCGGCCTTACCCCATGCGTAGGTAGTGAGTCCCGAACAATCGAATGCTTTGCCCGGAGAACTCATGCCATACCGATACGGAACACCGAGTTGAGACAATGCCGCACGAATTGCTGACTGGCTTCTCGCCGACACCTTCGGAAGATTTGCATAACGTTTTTGAATAGACGCGTACTTGCTGTTGTACGAGTTTGCTTCGTTCTTTGCATCGATCAACGCTTGGGCATCACGACGGCTTCGCTCTTCACGTAAAAGATCGATGAGGTCACCCTGGACAGTGGATTGCAATTGTTCATAACGCGACGCAAGTGCTTCTGCAGCTCCTTGTCGCTTCAATACATCGGAAGCAACATTTTCAGCTTGCACTTTTTTCTTTTCGAGAACTTGTTTCTTTTTCGTCAGTTCAGTTGCAGTGGCATCCAGCGAATCAGTTGTGAGAGAACCTTGGTTCATTGCAATAGAAGTCAGCTGACTGCGCTGCAAAGCATCTTGCACACCACCCGATGACGCAAACAAGTTGGTCAGCGTTGAGTTTCGCCCACCATGCATAAATTGGGTAACGGCCGACATGTACAAAGTGCCACGCATCTGCGCTAGTTGTGCTTCAGCAGCAGCCACATCTGCTTGCGCGCGTTCAATCTCTACAGATAGGTCCGCCTGTGTCTGGAGGGCTTCGGAGTAGTTCTCTCCGAGTGCGTTCATCTGGTCAACCAGGTTCTCCAATTGGTCGGCAATGGCGGCGGCTTGACGGCGTTTGTCGTCGATGGAATCGGCAGAGGCACCCGATGGACCCACCACAATCCCAAGCAGTACCCCGACGAGCAGAAGGATGGCGAGAACGGACCTCGAGGATCCCCGGTGTTGGCGGGTCGCGTTCATGACCCTTCTAGGGTACTTGGGCTCTTCTCATGACCCCCGTCGCCCCCTGTGGGCCTTACAGGGCTTGAGAAACAGACTGTGGGGCTATTCCCACTCGATGGTGCCAGGCGGCTTTGAGGTGACGTCGTAGACCACGCGATTGATGCCAGGGACCTCATTGATGATGCGGTTCGACATCTTCTCCAAGAGGTCGTACGGCAGACGTGCCCAGTCGGCCGTCATCGCATCGTCACTAGTCACGGCACGAATGATGATGGGGCGCCCATAGGTGCGTTCATCGCCCATGACGCCAACACTGCGGATATCGGCCAATACGGCAAAGGCCTGCCAAATCTCTCGCTCGAGGCCTGCTGCCTTTACTTCGTGGCGCACGATTTCATCGGCATGTTGCAACGTAGCCACTTTGTCTGGGGTGACTTCGCCGATGATGCGTACACCGAGGCCGGGGCCTGGAAATGGTTGACGCCACACGATGTCGTCGCTGAGTCCCACTTGCACGCCAACTTTTCGCACTTCATCTTTGAACAATGCACGTAGTGGCTCGCACAGTTTCAGCGTCATGTCTTCGGGAAGTCCACCAACATTGTGATGGCTCTTAATAACTGCGGCAGTGCCATCATGGCCACCACTTTCAACAATGTCGGGATACAAAGTTCCCTGCACTAAGAATTTTGCATCGGTGATTCCACCAGTGTGTTCTTCGAAGATTCGAACAAACAATTCACCAATAGCTTTGCGCTTCGCTTCAGGTTCTGTAATACCTGCGAGTGCTGCAAAGAATCGTTCGCCAGCATCAACATGAATGAGTTCAATACCCATGCTGCGCCTAAATGTTTCAACTACTTGTTCGCTTTCACCGCGACGCATGAGGCCGGTGTCGACATACACGCACGTGAGTTGAGCCCCGATTGCCTGATGCACAATTGCTGCAGCAACTGAAGAGTCGACTCCACCCGATAATCCACAAATGGCTCGTTCATTTCCAACTTGCTCACGTATCGCAGCAATTTGATCTTCGACGATGTTTGCCATTGTCCAGTCTTGCGAACACCCCGCAACGTCAACTAAGAATCGCACCAATAAATCTTGACCACTTGATGTATGCACAACTTCAGGGTGGTATTGAACGCCATAAATCTTGCGTGTGTCGTTTTCTATCAATGCATGAGGAGCATCAGGAGTAGAAGCAGTAGTCACAAAACCAGCTGGAGCTTCACTAACGAAATCAAAGTGGCTCATCCACACATCGTGAACATCGGGGGTGTTGCTGCCAAGCAATGTGCTTGGGGTTTCTGTACGTACCAATGTGGCGCGGCCGTACTCGCCACGGCCCCCACGAGACACAGTGCCACCTAACTGTTGTGCCACCAATTGACAGCCGTAACAGATTCCCAATACGGGAATTCCTAATTCATAGATAGCGGGATCAAGAGCTGGCGCTCCCTCAACATGCACGCTCTTTGGTCCACCAGACAAGATGATGGCCTTTGGTTTCTTGGCGGCTACTTCAGCAGCAGTAATGCGATGAGGAACTATCTCTGAATAGACCTGGGCCTCACGCACTCGCCGGGCGATGAGTTGTGCGTACTGAGCACCAAAGTCGACTACGAGAACTACGTCGTGCTGGGGGGGATTTGTCGGTGCCATGACCTTCTCGACACTAGTGGGCGTGGAACGATAGACCTATGCCCCGTTACACACGAATCGCCTGTGCCGTTCTTCTCACTCTTGCCCCATTTGCTGCATCCCAAGTTCGCGCTGCCGATACACCGACCGACTCCACCATCGCGCAAGTCAGTACATCTGACCCTGCGTATGTGTGGGACCTAGAAAATGACCCTTCACAATGCATTAGTTCAAACCCTCGACCCAATTGTGGAAAAAAGCCGCAGCTATCTGGCGACCGTGGTGGATGGATGCAGTACACCGTCTTCATCGTGATGTTGGCCGGAGTTGGAGTGATTGGCACCGTGCTGGTGCGCAATGTCATCCGTCGAGATCGAGCCATTGCCGAACAGATGAAATCATCTGACTGATTAACGCAGAAATTCTGTCGTTCTCTTCAGTAATTCTTGTGGCGCTTCCCACGGCACATAGTGACCACAGTTCTCTATGCGGTACGGACCTACATGGTTTTCAAAGACCGTGGCTGCCATGAGATCAAAATCTGGATAAATGACATGGTCACTCGTACCAAACAAGATCAGCGTGGGGGTAAAAGTGTTGCGGCCGTACAAAGGCCTTGCGGATCTCTTGGATTCATCAAATGCTGATTCGTAGTTGGTAAATGACGCGCGCAGTTTTACCGCATCTTGAAAAGGCTCAACATGCCACTCAATTTCTTCTGCGTTAAATGCTCCAGGATGCGCCCACAAACGAGTGGAATAAAACGTTGCGATGTATGCAGCTCGTTTCCCAGGAGTATCTAATTCATTTGCCAATGCATCTGCATCAGTCCCCTGTCGTATGAAGTAGTCCATCACTTCAACTGGTGGTCGCGTGCGCATTCCTGCCATGCGTTCCTTATCCATTGGCAATGGCGAGTTGAACACCACCATCTTCTCAATGCGTTCTGGTGATCGCAATGCCATTTCTTGAATAACTGGGCCACCAAGGTCGCCGCCAATCAATACAACTGATGACAACGACAAGTGAGAAAAAAGCAAAGTCTCCATGTCGTGTGCATGAGTCACTACGTCGTAGAAACCATCAGCACCAAGTGATGAATCACCAAAACCACGCAGATCTGGAACAACAACGTTGAAGCCAGCGTCGACGAGGGGTTGAACTACTCGCGCAAAGATACGTTTCGATTCGGGCCAGCCATGAACACACACCAAAGTCTGTGCATTTGGTACCGACGAACGCTCATGCCAATAAGCAATCGTGACCCCGTCTAGATGGGCCAGATGTGTTTTGAATTCCACAGGTGGAACGATAGGCCATTGGCCTAGGGCAATTAGCGCGCGGACACTAAGTAGAACTCGAGAGCCGACAACATCTCTGAGTATGCAGCTTCGCTACGTTCAGCACGGGAAGTTTCCCACCACGTGATTCGCATCGCCAGAACGGTAAGGAACGCGAGAATTGCGGCGTCTGTGAGAGCAACGTGGCCCAGGGCCCAGATACTTGCGAAAGATTTACCAGGGTTGGTTTCCCAGAACCACAAGAAGTTTGCGCTTGCTTGTTGATTCTGCAAGTACAACGCAAATGGCCCGATGACCTGCGAGAGCGCGAGCCAAGTGAGAAGAATTGGCAAGAACATTGCACCTGCACGCACGACCATGAGTAGACGTGGGGTTTCCGTGCGATACGGCAAGATCTGTTCAATGTTGACGTTGGTCCACTTTTGAATGTCTTCTCCACGACGCAAATCTTCAACGAAGTTCTTTGCGCTGGCGTTCAATGATGTTTTCTGTTTTGAGATGGTGAGCCACTTCTCCATGGCATTCACTGCATCTTTATGTGCTGCTTCTGATAACGACATATCTAATCTTTCTAACGAGTGCAATCTTCGGATAATTGCGGGCCACTAAACAACAAATAAATAACCATGAGGTATGAACCGGCACCACCAACTGATGTCTCGGTGCCATTGACGCGAACGGACTTTGCGCCGGCAGTTCGCATTTCAATCTGACTCAATAAAGGTGAGCTCTTGCGCAATGCACCAAGAATCGACTTTGCACGGCCATCGCCAGCACCAGGACCTTCGGAACCAGAGAAGCCACCCATCACAATTGCGAGCCCAGGCTTGGAAGATTCTGGTGCCCAACCGCGATTCGCAATTTCTGTGCCAATGGCGGACTCTATTTTTTTGCCACCAGCTTCGGGCGTCAAATTTGCAGGCACCGGAACACTGAATTCGGCACAACTGAGTTGGAATACTTTCGGAGCTTCCGCGCTTGACGATGGTGAAGAAGTAGTGATGACTGCAGAACCAAGACCAACAATCGTTAGTGCCAGAAAAAGGTCGGCGTAGATCCAACCAATTCCTTCTTCAGCAGAACTAGATCTGCGACGAAACCTAGCCATGACAGCCTCGGGGGTTACTGTTTGACATTTTTCAACCTTACTCGCACGCTAAAACACTCGCAACTATTGCGCGATTACCTTTCGACGACGACGTAACTGATTTGGAATCAAAAAACCGATGCCGATAGCCAATGCAATCGGTATTGCGATCAATACACGAGTCAGTGTCGACGTTGTTGCGATTTCTCCCACTGCGACACCGACTGTAAACGTTGTGGGTTTTCCATTTGTTGACTTTGCCACAATGACAATCCGATGCGAGCCCTCGGGCGTATTCTTCGGGATTGTGAAATTGCCTGTCACTGAACCATCTGCACTCACAACAGATGAGCCCAACAAAACAGGAGTAGAAAACAGCCACGCCTCAACAGTGTTACCCGGCTTAAACCCGGCCAATTTGATACGCACAACGTCACCAGAACGCAATCGCACATTGCCGTCTTCATCCAATGACATCGCAGTCCCGTTTTTATTCAATCCAACAATGTTGCTTTCAATGCTCCTGCAGATACAACCAGTTGATTGTTCTCACGAGACACCTGAGATTTTGTTTCGACACCATCAACCTGCACTGCAGTTTCACCCGCGGCAACTGCTGCAACCTTTGGCGGGGTGATAGTGGTCGTAGTACTTCCCAACGTTGTGGTTGTCACCACCGCAGAAGTTGAAAGACGCACCTCAGTTGTAGATGTCGTTGACTGCGCTCGGCGAGCAGCGACGGTTGTCGTCGGTGCAATTGTTGCCAGAGATGCCTGCCCCTGAGCCACTGTCGTGACAGGAGCCTGAATCTCAATCACCACAACAGGCGCAACAGTTGTAGTCGTAGAAGTAGTTGTGGTGGTAGCGGCCGTCACCGTAATTGTGACTGCACCAGACGAAGCTGCTGCATACGTAGCATCAGCAGCCTTCGAAGCAGTCACAGTGCACGTACCCGACGACGTCACCGACAACACCGCACCACTGAGTGAACAACCCGCTGAACCAGCAGACGACACCACATACGACACAAGACCACTACCCGAACCACCCGCAGTGGAAAGAGTCAACGTAGAGCCGAGCGTCAATGTTGTGTCAACAAGAGACAACGCGGCCTGGGACAACGCCGGTCCCCCAGAGTTGTCACAAATAGCAATGTAAGCACCAGACGATTCACGATTCGAACATGTGTTGGTTCCAGAACCACCATAAAAAATGGACCTCTCACGATTGTTATGAATGGTGTCATTGCCCGAACCACCCCAATAACGCGAATCCCACATGGTATTCACCACATCATTGCCTGCACCCGCGAAGAAGAAGTCGTGGGATCCAGATGGATTTGAATCCAACATATTTACTGTGTTGTCTCCCGAGTCACCACAATAAATGTCGGGCCAATCTGCTCGAAGTGGCGGGTTCCAACTCGGACCAGTAGAAATCTGAATTGTCCAGGCGCCAGATGAAACTGCGGAAAGCAAGGCAGCCTCATCAGAAAAACCAGTTTCGGAAAGAATGAATTCTTTTGTGAATCCAGACTCATTAATTGATGACACACATTGGTCGAGCAACGAAGGCGCCGCAGATACATTTTGCGTCGTCACCTGAAAAGCAGACGCGAGAGTAAACATCGCGACCGCACTGACGAATCGCCTAAAAGACGGCATACCTTACTGTACCATCAACAGTCAGAAACTGTTACCATCAGAATTGCAGATTCTCGATGAACTGCCGATGAACAGTCGATCTATAGGAATAAGGTTTACTCGTGCCAGTGAAGAAGCCACCAGCGAAAAAACCTGCCGCGAAGCGTCGATCACCCATTTCCCGAGCCGAGGGCGAACAACGCCTGATTCAGGCCGCCAAGCAACTCATTCAGGAAAAGCCGTTCTCCGAGGTGGGAGTCCGTGATATCGCAGCCCTTGCAGATGTGAACCACGGTTTTGTCCATACGTGGTTTGGTGGGAAAAACGAACTACTCCTTGCTGTTGTGAAGCAACAATTCCTCGCATTGGCTCAAGGGGTTCAAGATGCCGTGCCAGGCACGCCAGCTATCAACTTCTTTGACCCAGACGTGAAATCTATTGTGCGCCTCGTGCTCTGGCTGGACCTTGAGGGAGTTGAAACTGGCTCACTGTTTGACAACATGCCGATTCTGGATGCCCTCACCACTCGTTATATAGAGGTAGAACACATTGATCCATCGATCGCCCGCGAAGCCGCCATGCAAGCAATCTCTATCGGCCTTGGTGCTGGCACCTTTGCCCCCATCTTGGGAATGAACGACATGAAAGATATTGCCCCTGTCATGCAGTTGTGGCGCCGTGTCGTCGGGTTGTTGGCCAAGTATCCCGAGGCGTAACCTTTGACCTGAGGGAAATTCGTCCCTCACGTACACAAAACACCCCTTGCAGGGTTTGGGTGAAAGTCCCGACCGGCGGTATAGCCCGCGAACCCTCGTACTTCGGTGCGAGGGCCGACTCAGTGAGATTCTGAGGCCGACGGTAAAAGTCCGGATGGGAGCAAGGACACAACATGACCAACCACGAGGCGCTCATGCGCCGTGCCATGCATATGGCTGAGACCGCGCGCATACATGCGCGACCCAATCCATGGGTGGGTGCTGTCGTTATGTGTGTTGATGGAACTGTGTATGAAGGTGCAACTCGGCCACCTGGCGGACCTCACGCCGAAATTGTTGCGTTGAATTCTGCTCGTGAAGCTGGCGCCGATGTTCGTGGTGCCACCTTGTATTCCACCCTTGAGCCGTGTTCTCATACTGGTCGCACTGGCCCGTGCACCGAAGCAATTATCTCCGCAGGGATTACACGTGTTGTTTCTGCAATTTCTGATCCGGATGAACACGTTGCCGGCAGTGGCTTTGATGCATTGCGCGCAGGAGACATTGAAGTCATCACCGATGTTTTGTTCGACGAAGTATCTGAACAACTTGCGCCGTATCTACATCATCGTCGCACGGGTCGTCCGTTCGTGATGTTGAAGATGGCAACCACTCTTGATGCGCGCACTGCAATACCGAACGGACCACGTTGGATAACTGGCGAAGAGGCACGCGTGCGCGTGCACCAGTTGCGCGCAGAGAGCGACGCCATTGTTGTTGGCTCTGGAACTATTGCAGCAGACAATCCTGAACTCACCGTTCGCCATGTTGAAGGAAAGTCTCCTCGCCGCATTGTGTTGTCACGCAGTGGCTCAGTACATGCAACTGCAAAAGTGCAGCCTTGTGAAGTATGGAGTGGTTCGTTAGACACTCTTCTTGATTCACTTGGCAGCGAAGGCGTCGTCCAGTTGATGGTGGAAGGCGGCGCAACAATTGCGACTGCATTCCACGAACAACACCTCATTAATCGTTATGTCTTTCACATTGCCCCCATCGTGAGTGGAAGCGATAACGCACCCGGAGTATTTGCCGGAGATGAACCGCTGCCCCTCACCGATTGCCACCTGGTATCGGCAATTGCGCTTGGCGCAGACCTAGAGATCGTTATGGAACCCATACGAAAGAAAGTAGAAGCATCATGAGTGACTCCCCACTTGCACCTATTGAAGATGTCATTGCAGCAATGGCTCGTGGCGAAATTGTCGTCATGGTAGACGACGAAGACCGTGAGAACGAAGGCGACTTCATCATGGCAGCCGAGTTTGCCACCGCCGAAAAGCTTGCATTTATTGTGCGCTACTCCACTGGTGTTGTGTGTGCACCACTCACAGATGAACGTTGTGATGAATTGCGCTTGCCTCTGATGGTGGAACAAAACACTGAGAGTCAGCGCACCGCATTTACCGACACGGTTGACCTGATTGAGGGAACAAGCACTGGAATTAGTGCAGCAGACCGCGCAGCAACATTGCGTGCACTCGCAGACCCCAGTTTGTCTTTCCAATCATTTGCACGCCCTGGTCACATATTCCCCTTGCGTGCGCGTAATGGTGGAGTGCTGAAGCGCGCAGGTCATACCGAAGCCGGCGTTGACTTGGCACGTTTGGCAGGTTGCGAACCAGCCGCCATCATTTGCGAAATCCAAAACGACGACGGCACCATGATGCGCCTTCCCGACCTTCGCAAGTTCTGCGCTGAACATAACTTGCTGCTGTCATCCATCGCACAACTGATTGAATACCGTCGCCACAACGAGCGCTTGGTGGAACGTATGGGCGAGGCAACAGTTCCTACCGAATTTGGTTCATTTACATGTGTCGCTTACAAGAGCACTATCGATAACATCGAACACCTTGCATTTGTAAAGGGTGACGTCACCGGCGACGCGCCGATCCTCGTGCGTGTACATAGCGAGTGCCTCACCGGAGACGTTTTCGGATCACGTCGATGCGATTGTGGACCACAGCTAGCAACGGCCATGCAAATGGTGGACGAAGCCGGCGCAGGTGTCATTGTGTATCTGCGCGGACACGAAGGCCGTGGCATTGGTATCGGTCACAAGATTCGTGCGTACTCATTGCAAGATGAAGGCTTCGACACGGTTGATGCAAATACCGAACTCGGTCTTCCCATAGATAGCCGCGAATACGGAATTGGCGCGCAAATACTTGCCGACCTCGGCGTTCGTCAATTACGCCTCATGACTAATAACCCAGCGAAATACGGTGGCCTTGGTGGCTACGGATTGTCTGTTGTTGAGCGTGTTGCACTTAATACTGTTCCCACACCAGAAAACGAAGCGTATTTACGCACGAAGCGCGAACGCATGGGGCATCACATTGACATGCACGATGGCAAAGGAGAAGGAAAATGACACGAGCCGGATCTAGCGGCGCAGTTCCTGAACTACATGGCGAAGGATTACGCATCGGAATTATCTCAGCAAGG
>Ga0208082_1000434_pt1 | contig 12633 bp, 9 predicted proteins | sample LakMenE09Jun09ns_FD_150683 | JGI IMG/M metagenome (GOLD analysis project Ga0208082, IMG submission 150683) | Freshwater microbial communities from Lake Mendota, WI - 09JUN2009 deep hole epilimnion ns (SPAdes) | ecosystem: Environmental > Aquatic > Freshwater > Lake > Epilimnion/Euphotic zone ... | reverse complement strand
CGATGAACTAGTACGTGTCATTGAGATTGCAGTCAGTGAAGGAATCAATGAAGTTCGCTTAACTGGGGGAGAACCACTTCTTCGCCCAGATATCGTTGAAATTGTTTCGCGCATTAACGCAATTACAGATGCACCGACTTTGACGATGACTACAAATGCTTTGACACTTGAAAAAGTTGCAAAGCCACTAGTAGATGCTGGTTTAACTCGAATCAATATCAGCTTGGATACATTAGACAGAGACCGATTTAAATTAATGACTCATCGTGATCGAATCGATGATGTATTTGCAGGAATTAAAGCCGCACAAGATGCGGGCATAAATCCCATAAAAATAAATGCAGTATTGCTCAAGGGCGTTAATGCTGATGAAGCACCCGCACTTCTTGAATGGGCACTTGCTAATAACTTGGCCTTACGTTTTATCGAACAGATGCCACTGGATGCGGGTGGAATATGGGAGCGTTCCTCACTTGTTACAGCTGATGATATCTACGCAGATTTATCTACTCGTTATGAGTTAGCACCATGTGATGGACGCGGATCATCTCCCGCCGAAGAGTTCTTTGTTAATGGTGGACCAGCAACAGTGGGCATTATCGGCAGTGTTACACGCCCATTTTGTGGTGCATGTGATCGCCTTCGCCTAACTTCAGATGGACAACTTCGTTCTTGTTTATTCTCACTTGAAGAGATGGACCTTCGTACAGCAATGCGCAATGGAGCAAGTGATGAAGATATTGCTGCACGTTTTAGAAAAACTGTTGCAGGAAAATTACCTGGACACGGAATCAATGATCCAAAATTTATTCAACCACAGCGACCAATGTCAGCTATAGGTGGTTAAGCGCCACCTGCAAAACGTGGCAGAACATCGATGGTGCTTCCCGCGCTAATGTTTTGATTTATATCTGAGGGCGCAAGGCCATCTACAAGGTATGAGCATTGTGGCAATACGGTGGCTAATTCTCCGTGTGCTTTAAGTGATTCAACAATGGATGCAAGTGAGCCTGGTTCACATGAAATCAACTCAGTACCTGCTTTTGCACGTGCAACTGCAAAGAGTCGGACCTGTACGGATGCCATGTGCCGAGTATAGGGTTGGTAGATGCTTGAATTCATAGCCATCGCAGCAGTCGGCTTGCTTGTTGGTGTGATCAACGGAATGGCCGGCGGGGCATCAGTAATTTCTTTCCCCGTCTTACTTGCCACAGGAATTTCTCCCGTAAGTGCTGCTGTCACAAATGCTGTCGGTGTTACACCAGCTAATTTTTTTGCACTCATTGCAATCAGACATCGCATCAAGGACCTTGTTCGAGAGTATGCCTCACTTATCGTTATCTCAACAGCAGGGGCGGTCATTGGTTCCATTGCATTACTTACTCTTCCGCCGCGTGTCTTTGAAAAGCTTGTGCCATTTTTATTACTCGGCGCAACGCTGACACTTCTTATTAAAGTTAAACCACATCGCGGCAAACGCCATCAATCTTTAGAAAATGCAGGCATCGCAGCAAGTGGTGTGTACTGCGGATACTTTGGACCTGGCCAAGGAGTAATGGTTATTGCTGTACTGGCGCGAGATGCTCGTCGGGATCCCGCTGCTTTAAACACTGCTAAGAATTTAATTGTGGGCTGTACAAGTGTTGTTTCAAACATCATCTATGTATTTAGCGGACTAGTTAATTGGCCTTTTGCTCTCGCCCTCTTGGCAGGCTCTACAGTCGGCGGCACCTTGGGGGGTCGCTGGGCCACAATCATGCATCCGAACTTCTATAAAGCTTTGGTGCTGGTCACCGGCCTCGGCGCCAGCGCCTGGCTCTTCGTGAAATACCTCTTCTAGGAACCTATCCATTCGTATACAACTGATATACGATGCCGGATATGAGCAGCATCGCCTCCCAAGAGATCCTCACCAGAGGACCTGAAGGCACTTCACTTGCCGAAGAAGCGTATGCAGTTATTCGCTCAAAGATCATCACTCTTGAATTAGAACCAGGCTCTTTAATCTCTGAAGCCACATTGATGGCGAAGTTAAATCTTGGTCGCACACCAATTCGTGAAGCACTGCGTTTGTTGGCAAATGAAAAACTCGTAGAAGTATTTCCACGCCGAGGCATGTTTGTATCCAATGTCGATGTCGAAAACTTAGCTGCGGTCTCAGAAGTTCGCGCAGTCCTTGAGATCAAAGCTGCAGAACTAGCCGCGGTACGTTCAACTAAATCTGATCGCGCAATCACACTTGAATTGATTAAAGAGATTGATTCAATCAAGGGTAAGCCAGAAATGCGCACATTGATTCAACTCGACCAAAGAATTCACCACCACATTTACGAGTGCACGCACAATGAATTCTTAGCATCATCACTCGATAATTACTATGCCCACGCACTTCGAATCTGGTTTCTAGCTCTTGATCAAGTAGAAGAGCTCTCAGCAGCAATCATCGAGCACCGCGCGCTCCTTGAAGCAATTGCGGCAAATGATGGCAAGGCAGCAGCAAAGGCGATGCGCGATCACGTCGAAGGTTTCGAAACAACAATTCGAAAGAATCTCTAACCAACCACCACCAAAGAAGAAAAAAACGGGGAAAAATCATGAGCAGCAAGTTACCAAGTAAGGCAAAGTGCGTCGTTATCGGCGCAGGAATCGTCGGCAATGGCATGGTGTATCACCTTGCAAAGCTGGGATGGAAAGACATCGTCCAGATTGATAAAGGACCGCTTCCAAACCCTGGTGGATCAACTGGTCACGCATCTAACTTTATTTTCCCTGTGGATCACTCCAAGGAAATGACTGCAATTACTGCAGAGAGCATGCGTCAATACAAAGAGTTTGGAACATTTACCGAATCTGGTGGAATTGAAGTAGCTCGTACTCCAGAGCGTATGCAAGAACTTGCTCGTCGTATTACTTCTGCAAAATCATGGGGCGTCGATGGTGGTCGAATTATTTCCCCAGAAGAAGTCAAGAAATTAGTTCCATACATTGATGAAACGGTAATCCTTGGTGGTTATTACCAACCTACAGTGGGCGTTGTTGACTCACTTCGTACAGGTACATTGATGCGCGAAAAGGCAGCAGAGATGGGCGCTGCACAATCATTTGCAAATGTTGAAGTTCAGGACATTACAACTGAAAACGGTCGTGTTAAAGCAGTCGTTACTGATCAAGGAACAATCGAAGCTGATTACGTTGTAATCGCAACAGGTTGCTGGTCACCTAAGCTTGCAGCAATGGCTGGTGCACATATTCCATTGACACCTGCTGTTCACCAGATGAAAGACATCGGACCAGTTCCATTCTTCGCTGGAGCAAAAGGCGATATCGAATGGCCAATTATTCGTGACATGGACACATTCATGTACGAGCGCCAACACGGTACAGGTCTTGAAATCGGTTCTTATGCGCACCGTCCAATTCTTTATAACGCAGAAGATCTACCTTCAAATGCAACTGCAACTCTTTCACCAACTGAGTTTGCGTTCACGCAGGTTGATTTTGATATCCAAGATGAGCACTCATATGAATTGATGCCATCAATTGTTGGAGATGAAAACGTTCGCGAGAAGTATGCATGTAACGGAATTCTTTCTTACACACCGGACGGAATGCCTATCTTGGGAGAAACTCCTGAAGTTAAGGGTCTCTGGTCTGTTGCTGCTGTATGGATTAAGGAAGGTCCAGGAACTGCTAAGTCTGTTGCAGAGTGGATGGTCTTGGGAGATTCCAAGATCGATCTTCATGCATCAAATATCGCTCGCTTCCATGAGCACCATAAAGATGACAAGCACGTGAAAGCTCGCGTTGCAGAGTCATTTAATAAGACTTACGGAATTGTTCACCCACTCGAGCAGTACGAATCAAATCGTAAAGTTCGCTTGTCTCCATATTACGATCGCGAAGCAAAGCTTGGCGCAGTCTTTTATGAGACAGCAGGATGGGAACGTCCATTCTGGTATGAGTGCAATAAAGATCTTGTTGCAAAGTTTGGCGACAAAGTTATGCCACGTACTGCTGAATGGGAATCACGTTGGTGGTCACCAATTATCAACGCCGAGCACTTACAAATGCGCGAAACTGCTGGCATTGTAGATCTCACAGCATTCGCCTACTTTGATATCACAGGTCCATCAGCACTTGCTGTTGTACAAAAGGCTGCACTTCGCCAGATGGATGTAGCAATTGGTCGTGTTGTTTACACGCCAGTTCTTGGACCAAATGGTGGATTCAAATCAGATTTAACAATCATGCGCCTTGGAGAATCACACTTCCGTGTGGTGACAGGTGGCGCACACGGTATGGCAGATAAGAAGTGGTTTGCAGATTTGTTGCCAACAGATGGATCAGCAACAATCAAAGACATTACTTCTGATTACACAACTCTTGGTGTGTGGGGTCCCAATGCTCGCAAGATTGTTCAAGAAGTTACATCTGCTGACATGAGCAATGAGGCATTTAAGTTCAGCACTTGCAAAGAAATCGATATCAAGGGCGTGAAAGTTCTTGCATCACGTATTTCATACGTTGGTGACCTTGGTTGGGAATTCTATGTACCAATGGCTGATGGTCCTGCTCTATGGGATGCACTCTGGGAAGCTGGCAAGAATCACGGAATGATTCCTGTTGGTATTGGTGTGTACGGAACAACTGGTCGTCTAGAAAAGTGTTACCGCGCATATGGTCCAGAGCTAGAAACCGAATACACAGTGGTTGAAGCTGGAATGCAGACGCCAAAACTTAAAGAAGCAGACTTCGTTGGCAAAGAAGCTCACGTGAAGCATCGCAGTGAAAAACCTGCGGCAATGCTCTGCACGCTATTTGTTGACGATCACACATCTTCAACTGGTGAAAAGCGATACATGATGGGTAACGAACCAATTCTTACTCTTGATAAGCAACCAATTACTGACTCACATGGACGTCGTTCATATGTGACAAGTGCTGGTTCTGCTCCATCACTTGGAAAGCACATCCTGATGTCGTACTTACCAACCGAACTAGCAGTTGCAGGAAATAAGTTCATCGTTGAATATCTTGGTGAGCACTATCCATGTTCAATTGCTGAGGTAGGCGCTACATCAGTATTTGATTCATCCAATGAGAGGATTTTGGCGTAATGGATGTTTTAGTCTGTTTAAAGCGAGTACCTCTCGCAGGTGGAACATTAATTCTGACACCGGATGCAAAAGATATTGAAACTAAGCATCTCGGTTTTGGAATCAGTCCGCACGAAGAAAATGCTGTCGAAGCTGGCGTGCAACTAGTTGAGCAAATGGGCGGAACGCTTACATTGCTAACTCTTGGACCATCTGATGCGGAAGAACAATTACGTGCGCAGTTGGCAATTGGAGCAACTCGCGCGGTTCTTCTAGAAACTGATGGACAAGAGTGGGACCCACAAGGAACTGCAGCCGCACTGGTGGACGCGATCAATGCTGAAGAGACGAAGTTTGATCTCATTATTTTCGGCGCTGAATCAGTTGATAGCGCTGGATACCAAATTCACGTGCGTGTAGCACACGCTCTTAATCGACCAATTGTTACAAACGTTAAGGCGATGAAGATTGAAAATGGAATCGCATCATGTGAACGTGTTGTCGCAACTGGCCGCGAGCACTATGAGGCACCGCTTCCAGCAATTGTGACTGTGCGAGATGGTTTAAATATTCCTCGTTATCCATCAGTGCCAGGTCGCATGCAAGCACGCAAGAAGCCAGTGGATATGAAGAAAGCTGATCCGCGCGTGCCAAAGCTAGAAAAACTCAATCTCACAATTGCTCCATCTAAATCAACAGGAGCAGAAATTTTGGGCAACGGTGCAGATGCCGTTCCTGCCTTAGTTGAAGTTCTAAAGAAGATCGGAGCGCTCTAATGATTTTGGTATTAGTAGATCACGATCGGGGCGAACTCGATCCATTGTCACTGCGCGCACTTACTGCTGCTCGCAAACTCGGACAAGATATCGAAGCTGTTGTCATCGGAAAAGATGGAGCAGGCCTCGCAGGAGTTGTTGGCGAATACGGTGCAAAGGTTTTACACGTTGCAACTCACGCAGACATCACTGATTACACACCACAAGCATCTGGTCGCGCGCTTAAGGATCTTGTTGAAAAAACAAATCCAGCCGCTGTCATTGCAGCCGGAAGCCCACGCGGAAATGAACAATTGGCACACCTGGCAGCATTTTTAGATGCTCCAATGGCATCTGATTGCTCATCAATCACACTCGGCACACCACACGTTGTACAACGTGCGCGCTGGGCAGGAAACCTGATTGAAGAAGCAAATGTGCACTCACCATTGTTGATTGCATCAATCTTTCCATTCTCAACAGAACCAGAGTCTGCCAATGGTGGCGCTGCGACTGTTTCTGAGTTCCAACCAACACTTGAAGCAAGTGACACAGTTGTTCGCATTCTTAGCCGTGACTCTGGTGAATCAAAGGGTGGTGGCGTAACACTCAGTGATGCAAAGGTAATTATTTCTGGTGGTCGCGGAGTTGGCGGTCCAGAAGGCTTCGGTAAGTTAGAAGAGCTTGCTGCATTAATGGAAGGCACAGTTGGTTGTTCACGCGTTGTGACAGCATCTGGTTGGCGTCCACACGCAGAGCAAGTTGGACAGACCGGAACCAAAGTTGCGCCAGATCTTTACATTGCTTGTGGAATTTCCGGTGCGATGCAACACATTGCTGGAATGAAGAACAGCAAGACAATCGTTGTAATCAATACAGATCCTGAAGCACCAATCCTAAATTATGCAGATTACGCAATTATTGGCGATTTGCATCAAGTACTTCCAGCACTAACCACTGCAGTACGAGAAGCAAAGGGATAAAAATATGTCCGACATCGAAATCGCCCAGAAAGCCACAATGAAGCCAGTTCTAGAAATTGGCGCGTCCCTTGGAATCGGTGCCGAACATTTAGAACCGTACGGTCATTACAAAGCAAAGATCTCTCTTAAATACTTGGATTCATTGCCAAAGAAGAGTGATAGCAAACTTGTTTTAGTAACTGCAATTAGTCCAACACCAGCTGGTGAAGGAAAGACAACAACAACTGTTGGTCTAGGAGATGCGCTTCGCCATATTGGTAAGAATGCACTCATTGCACTTCGCGAACCATCATTGGGTCCAGTCTTTGGAATGAAGGGCGGAGCAGCAGGTGGCGGATATGCACAAGTTGTTCCGATGGAAGATATCAATCTTCACTTCACCGGAGATTTCAGTGCAATCGCGCTAGCGAATAACCTGCTTGCAGCACTTTTGGATAACCACATTCATCACGGCAACACGCTAGATATTGATGTGCGCCGTGTTGCATGGAAGCGCGTAGTAGATATGAATGATCGCGCACTCCGCGAAATCGTCGCGTCCCTCGGTGGTGTTGGAAATGGATTGCCACGCCAAGATGGTTTCGACATCGTTGTTGCATCCGAAATCATGGCGATTTTCTGCCTTGCAACTTCTATTGAAGATCTCAAAGAGCGAATGGGCAAAATAGTCGTCGCATACACACGCGATAAGAAGCCAGTTCTTGCTAGTGATCTCAATGCTCATGGAGCGATGACTGTAATTCTTAAAGATGCATTCCAACCTAACTTGGTACAAACGCTAGAAAATACTCCAGCATTTGTTCACGGTGGTCCATTTGCAAATATTGCTCACGGCTGTAACTCAGTGGTTGCAACAACCTCTGCACTAAAACTCGCTGATTACGTTGTAACAGAAGCCGGTTTTGGCGCAGATCTTGGAGCTGAAAAGTTCATTGACATCAAGTGCCGTAAAGCTGGAATCGCACCATCTGCATGCGTGCTTGTAGCAACAATCCGTGCAATCAAATATCACGGTGGTGCGGACCTCAAGACAATCACAGATGAAAACCTTGATGCACTCGAAAAGGGAATCGTTAACCTTGAGCGTCACATCAAGAACATCACAACTGTCTATAACTTGCCATTGGTTGTTTCAATTAACCACTTCACTAGTGATACAAAGGCTGAAGTTGAACTACTTCGCAAGAAGGTCGAAGCACTCGGTGTCAAAATTGTTCTTGCAACTCACTGGGCAGATGGCGGTAAGGGCGCTGCAGATCTTGCACACGCTGTTGTCGAACTCTGTGAGAAGCCATCGAAGATGACATTTGTCTACGAAGACAGTGCAACTCTCTGGGATAAGGTCACAGCAGTTGCAACAAAGATTTATGGCGCTGCAGATGTGACAGCGGACGCCAAGGTGCGCAACAAGATTAAAGAATTACAAGATGGCGGCTACGGTCACTTCCCAATCTGTGTTGCAAAGACTCAGTACTCATTCTCAACTGATGCGGCGCTTCGCGGTGCACCAAGTGGTCACTCGCTCAACATTCGCGAAGTTCGTTTATCTGCTGGCGCTGAATTCATCGTGCTTGTCTGCGGTGAAATCATGACAATGCCAGGGCTTCCAAAGGTTCCATCAGCTGAACGTATCGATTATGTCGATGGCAAAGTTGTAGGTCTTTTCTAAGATGTCATATCCATCATGGAGTATCGAAGAAGCAACACGCGTGTTGTCTCCTTTGAAAAACGTTCAAGGTCCAGTGCTGATCGCGCTGCAAGCTGTTCAAGAACGTTTTGGTTATGTCCATGAGGATGCAGTTGCATTAATTGCAGAGACATTTAACGTATCTCGGGCAGATGTGCACGGTGTACTTACGTATTATCACGATCTACGTACATCGCCGGCGCCTGCTAGATGCATTCAAATCTGTGTAGCAGAAGCGTGCCAAGCAGTTGGATCTCGGGAATTAGTTGCAGCTGTTGAGAAAAAACTCGGTAAGAAAATTGATGAAACACATGCTGATGTAGAAATTAAGTCAGCGTACTGTTTTGGAAATTGCGCTCTTTCACCAGCTGCCATGGTTGATGGCGAACTAGTTGGTCGTGCGACAGTTGAAAAGGTGACCGCATGAGCACAATCATTTACGTCCCTAATGACAGTGCTGCAATCTCAATTGGTGCAGATCAGGTTGCGGCTCTTATTGCACAAGAAGCTGTTAAACGCTCTATCGATGTAGCCATTGTTAGAAATGGAACACGTGGGGCACTGTGGCTTGAGACTCTCGTTGAAGTTGTGACACCGCAAGGTCGCATCGCATACGGGCCTGTGCAGCCAGAAGATGTTTCCTCTTTGTTTGACGCCGATTTTGTACATGGTGGTGCGCATCCACTCGCACTTGGATTAACTGATCAGATTGCATGGTTTGCAGGACAGGATCGCGTTACGTACAAGCGCGTTGGATTAATTGATCCACTTTCACTGAAGGATTACGAATCACACGGTGGTCTAGTTGGTTTGCGTAAAGCAATCACACAAAGTGGCAGCGATATAGTTGCCGAGGTAACTTCTTCAGGTTTACGTGGACGTGGGGGAGCAGGCTTTCCTGCAGGTATTAAATGGAAGACAGTTCTGGACGCGCAAGCTGATCAAAAATATGTGTGCTGTAACGCAGATGAAGGCGATAGCGGAACATTTGCAGATCGTATTTTGATTGAAGCAGACCCATTTACTCTTATTGAAGGAATGGCGATTGCAGCTGTTGCAGTCGGTGCAACACAAGGCTTTGTTTACCTGCGCTCTGAGTATCCAACTGCAATCACACGTTTGCGTGCTGCTATTGCAATTGCAGAAGGTGCTGGCGTACTCGGTTCTTCAGTTCTTGGAAGCAAGCACGCATTTACTCTTGAAGTTCGAGTTGGTGCTGGTTCTTATGTCTGCGGTGAAGAAACTGCAATGCTTGAAAGCCTTGAAGGTAAGCGCGGTGTTATTCGTTCAAAGCCGCCGCTACCTGCAATTGCTGGTCTCTTTGGAAAACCAACAATTATTAATAACGTTCTAACCCTTGCAAGCGTTCCTGCAGTTATTGCAGATGGCGCTGCTGCATACGCAGCTCGCGGAACAGGTCGCTCACTGGGCACACAGGTTTTCCAGTTGGCTGGCAACATTGCTCGCGGTGGAATTATTGAAACAGCATTCGGAGTTACTCTAGAAACACTCGTAAATACTTTTGGCGGTGGAACGCTTAGCGGTAAACCACTTCGCGCAATTCAAATTGGTGGACCACTCGGTGCGTACTTCAACTCTTCACAACTCGGTGTTTCAATGGATTACGAATCACTGGCTGCAGCTGGCGGAATGCTTGGCCACGGCGGCGTTGTTCTTTTTGATGACTCCGTCGATCTTGCTCAACAAGCAAAGTTTGCAATGGAGTTCTGCGCACTTGAGTCCTGCGGCAAGTGCACTCCATGTCGCTTGGGTTCTACACGCGGGGCTGAAACGATTGAGAAGATTATTTCTGGCGTGGATGTTCCTGCAAATAAGTTATTGCTCTTAGACTTGTGCGAAGTGATGACCGACGGATCTCTCTGCGCGATGGGCGGACTTACACCGCTTCCAGTAAAGAGTGCCATGAATAACTTTCCAGAAGATTTCACAGGAGGTGCCAAGAAATGACAATGATCATCGAACCAGACTTCGGCACTCCAGCAAGTAAGAAGATCGAAACAGTTACTGTCGAAATTGATGGAAAATCCGTAACAGTCCCTGCTGAAACATCAATTATGCGAGCCGCAGCAATGCTCGGCAATAACATTCCAAAATTATGTGCAACTGATCGCCTCAAAGCATTTGGTTCTTGTCGTTTATGCGTTGTAGAAATTGATGGACGAAATGGCACACCTTCTTCGTGTACAACTCCTGTGTCAGATGGCATGAAAGTTTCCACCAAGAGCGATCGCGTGCAGAAGATTCGCCGCGGTGTCATGGAGCTGTACATGTCAGATCACCCAGCTAATTGCGAAACAGGCGATGAGTGCAAAATGCACGGAATGGCTAAGGAAGTTGGCCTTACTGAAGTTCGCTACGAAGGAAAAACACACCTTGGCTTAGTAAAAGATGAGACAAATCCATACTTCACATTTGATTCAACAGAGTGCATCGTCTGTAACCGCTGCGTGCGTGCATGCGATGAAGTACAAGGAACCTTTGCACTGACAATTGAAAACCGTGGCTTCGAAGCTCGTGTCTCATCTTCAGGTACATCATTTATCGAAAGTGAATGCGTTTCGTGTGGTGCATGTGTGCAAGCGTGTCCAACGGGTGCGCTGACAGAAAAGACTTTGCTAACAATCGGTGCGCCAACTCGTTCTGTTATTACAACATGTGCGTATTGCGGAGTTGGTTGCTCATTCAAAGCTGAAATGCGTGGGGACGAACTCGTGCGCATGGTTCCGCTTAAAGATGGTGGAGCAAATGCTGGTCACTCATGCGTTAAGGGACGCTTTGCGTGGGGATATGCAACTCACAACGATCGAATTACAAAGCCAATGATTCGCGAAAAAATCACAGATGAATGGCGTGAAGTTTCATTTGAAGAAGCAATCGCTTTTGCAGCCGCGGGTCTTAAGAAAATTCAAGCCGAAAGTGGTGTTGATTCAATCGGTGGAATCACATCATCTCGATGCACTAATGAAGAGGTTTATGTCGTTCAAAAGATGGTGCGTGCAGCATTTGGAAATAACAACGTAGATACATGCGCGCGCGTATGTCACTCACCAACGGGTTATGGATTGAGCAAGACATTTGGAACATCTGCCGGTACTCAGGATTTTGAATCTGTTGAATTCGCAGATGTCATCATGGTTATTGGTGCCAACCCAGCTGCTGCACACCCAGTATTTAACTCTCGTATGAAGCAAGCGCTACGTCGCGGCGCAAAGTTAATTGTTGTAGATCCTCGCGTTACAGAAACTGTTAAATCCGCACACGTTGAAGCTGATTTCCACTTGCAATTACTGCCCGGCACAAACGTTGCAGTCATCAACGCACTTGCTCACGTAATTGCAACAGAAGGTTTGATTGATCGCACGTTCGTTGAGCAGCGTTGCGACCTGCAAGCTTTTGCAGATTGGGAAAAGTTCATCTCATTGCCAGAGAACTCTCCTGAAACACTCGAAGCAGCATCAGGTGTACCGGCTGCAAAGATTCGCGAAGCAGCACGCATGTTCGCAGCAGCTCCAAATGGCGCGATTTATTATGGACTCGGCGTAACAGAACATAGCCAAGGTTCAACAATGGTTATGGGAATTGCAAACCTAGCAATGGCAACCGGAAACATCGGTCGCAAGGGTGTTGGAGTTAATCCACTTCGTGGACAGAACAATGTGCAAGGTTCTTGTGACATGGGTTCATTCCCACATGAGTTGCCTGGATACCGACACATTTCTCGTGATGATGTTCGTGATATCTACAATAAAAAGTGGGGCGTAACTCTTCGTCCAGAACCAGGCTTACGTATTCCAAATATGTTTGATTCAGCACTTGGCAATAAATTCCGTGGTCTCTATGTGCACGGTGAAGATATTGCCCAATCAGATCCAAATACAACTCACGTTCACGCTGCACTTCGTGCAATGGACATGGTCATTGTTCAAGATTTGTTCCTCAATGAAACCTCTAAGTTTGCCCACGTATTCTTGCCAGGTACATCTTTCCTAGAAAAAGATGGAACATTTACAAACGCTGAACGCCGCATCAATCGTGTTCGCCCAGTAATGCCATCAAAGACAGGCAAGACTGAGTACGAAGTTACATGCGAT
>Ga0208082_1000430_pt1 | contig 12694 bp, 3 predicted proteins | sample LakMenE09Jun09ns_FD_150683 | JGI IMG/M metagenome (GOLD analysis project Ga0208082, IMG submission 150683) | Freshwater microbial communities from Lake Mendota, WI - 09JUN2009 deep hole epilimnion ns (SPAdes) | ecosystem: Environmental > Aquatic > Freshwater > Lake > Epilimnion/Euphotic zone ... | reverse complement strand
AGGTGCTACTACTCCAGTAACATTGACTTCTCCTAGTCCACCTTCTACATATAATAGATATACATGGACGCCGAGTACTGCTATAGCTGGTGATAGTGCCGCAGGTTATATATTCTCTGAGACTGCACCTGCTATGCACACCTATGTTCTGAGTGCGAATCAAACAACTGGTCTGCAGTGTGCTACTACGGATACCTTTAGACTTTTAGTAAAGCCAATACCTCCTGTAATCTCTAGAACACCAGCTACAGCAAGTGTGGATTTATGTAATGGAACAGTCCAGCAGCTCGATGCCCTTGGCTTCAAAATGACCAATCATGTGGTTGGTACAGCTACTACAACAGGAACAGCTGCTGGTCAGACCCCATTTATGGGAGGCTGGGGTGGTACGAAATCTCAGTTTATAATTTTAGCATCTGAATTGCCTTCAGGTGGAACGCCTAAAACGCTGAAATCTATAGCAATGAGGGCTGTAACTTCTGCTACTACTTATGAAGGCTTCCAAATTTATGTTGGTCATACTACATTAACTTCATTTACAGCTGCTAATAACATTAATCCTATTACTGGCGCAGGGAACACTCCTGCGGTGCCATTTACTAGAGTATACGAGGCAAATGCTGCATTAGCTGCATACACTCCTATAGCAACAGGTGGAGGTTTCAACAATACATTTCCTTTCGGAACTAAACCAGCAACTCCTCTAGGTGGTGCTGTGAGCGATCAGTTCTTATGGGATGGTACATCTAACATAATTGTCTTTATGTCATGGAGTGAAAACCCAACTGCAGCTAATTCTACTGCAAGTAGTTTTGAATACAGTAACCCTGGGTTTAATGCAACCTTCCGTCACCAGAATGATAATCAATCCATGGCAGATATGGCTATTACCAATGGTGGGACTTCAGGAGTATCGGCTTCTAGACCTAATATGCAATTGCTATTCGAGGACGGAGCACCGATTACGTGGTCTCCAACTACGAGTCTCTTTACAAATTCAGGCGCCTCAGCAGCATACACAGGTACTGTAAGAGATACCGTCTATGCTCGGCCGGTAGATACTATTAAATATTTCGTGACAGCTACCTTCCCGAATGGATGTACCCGACGTGATAGTATTACCCTAAATATAAAAGACACGATCACGATTAATAGCCAGCCACCTTCTTTTGCAGCATTCTGTTCGGGTGATACCATGAGGCTTTGTGTTAATGCTACATCTACGAGTCCTATCACCTATCAGTGGAAGAAAAATGGATTGAATATCAGTTCAGGTGTGAATCCTTCTGCTAATTCAAGCTGTTTAGTAATTCCTAATTCAGTGTTAGCAGATTCGGGTACCTATGAAGTGGATATGACTACTGGTGCGCCATGTAGTGGGAAGACATCTATCCAGTCTACCGTTAAGATTCGTCGTGCGATTATCATCACGACACAGCCCAAGGACACCACCGTATGTGTAGGTTCTCCTCTTGCTGTCGTCGCAGCAGCTACGAATGACACGGCCAGAAGATGGACTCAAATTGGAGGCTCGAATACAGGTACGAATAATACCTATTCTACTGCTAGTTCAGTCTATCCAGATAGTGGACGATACTTCATTACTTATTACGCGAATTCACCATGTCTGGCCGTAAATAGCGACACGGTAAGGGTTAAAGTTTTACCACCGGCTATGATTTTAGCCGATCCTGCTACATTGACCAATCTATGTATCGGAGATTCTGTGACTCTCAAAGCTACGCACCAAGGTGCGCTAGGCTTCCAGTGGTTGAAAAATGGTTCTCCAATAGCTGGAGCTACTAGCGATTCCTTGAAGGTGAAGGCTAATACACAAGCTGATTCAGGTATTTATCGAATGATTGTGTTTGCAGCGGTGGGTTGTACACCAGATACTTCTGCTGTCACAGCAGGTATCGTCAAGGTCAATCTACCTATATCTATAGTGACACAGCCATTAGCAAAAACCTTTGTCTGTCAGAATTCAGCATTTAATGCAGGAATCACTGCTCAGAACGTAACCGCTTATCAGTGGAAAAAAGATGGAACGAATGTATCCATCGGTGCAGGTGGCACTACTGCTAACTACAGTATTGCAAGCACGCAGCCAGCTGAGGCAGGAATCTATACTGTAGAAATGGTAGGTATTTCTCCTTGTCCGAATGTGATCAGTACGAATGATACACTGCAAGTGACTAGATTGGCCGCTATTACTACTCAGCCTTCAGCCTTCCAGGTATGTGAAGATCAACCTATAAGTATTTCGGGTGCCGGATCTGATACCGCTAGTCATCAGTGGTTATTCAACGGTTCTCCGATAAGTGCACCAAACGGCACAAGACAGACCTATACCAAAGGAGGCAGCCCGGCTACTATGGCAGATAGTGGAATGTATCGATTAGTAGTACTTTCTGCGAATGCAGGTGCTACAGTATGTAAAGCAGATACTTCAATTGCAGTTCTAGGAGCTGTGGTAAGAAAAATAGCTATCACTACTCAGCCATTGGCTAAGACCTTTGTCTGTCAGAATTCAGCATTTAATGCTGGAATCACTGCTCAGAATGTAACGTCTTATCAGTGGAAAAAAGATGGTACGAATGTATCCACAGGCACAGGTGGTACTACTGCTAACTACAGTATTGCAAGCACGCAGCCATCTGATGCAGGAATCTTTACTGTAGAAATGGTCGGTATTTCACCTTGTCCGAATGTGATGAGCACGAATGATACACTTCAAGTAACCACGCTGGCAGCAATTACTACTCCACCAGCTTCTGGTACTGTGGTATGTGAGACCCAAGCATTCACTCTGAATACAACGGCTACGAATGCGGCAAGTTACCAGTGGTTAAGAAACGGTGCTGCGGTAGGTACGAGCTCTACAGCATATTCTATAGCTTCTGCTACTATGACAGATAGTGCATTCTACCGAGTGGTCGCACTTTCTAGTAATGCAGGTGCTACGGTTTGTAAAGCAGATACTTCTGCTCCAGTATTAGTTACTGTAAATAGAGCTATAGTCATAAACACTCAGCCTGCTTCATTCTCTTATGGATGTATAGGTGCTAGCTTTAATCTCAATGTAGTAACTCAAAATGCTGCAGGCTTCTCGTGGATAAAGAATGGTACACCAAATGGCCAGACTACTCCTACCATGACGATAAATCCATTTGGATACTCTGATACGGGGAATTATACAGTCGTAATCACTGGTAGACCTTCATGTCCGAATGTGATATCAAATAATGCTAAGGTAGATCCTACGACAGCAGCTTTTGTAACTGTAGAGCCTGCTAATACTGATGTATGTTTGAATGATACTCTAAAATTAAGTGTAATAGCTCAGGCTGCACAAACTTATCAGTGGAGAAAGAATGGAGTTAACATACCAGGTGCAGTATCTAATACATACAATATCCCTAACGCTGGGTTTAGCGACGCTGCGAACTATGATGTGATCGCTGTGGCTTACTTCGGTTGTACGAATGATACTTCTAGAGTGGCTACAGTGGTCGTCAGCACGCCATTGGCTATTACTACTCCTATCGCTAATTCAGATGTGAAGTGTGAAGGCCAGAATATTAGCTACACCACAGGTGTATCTGGTACGAGTCCTTACACCTATGCATGGAAGCTCAATGGTTCCACTGTAGGTACAAATAATGCTACGTATAGTAAATCAAATATACTTACCGCTGACTCAGGTCAGTACATTGTATCCATTATGGGTAGTCCAGCATGTCCTATGGTTTATGATACTTTATTATTGGATGTCAATAAAGCGCCAGTAGTAAATGTAGATCCAAATGGTGCTTCACCTATCTGTATAGGTTCTAATTCTACCTTGAATGTAACTGTAAGCAATCAGTCTTCCATTGAATGGCATAAAGTAGGTGCAGGTAATACTGGCCAAACAGGCTCTACCTTCAACTTTACGGGTGTCACCAATACAGATGGCGGTTCTTATTTCGTGATTGCTAGAGCACAGCCGGCTTGTTCGGATGTCACTTCTAGTCAAGTAAAAGTAGCCATTAACGCACCTGCTTCGATAGCGCTCAACCCATTAGGGTCAGCTATATTAGAAGATCCTGCGGGTAACTATACTATGAATGTAATCGCTGCAGGTTCAGGACCATTTACTTATCAGTGGTTTAGACAAGGTAATCCGATACTAGGTGCTACCAGTGCTAGCTATTCTATCACAAACTATGTACCTACTTTAGATTCAGGTTCATACTATTGTAGAGTGACAGCTCCAGCACCATGTAGTAATTCAGTGAACTCTGCTATAGCTCGTGTCACAACGATTAAGTGCCCTGCAGTAGTAACAAATCCTACCAAGACTGTAAATATTTGCGCAGGCGGTGCCTTCAGTTTAGATGTGACCGCTACGGGAGTAAAAACTTACCAGTGGTTCAAAGGAAATGCTGCTATACCAGGTGCTACATTTGCTAACTTCTCCATTCCGAAAGCGAATCCTTCGCATACAGGAGTATACAGGTGTAGACTGTTTGCATTTAACGATGCTACTTGTGACATTACCTATTCTGATTCAGCTGTAGTTACAGTGAAAGATCAGCCTATTATTACACAGCAACCAGCTGGCATTACTTCATGTGCAGTATCCACTCACACTATGACAGTAGCAGCTACCTTTGGTGAGACGTATCAGTGGTATAGAAATGGAATAGCCATTTCACCTAATGGTGATGGTCCTTCTTATACTTACAATAACGTGAATCTGATAGGAGATGAGTTCTATGTGAAAGTAGGAAATAATCTTTGTCCAGATGCTAATTCTGATAAAGTAGTATTGAAGAATGTAAATCCTTCTAGTCAAGTATACTTAGCAGCTTCTACGGTGTTTAACCTAGTAGAACGTTGTAACGATGCTAATGGTTGGACATACTATTCTACTTCAGCTCAAAGTGAGCAATTATTAATGGCTATTAAGAAGAAGAACAATGTATTCACAGCTAGACCTGATATCGAATTGATGGGCAATATCCGTGAGATTTCACCTCTAAATAAAGAAAATAGAGGAGCTATCTTAGGTACTACTTTATTTAATCTTGATATTACAGGTCAGATTACAGAGCCATACGAATTGAAGTTCTACTACTCTAAGGCAGATGCAGATCAAGTAGTCACAAGGTTCAATCAAATAAGGTTGGCAAATGCAAGTAATTTTAGTTCTGATATAACAGATTTGACCTTTGTCCTAAGTACGCAACAACCATTCACAAGTTCTATTTGGAAGAATTTAACAATTCCTTTAAACATTGAGCATACAGTGACTTATAAAGACAAAGAGTTCGGCGTAGAGAACAATGTAAACTTCGTGATACTTAAGAATCTAGTAAGTACTAAACTTGGTGGAACAGCATTTATGGATTATAGATTGAAATCTAGCTCTAGTATTACCTCTACCACAGCCAGTGGATTTGGGTTCTCACTCTATCCTGTGCCTTCTACAGATGGAAAATTGACTGTAGATGTGAGCAGTAAGCGCATGAAGCCAATTACATTTACTGTTACGGATATGACCGGTAGAGTAGTCGCTATTTTCAATGAGAAGCATACGAGCTTAGAAAGTTCCCATGCATTTGACTTTAGCCAGCTAGCTAGTGGAAACTATCAGATGATGATCTCAAATGATGAGGAATCTGCTATCGGTAAATTTACCATATCTAAATAGCAAAACCATTGCACTATAATTAGTGTAGATATCAAAAAGGTTTGCGAAAGCCGCTCTCATAAGGAGCGGCTTTCGCTTTTATAGCAAACTACTTATAGACCTATATGATACATGCGGATAGCGCGTTTGTATAGATAAACTACTCAGAGGGGATTGTTTTATTTAGTCATTATTTGATGGTAGAGCAGCCAGGTTTCAATTAATTATCTTTAATGATTAATTTGGATTTCCCTGTATTGGTTCGTTTTGGATATTTTTAAGTACATAGCCCTAATAAAATCTAATGTCAAGCTAAACCAAAATGGCTAAGTTTGTGTCTTAGTTTAAATCTTACACATGACCCAAATTTCAAATCCAGAGGATATCATTCAGATGAAAGATGTTTCACTTTATCAAAATGATTTTCAGGTGCTTCGAGATGTAAATCTAAAATTAAAGGAAGGCGAATTTGCCTATATAATAGGTAAAACAGGAAGCGGAAAAAGTACCCTTTTAAAGTCATTGTACGGAGCATTGCCTATTATTAGTGGAGATGCTCACGTAGCTGGGTTCGATTTGAAAAAGATAAAGACAAGCAATCTTTATACCCTACGGCGTTCATTAGGTATAGTTTTTCAGGATTTTCAATTATTGACCGATCGCTCAGTTCTTAAGAATCTAGAATTTGTGCTACGAGCTACGGGTATTAGCAATAAGGCAGATATCAGTATGCGTATCAGTAATGTGCTAACCATGGTCAATATGAACGACAAGGGTTATAAAATGCCACACCAACTTTCTGGCGGTGAGCAGCAACGTATAGTCATTGCAAGAGCGTTACTCAATAGACCTAAATTAATACTGGCTGATGAGCCAACAGGTAATTTAGATCCCGATACTTCCGATGAGATTATGAAACTGTTGATACATATCAATAAAAATCATAATACAGCTATCCTGATGGCTACCCATAACTATCAGCTCATAGAGCGGTATCCTTTTAGACTTATAAAAGTGAGTGGAGGTAAGGTGATAGATGAAGATACCTATTTTAGCTAAGTTTAAATGTATGTCAGCTAGTATTAAAATGAATAATCCTCTTGACAAAAAGAATATTTAAGTATCTATTTCGATTTTTTATAGCAATTTTAATATTGCTGGCGGTGCTAGTAGCCGCCATTCAATTACCTTTTGTTCAAAATAAACTAGTGAAGTTGGTATCTAATAGCTTATCTAAAAGCCTTAATACCGAGGTGAGCATTGGAAATGTATCTATAGACTTCTTAACCAGAGTCAAGTTAAATGATATATTGATAATCGATTATAAAAAGGATACATTAATTTATGTAGGTAATATAACGAATAAGCATCTTCTTGCATTTGATTGGAATAAACCATTTCAATTTAATGGAGAGAAACTGATTTTATCAAATGTGAAATTCTATTTAGATAATACTGAAAAGGATAGCATTTTCAATTTGACCAAGACATTTAGAAAATCAAATGTAAAGTCTGAAAATACCCTCGCGGAACCAATTACTAAAGACAATAAACCCAAATTAGATTTCATACGATTAGGACAGTTGGATTTAAATAATGTAAGTTTCAGGCTCCGTGATTATTACAATTATCAAACGATTTCATTCCAAATAGAACAATTGGATCTAGACGCTAAAAAATGGCGATTCTCTGATTCAATATGGCAACTAGGTAATCTTCGGATTCAGAAACCTTTGGTCTCCATTATTCAGCATCCCTCACCTTATACTCCTAAATCATATAAACCAGAATATCTAAACTTACCTTTTCAATTACATCTAGATCAACTTAAATTAGAACATGCGCAGCTGAGAATATTTAATGAAGAATTGGAGCCAATTTCAAAAGATCAGCTCTCCTTTTCTGATTTAGATGTTAGAAATATATTCCTAGATGCAGCTTCTGTAGAGCTTCGTAAAGGCTCCATAGCTGGTCAGGTAACTCATATGCGCGCTATAGAGAAGAGCGGCCTTGGAATTACAGATTTACGAACTCAGTTCTTTATGAATTCATATAAGACAGAAGCGAAAAAGTTGCTATTTAAAACTAATAATTCGAAGATAAAAGGCTATCTGCGTTTTAATTATAACCATATGCGAGAGTATCTTAAATTTGCAGCTTGGGTAAAGGTAACGGGAGATGTCTCAGAGAGTAATTTAAGTTTGAAAGACCTTGCATATTTCTCCCCAAACCTTAAAAATTGGTCTCATTTAGATGTTAAGTTTAATACCATAGCCCGTGGGACTATGAACGAACTTATGCTCAACAATCTTTATGCTTCACTCAATGAAAATAGTATAAAAGTAGGTGGTCAAATCAAGCTCTTAGATTTGTTTTCGGGTAAAGGTCTAAATACCATAGCTCAGTTAAATAGATTAAGTTTTGAAAAGAAAGATATAGAGTTTGTTTTCCAAAAAAAGAAATTACCGTCAGAGATAGATAGACTGGGAAGAATGACCTATAACGGTGAATTCAAAGGCAATCCAATGAAGTTTACATTAAATGGAAAACTACTAACTAGTCATGGAACAGGGATTTTAAAAGAGATGCAATTTGATTTTAACAATTCAAATCTTCCTAAGTACAAAGGTGGTGTTCAAGTTCAAAATTTGAAACTAAACGACATTATAACCGGTGGAAGTCCTATAGATGCTCTTACAGCCTTGGTCTATATAGATGGAGAAGGCTTCAATGTTCAAAATCTCAATTCATATATAAAAGGAGATATTGCTCATGTCCATATCAATGGAACAGAGTATCGTCAATTTAAAGTAGATGGTAAATTGAAAGAAAAGATTTTCAATGGAGATATTAAATCGCTAGACCCTAGTCTTAGTCTCCATGCTAATGGCAAGGTTTCTATGAATGAAGCTACTCCTAAATTAGAATTACAGGTAGATTTAGACAATGTAGATCTTCAGAAATTGGGATTGACAAAAAAGAAACTCCATCTCTATGCAAGTGTCTATGGAATAGGTCGAGGTAAAAATTTAGACGAAATGCTAGGTACAATGAACCTAGAGGATATGTATGTCATAGATAGGTCTCAGGAGAATAAAATGTATGGATTTTCTAATCTGACAGTAGAAAAAGATGTTTTTGAAGAATCGGGTAATAAATATATTCTACTGAATTCCGATGAGGTACAGGCCAGCCTAATTGGTCAATACAGAGTATCGGATATACCGAACCTCTTAACTGATTATTTTCTTAGTTATCTGGCCATAAATAAAAGTGCTAATGCGCAGCGAAGTTATAATTCTACTTTTTTTAATCTAAGTCTAGATGTTAAAAATATACGTAACTATTCAGTTGTCCTGCATCCTTCCTTGAAAAATATAGCTAAAGGCACATTAAATGCCCAATTTAATGGTATAGAGAATAAAATGATAATCGACGGAAACTTCGAGCAAACTGAATATCTAGGATTCAAATTTCCAAAATTGAATCTGGTAAATATATCGAGCAATAGCGATTTTCAAACAACACTCAATATAGATAGTATTTATTTTGAAAATAAACTAGCGATTACTCCATTCAAAGCTAATATAAAACAAGTGTATGATGGATTAAATCTTAACATGGAATTGCTCAATCGAGCGGATGATAAATTTGTGGATTTCAATAGTAATATCAAGAAAGTTGGGGATGATTATTATTTTCATATCCAGCCGTTTAATTCTTATTTTGGAAGAAAAGTATGGTCTTTACATCCAGATAATTTGATAAGACTGAATCTTAAAGATAAATCCCTTCAGGTAGAAAATTTAGAATTGTTTAAAGACATACAGAGTATAAAATTCACGAATAGCTTCAATGATAACAAGTCTGTTCTCGCTGATTTTGAAGAGGTCAAACTAGAGGAGTTAATTAGTGGTTTCTTACCTATTTTGAAAACTTTTAAAGGTCAATTGAATGGTAATATTCAAATATCTGATATTCTAAGTAACCCTAAGCCTATAGCTAATCTAAATGTGAGCAATATGATGTGGGATAGCGAAGAAATAGGAAATTTGGTCTTGACTAGTAATTTGGAAAATGAAATTGTTCACTCCATTTTGTCCTTGTCGGGTATGAATTATAAACTTCAATCGGATATTTATATTAATGCTAAAAAAGGTATAGATTCGCTCTATGCCTTTAATAAGTTGGAAAGATTTAGGCCAGCTATACTCAATAAAATTTTGAATACATTGGTTTATGACATGGGAGGAAATTTGCATGGTGAGTTCTCTATTTCCGGACCATTAAATGCATTGAATGCAGAGGGAGTAATTGAGATAGATAGTTTTACGACCGGACTACATACTATATACACGAATTATAATCTTCAGAATCAAAAAATTTATATAAAACCTGGAAAATTTATTCTAGATAAATTTAAATTTTATGATGAGGAAGGAAACGAAGCGGTGGCGAATGGGTTTGTGAATTATAATCATCTGAAAAGGTTCGATTTATTTCTAGATGCTTATTCTTCTAAATTGCTTTGTATGAATTCCAACTCTTTAAATAATAGTACAATTTATGGCAAGGTATATGCAGATATGGATGTTAAATTTAGAGGGACTATAGGGGATCGTATTTCTATTTTAGCCAGAGGACGAAATTTGCCAAATTCTATTTTACATGTCAACTTGGAGACCGCTCAAAAAACGGGTAAGTATGGATTTTACGAATTTACAGGGAGAGATACTAGTGTTGCAGTAAGTAACATATTTGTGCGTAAAGTCAAAAAACTCGGAGGCGTCAATTTAGATTTTGACTTTGATGTCAATAAAAATGGAAAACTATTCATTATAATGGATCCCAGTATTGAAGATAGAATAGAATGCAATGGGCAGGGAAGAATAGCATTCAAAATGACTCCAGAGACGGATATGGACATCAAAGGATCCTATGAGATTTTTTCAGGTACTTACCTTTTTACTTATCAGAACCTTGTTCAAAGATTGTTTTATCTAAATAAAGGAGGAACTATGACCTTCGTCGGTGATCCTAGCGCGGCTATCATTGATGCCTCCGCGACTTTTACCACTCGAGCCAGCGCGCAAGAACTCATCACAGCGTATTTTGGGAATACGGATAATTCTAGAATCATCAGCGCCGCGAAGAGTACAGTGAAAACCAATATTATTCTCAAGTTAAAGAATAAAATAATGAAACCGGACATATCTTATGAACTCAATATAGATCAAAATAATCCTGAGGTGGTGAGTGCATTTGAATCCATTACCTCTACTACTAAAAATAATGAGGCAGAGCTGAATAGACAAGTTATGGGATTATTGCTATTACAGCGATTCTTCCCACCTAGCTTTACTGGTTTTACTCAAAATCAGAATCCGAATAACGCTGTGAGTTCAGATCTCCAAAATACTGCGTTTGATGTAGTCACAGGTAAATTATCTGGCTATGTCACGGACTGGATGCAAAATACGTTTAAAGGAATGAATTTCGGTCTTTCGTATAAAAACTATAATCAATTAAATCAAACGGATAATCTTACGAATACAAGGAATGAATTTAAAGTAGCTATTTCACAAAAGCTATTAAATGACAGATTAGTCTTTAATGTCGGAGGAAATTATGATTTCGGGAGAGGGCAGTTTAGCAATAGCAATGCAAATACAGCATTTTTCGGAGGAGATGTCGATTTGGAATACTTGCTGACACCACTAGGAAATGTGAGAGCCAAGTTTTATTCTACACTATCTAACGACCCTTTGAACTCAGTATATATCAATAAAACAGGAGCGGGTATCCTAATTCAAAAGGACTTTGATGAATTTAATCAATTATTTAAGAAAAGTAAAATGAAGTGATTTCCTAGTTGGAATCAGTCTAGAATATGTTTGAAAATTTAAAAGTAGTAGAACTGGCTAGCGTATTGGCAGGACCTCTGGTGGGCACTTTCTTTGCAGAATTGGGCGCAGAGGTTATAAAAATTGAAAACAAATCAACACATGGAGATGTGACCAGAACTTGGAAGCTTCCAAATGAATCTCCGCTATTGAATTTTTCAGCTTACTATGCTGCGGCCAACTATGGTAAACAATCTCTATTCTTAGATTTAAAAAGTGAATCAGATTTTTCTCATGTACTAGAATTAATAGCTGTAGCTGATATTCTTATCGTCAACTTCAAAGTAGGCGACGCTGAGAAATTAGGACTAGATGCGCTAGGTTTAAGAGCTAAGTTTCCTCAATTAATTTATGCTGCTTTGACCGGATTTGGAGAAGACGATAATCGAACGGCCTTTGATGTAGTGCTTCAGGCAGAGACAGGATATATGTTTATGAATGGAGAGAAAAACAGCAAGCCTCTCAAGATGCCCGTGGCTTTCATAGATATATTAGCTGCCCATCAGTTAAAAGAAGGTATTTTATGTGCTTTGATACAACGAGGGCAGACTGGAAAAGGTGCCAAGGTTTCTGTATCATTATACGATGCAGCCATAGCTAGTTTGGCCAATCAAGCCACTAACTATCTTATGGCAGATACTATGCCTACCAGAATGGGTTCTGAGCATCCGAATATAGCTCCATACGGCGATTTATTTCAGACTGTAAACGGCGAATGGATTGTCTTAGCTATAGGCACAGATAAGCAGTTTGTGGATTTAATAGAGGTTTTAGATTTGTCTGAAGCACTAAGTGATCTGAAATATGCAACGAATGCTTCGCGAGTATTAAATAGAGCTGCTTTGAATGCTATCTTAGCTTTGACCATAGGTAAATATAACACAGAAAAGCTTGAGGCACTTTTAGCTTCTATGAATATACCTTATGGACGTGTGAAAAATATGGAAGAGGTTTTTGCTCAGACTAGTGCGCAAAACTTAATTCTTGATAATCAAATAGACAATAATACTGCTAAACGAGTAAGAACTACTATTTTCAGAATAGATTAGACTTTTCTAGTCTTAGTTATATTCTCATTTTTTAGTAAAAAAATGGCTTGAATTCGCTTACTTTT
>Ga0208082_1000425_pt1 | contig 12751 bp, 14 predicted proteins | sample LakMenE09Jun09ns_FD_150683 | JGI IMG/M metagenome (GOLD analysis project Ga0208082, IMG submission 150683) | Freshwater microbial communities from Lake Mendota, WI - 09JUN2009 deep hole epilimnion ns (SPAdes) | ecosystem: Environmental > Aquatic > Freshwater > Lake > Epilimnion/Euphotic zone ... | reverse complement strand
AGTGGCTAAGGCTGCAAACTTTTCTTTTGCGCTTTGTATTCAACTTGCTCCATCCATAGACAGAAGGAGCAAGGCTCAGCGTCTGCTTCAGGAATTCCTGAAAGCCATCTTTGTCGAAGAGCTTCAATTTCCTCGTCGGACATCTCCTTGAAATCTGTGTTGGCATTTTTTGAATCGTTTGTTGTTTTCATTTCACCTCGAAGTATTTGGGTCGTGCTGGCATGGCATGGAACACCGTGATTGTTGAGTATTCATATGTCACTGCAAGCTCTAATAGGTTTGCGTGTTTGTCGGGACCAACAAGGATGGTGTAGCCATCTAGGTCAAAAGCGCGGAGTGCGTGACGCACTGCATGATTGATGTCGGAATCGTGGATGCCATGTTTTCTTGCACTGGCAACAATGTGCACCCTCATCGTATTACAAATCGCGAGGTCAAGCTGAGTGAATGTGGCACCCTTTGTTGTGTGCATTTTGGATGCCTGTGGGAAAGAAATTAGAAATTTTTGAATTACGGTGAGTACATGCGCCGATTAGTTCTTGTGATGTCCTTGATCTTCGCTGGGTTGGTCGGAATCGCTCAGCCCGCACAGGCAGCAAGAACATGTAAGGAAACTGGCAAAGGTTGTGTCATAGGCATGATCGGTCCTGGTGGTGGCGTGGTGTTTTATGACGCTGGCTCACAGCAGTGGTGGGGCCGGTTCCTTGAAGCACGAATGGAGCCAAAAGCATTTGGTTCTCATTGGGGGCCATCTGAGTCCTTATATATAGACGGCCAAGACGGTCTTTCTGAATCAATGCTGCGCCTACGGTCAATGCAGATTGGCATGGGCGCAAACAACACACAGTTGATGCTGGAGAAATTCGGTGCAGCAAGCATTGCCGGAAAAATTCGCAGTGGATGGAGTATTCCATCTGCAGATGAACTTGATGCGTTGTATAACTACTGGAAGCTCGGTGGAACTGGCCGTTTTTATCGAGGAGTGATCTGGACTTCGTCGGAACAGAGTGCAACATTTGCGTGGTATCAACAGTTTCAAGACGGAACAAAGTTCACAGATGCAAATGGAATCATTAAGGGATTAACCGGAAACAAAGATCTCCTCATGAGTCCGTACCACGAAGGATCATTTGCGTCGCAAAAATTTGGGGTGGTTGCAGTGCGTGCATTTCCTGCAGGTTCAGGAACTCCACCGCCACCAACAGTTGTTACTTCCGTTCGACAAAATGCGCAGTGTTCTGCAGGACTGAGTTGCGCGGTAGGCGACATTGGCCCTGGTGGTGGAGTGGTGTTTTACGACGCCGGTTCCACGAAGTCGTGGGGACGATATTTGGAAGCGGCTCCTGCCAGTTGCGAAATTGCTGGAGTGCCATTCAAACCTGCGGGTGGTGTGCAAGGCATACATGCATTGCAGATTGATCGTGTGCGCGCAAAAGCGTTAGGTGCGGGAAAAGCAAATACTGATCTCATCGTGCGGAGATATGGAAAGACAGCAAGTCATGCTGCAGCTTTAGTGCGCTCGCAGGCATGTAATGGATTGACTGATTGGTTTTTGCCATCATCGAGCGAACTGAATATTGCATGGCGAGTGCTTGCGCAAAATCGAGTGAATCGCGAACCGACTCCCATTGGTGGCTTTGATATTGGGTACTACTGGACGTCGTCTGACTACAACGGAACAGAAGCGTGGATGCAATATTTCAATGACGGTCAACAGTTTGATCGGTTGCAAACATTGTCAGAGAACAGGCAACCCCCAAATCGCACATTTAAGGTGCGTGGAGTTCGTGCCTTTGGCTAAGTTGAGTGTGTGAACATTCCTGATGGATTGCGCTACACCCGACAACACGAGTGGGTGCTCATCGATGGCGAGTCTGCGCGAATTGGCATAACTGATCTTGCGCAAGATGCGTTAGGCAACATTGTTCATGTGCAGTTGCCAGCAGTGGGTCAGTCGGTGCGCTCTGGTGCAAGTGCGGTGGAAGTTGAAAGCAGCAAGAGCGTCAGCGATATCTACTCACCAGTGAGCGGCAGCGTGGTGCTCGTGAATGAATCACTTTCGACAGAACCGGGTCTGGTGAATACGGACCCGTATGGTTCGGGTTGGTTGTACGAAGTACAAATGTCGTACGATGAAACGCTTGAAGGACTACTGACTGCCAGTGAATACCGCGCAATTGTGAGTTAGTCGGTATAAAACTTCCAGGTATACACGCGAGCTTTGTTTTCGCCCTGATTGATAAGCCAAAACTTAACTTTTCCGGTGTGTTCACCTTGCTTGAGTTCCTCAATAGGAGCGCCATCCTGTGGCAAATAGCTGATGGTGAAGTTGCCCGGGTCATAAATTGCGGTAGGTGGCAAATCAATTTGTGCACCAGGTGCTGGCGCGGATCCGCTTGAAACTAATTCGTCAAGGCGAGTAGTCGGAAGTTCAATTCCATCGATGAACATTGTTGCTTCGTAACCTTCAACAAAGTCGACAATGATTTGTGATTGTCGAAGCACTCGTTCTCCTTGACCTGGAGAAATATTTTCAATCGCATCAGGCAAATTAGTTGCGTCGCGACCTGTGAGACCTGTATTCAAACCCGTAACAAAAAGCACGAGGCCTGCTGAAATTCCCATACTGGCCAACAAAAGTTTTGGGTCAAGTTTCATAACCTCTATTCTCGCCGATTTATAGGGATATCCGTTATTCATGCGGAGAGTAAAACGACTAGATTTAGTTCACACATGGCAGGTACAGATTCGATGATTGGCGCGGTACTCGCGCACCGATACCGCATAGATGCACCGCTCGGCGGAGGATCTGGCAATTCGGACGTATTCGAAGCGACCGATATTCGTTCGCGCAAAAAATTGGTCTTGCGACTTGCTGCAGCCGAGACCTTGGTAGACCTTGAATCTGGTGTGCTGACGGCCACAGATGGGGTAGAGGTATTCAAGCGACAGACCCAAATGCTCGCTGGGCTATCTCATGCATCGCTTGCCTCAATAGAGGACTGGGGAACTGAGACCATTACAGGGACCCTGTATGTATTCACCGTTTTGGAGAGTTATAGCGGTGGAACACTGCGCCAGATTTTGGATCGAGGTCGCCGGTTAACTCCTTCACAGGCACTCGTTGCGGGCCTAGACGTGTGTCGCGCCCTGCATTTCATTCATGGCAAAGGTTGGGTGCACGGCGATGTACGTCCAGCAAACATTTTCATTGGCGACGATGGCCGTGTTCGCTTGGCTGGCCTCGGACTGAAGCGCATGGTGATTGCCGAGAGGATGAGTGTTGAGCAAGCAAACTATGCAGCACCAGAAATTGCAGCTGGCGAACAACCGAGTGCGCAAAGCGATGTCTATTCACTAGCGACAACCCTTCTTGAATCAATTACTGGCACACTGCCATTCGGTGGCGAAACCGCTGCCATCACGTTGTCGAATCGTGTTGGAAAACTTCTTCCAGTATCTGCCGACCTCGGACCGATTGCTGCACCACTTGAGCGTGCTGGACGCCCAGATGCAACCGAGCGGTACACGGCACTGGATTTTGGAAAAGCATTAGCAGGCATTGCAGAGAAGATGCCACTTCCAACACCAATTGAACCCTTGGCTGCAAGTTCGTTTGCCCAACTCATCGAACAAAAAGAAGCAGAGCACACGGGTGAAATTGCACGTCCAAAAGTTGACGAAACACAAGACGTGACCATTCCCATTGCTGCAGCAGTCGATCCGTCGGGGCCAATGCTGAGAATTAAAGATGGAACTAAAGACGAACCAATTGTTGTGGCTTCTGATGGTGAAGTTCGCCGACATAAGCGTCTGTGGGTAATTGGTGTTGTAATTGCATTGTTGGTTGCAGGCGTTGTTGGCTTCCGTGTTGTGGTGAAGCAAGCTCACACCGTTCCACCGCTCGCCGGAATTATTGAAGGCGAAGCGCGTAATTTAATTGCATCAAATGGATGGACAATTGTTGTTGCTTCAGAACGCAACGATGACATTCCAGCCGGATCTGTTGTTCGAACTGAACCTGCTGAAGGATCAAAACTCAAAGAAGGTGAAACGCTCACCATCGTTGTCTCTGAAGGGCCTACGTTTGCAACACTGCCTGATATTTCTGGTGCAGAGTCGCAGTCAGCCATCGATCAACTCACTGCGCTTGGTCTTGTTGTTACTCCACGAGACACCAATAGCGAAGAAGTGCCTGCTGGAATCGTGATTGGCTGGAATGTTCCCGAACAACCAGGATTAAATCCTGGTGATCAATTGTTAAAGGGCACCGCAATTGACTTGTTGGTATCAGTAGGACCTGAGTTGCGTGAAGTTCCAACACTTGTTGGACTCAAACTCGAAGATGCACAAAAACTTGTTGCTGATTTGGGATTGACCTTGGTGGAGACTCCGGCGGCAAAGAGCAATGGCGCAGACAAAGGTTTGATTGGCGCTCAATCACCAATTCCAGGTGAAAAAGTTGCACGCGAAACTGGTATTGCATATTCGATATCGCTTGGTCCAGACCTAGTGAAACTTCCGTACCTCGTCGGAAATCGCCTTGACACTGTGCAAAAACGGTTACAAGAGGCTGGTTTCGTTGTGGGAAGCGTCACAGGCAATCAAAGCGGCAAGCTGAAGCAGGCCCTGATTGCTGGAAAATCAGTGAAAAACAATGCGATGGTGGCACGTGGTGCAACTGTTGATCTTGTTTTTCCTTAATCGATAAACGCATCTGAACCTCGCCTCGTAAGTGCCTGCGCAAGTACGGTGTAAGCCGTGCAACGCGACGAACATCTTCCGCCTTCCGCACACAATGAACCTGGAGTAATTGACTCCGGTGGAGTTGACGAGATTTCGGTCATTCCGTGGTCATCGCTGCTGAAGCATCGCATTACTAAGCGCGTTGGATTAACTCACCGCAAAGCAACGCTTGGCGTGTTGCTCGCCAGTGTGTTCACGGTCAGCTTCACCATCACATTGCTCGTGGTATCGCTGAAGACCGTTGCCGACGACTTGGGCAGCACGGTCACCATTATGAGCTGGACAATCACCGCTCCATTGCTTGCCTTTGGCGTAGTTGGGCCGGCGTTTGGCAAAGCAGGCGACCTGTGGGGCCACAAGCGCGTGTTTGTGTTTGGGCTTATTGGCGCAGGCGTGTTCTCATTGGCAAGCGCATTCGCATGGAATGACATGTCACTCATTGGATTTCGCACGCTCAGCGCTGCAGCCGGGTCGGCAACAGGACCGGCAGCGATGGCATACATCAACCGGATGTTTCGTGCCGACGAGCGCGTGCGACCACTTGGCTATTGGAGTTTTGTTACCGCAGGTGCACCAGTAATTGGTGTGGTTGCGGGTGCGCCGCTAGTTGAAGTATTTGGCTGGCGAGTCATCTTTATGGTGCAGGCTCCGTTGAGTTTGCTTGGAGCGTTGGTTTCGTGGCGGTTGTTGCCAGAAACAGATCGGCGTGACAATGTTCGATTTGATGTGAAAGGTTCACTCACCCTTGGCGCAGGTGCTGTGCTGATTCTGCTCACCATTAACCGTGGAAATTCGTGGGGTTGGACAAGCCCGCAAACGCTTGGTGCAGGAATTGCAGGAATTTGCGCGCTGTTGTTGTTCTACCGCGTTGAAACGGTGGCAACCGATCCGTTAATGCCAGTGAAGTGGTTGAAAACTCGCAACGTTGCATTTCCTGTTGTTACTCAAGGGCTTATGAACATGGCGTACATGGGAAGTTTCTTGCTGGTGCCGCAGATGTTGGAAAACGCGCTGGATTATTCGCCGTCACATATTGGATGGCTCGTGATTTCACGACCGTTGACCTTTTCACTGATTGCTCCATTTGCGGGGTTTTTCGTTGGCAAATTAGGTGAGAGAAAAACGGGAATGCTTGGTGCGTTGATGATCCTTCTTGCCATGGTCGCACTCATTTCAGTGCAGTCGCCAAACAGTGACTGGATAGTGATTCTTGGACTTTCCTTAACCGGTTTTGGAATGGGAATTGCCGCGCCATCGCTTACTGCATTGCTCGCTGCCTCGGTAAAGGAAAGTGACATGGGCGTTGCGAGTGCGATGCAACAGCTGATGTCTCAGATGGGTGCGGTACTCGGCGGCGCACTCATGATTGCTGTGCACGACATTACGGAAAACAGCGGCAGGGTAATCAGTTATTCGTATGGCTTGCTTATTGGCGTTGTCGCCAGCATCGCGGCAATTATTGCTGCAAGTTTGGTGCGTTCAACCGAAAACTAAATGGTTGAAGTGATGGCCATTATTTCGGCCGCAACTTGATCTGCCAAGTCATCTTTTGGCATGGCAATTTGCATTTGCATCATTTTCGTCATGTCGCCTTCGACTTTTACTTTGCCTGACAAAAATGCCTGCATACCTGCTTGCGGATCTTGTTCAAGAAAAATTGCGCGAGCAGTTGCATAATCGGTGGTCACGGTGAGGTCGGGGGAGTCGAGATGACCCAAGTCCATCACGAGTTCACCCGATGAAGTGTCAATGTGGCTATGAATGACTCCGTCGCCAAACGGCACGTTCTTTACTACTTGATTCATGCGGATTGATACGGGAATCTTTGGTGCTTGGCCTTCAAACTTGGCGCGAATGAGCCGTGCTTCGGCGATCCATTCAGGGGAGAGAAAAGGGTTTGGCACGTGACGCAGGCTAGTTGTTAGCGGCGCGAATTGCATCTCGTGTGTCAATTGCAACAGTACGACTGACCTGCGCGAAATCTTCACCGTTGCTGGCATACAACACTGCGCGCGATGAATTGATGATGAGGCCTGTTCCTTCATCGTTGCGACCCGCACGCACGGCTGAAACAATGTCGCCACCTTGTGCACCAATGCCAGGAACGAGGAATGGCATGTCGCCAACAATTCCACGCACCTCTGCAAGTTCTTGTGGATATGTAGCGCCCATAACTAATGCGGTGTCACCAATGTCGCGCCACTGTGAGGCCGCGGCAATAGCAACGTGTTTGTAGAGCGAAGTTCCATTCACCATTTTTGACTGGAACTCACCACTGCCACTGTTTGAAGTGCGGCACAACACGATGGTTCCTTTGCCGGGAGTTTGCAGAAATGGCATCAGTGAATCGGTTCCCAAATATGGATTAACAGTCACAGCATCGGCTTGGTAGCGCTCGAATGCCTCACGTGCGTACAGCGCGGCGGTGTCGCCAATGTCTCCACGCTTGGCATCCAGGATGAGCACCACGTGTGGGTATTGCGTACGAATGTGATCGCATACTGCCTGCAGTTGTGCTTCTGCGCCAACAGCTGCGAAGTAGGCAATTTGCGGTTTGAATGCGCACACCGTGTCGGCAGTTGCATCAACAATGTCGATACAAAACTTTTGAATGCCGAGAGGGTCGTTCTTTAAGTGTGCAGGAAGTTTGTTGATGTCTGGGTCTAGTCCAACGCACAATGCCGAATCTGATTTAGCCCATGCGGCATTGAGTTTTGAATAAAACGACATGACTACTCTCAGCCTTCGATTGAAATAGCGCCGGTGGGGCAGAGTTCTTCGGCGGCCGTTACTTGCGCACGAAGGTCTTCGCTTGGTTCTTCCTGAAGGATGTGCAACATGCCGTCATCGCGAATTTCAAACACGGTTGGAGCCTGATGCACGCAACCTCCTGTTGACGCGCACATATCGAGATCTACCTTTACGCGCATGCCTCAACAGTAGTTGAAGGACTATTTATGTTTGCGAGTTGCCTCGTGGCGCTGAAATGCGCTGAGCACTGCGCGCAGTGACGCCGTAATGGTGTTTGGGTCGATACCAACGCCCCAGCGGTTGTGACCACTGTCGTCGCCGGTTTCAACGTAGGCAACTGCTGTTGCTTGCGAACCCTGACCAAGTGCGTGCTCGGAATAGTCCTTCACGTCGAGGTGTCCGCTGAACTGACCACGGATGGCATGCACGAATGCATCGATTGGGCCGTTGCCTTTACCGATGAATGTTTGTCGCGTGCCATTGATGTCAATTTGAGCGGAGATCTCGGTGTGGCCAGTGATGGATTCGCTCTTGAGTTCATGACTGATCAAGTTGTAGGAAGGAACCTCGGGAAGGTATTCGTGTTTGAATGCATCCCACAACATCATTGGGCTGATTTCTGTTCCCGAGTCTTCAGTGATGTGCTGAATGTTTTGCGAGAATTCAATCTGTAAACGTCGCGGCAAGTCGAAACCGTGCTCGGCTTTCATGATGTACGCAACGCCACCCTTGCCCGACTGGCTGTTCACACGCACAACTGATTCGTATGTGCGGCCAACATGCTTCGGGTCAAGCGGCAAGTAGGGAACACCCCATTGGTCGTAGTTGTCGGAAAGTGCTTCGAAGCCTTTCTTAATTGCGTCCTGGTGGCTGCCCGAAAATGCGGTGTACACCAAGTCGCCAACGTATGGCTGGCGCTCTGGGACCGGAAGGCGATTGCAATACTCGGCGTCACGTCGCAATGCATCGATATCGGTGATGTCGAGTTCTGGGTCGACGCCATTCACAAACAAGTTCATGGCCAATGTGATGAGGTCGACGTTTCCGGTGCGCTCCCCGTTGCCGAACAACGTTCCTTCAACGCGATCGGCACCAGCCATCACACCAAACTCGGCAGCAGCAACTGCGCATCCACGGTCGTTGTGTGGGTGCAATGAGATAATCACGGTGTCGCGCTTGGCAATGGTGCGAATGAACCACTCAATAACGTCGCCATACACGTTTGGCGTGTAGCACTCAACCGTTGCTGGCAAGTTCAAAATAAGTTTCTTCGCACTGGTCGGCTGAATAATCGCCATCACTGCTTCACAGATTTCAATTGCAAACTCTGGTTCGGTCAGCGTGAAGCTCTCTGGCGAATACTCGTAGCGAACGTCGGTTCCAGGAAGCAAATGCTCTAAGTCTTTGCACAACTGCGCAGCTTTCACCGCAATGTCAATAACGCCTGGCTTGTCGAGACCGAACACGACACGACGCTGCAGTGGGTTAGTGGAGTTGTAGAAGTGCACGATTGCTCGCTTTGCACCCTTCAAACATTCATATGTGCGCTTCAACAAATCTTCGCGACATTGCACCAACACCTGAATGGTGACATCGTCGGGAATGAGATCCTGCTCAATGAGCAAGCGAACGAAATCGAAATCTGGTTGCGATGCAGAAGGGAATCCAACTTCAATTTCCTTGAAGCCCATTTTCACGAGCGTGTTGAACATGCGCAGTTTGCGCTCTGGGTCCATTGGGTCGATCAGGGCTTGATTGCCGTCGCGAAGATCGACTGAACACCACAGCGGTGCCTTCGTGGTCACGTTGTTCGGCCAGGTGCGGTCCTTCAACACCACCGGAATGAACGGTGTGTATTTTTCGAATGGCATCTTTTTTGGAATTACGGGCTTTGGGGCCATGTTGCGTTTCTTTCTCGGTAATGAAAAAACCCCCTGACCTTTCGGTTCAGAGGGTTTCGGCGGCAGCGGATATGGGGCTGGCGCCGTTATGTAAGTAGGAGGTCCAAAACTTGCGATTGCATGATGAAACCAGCCTAGCGGTGGTTCTAGCGAGGTGTTGGACTCAGAAAGTTGGCGAACTGCCAAGGGTCTGAGTGGTCCAACAGGCTGTCATCGTTGCCGAACCCTGGGAACGGATCGAAGCGCTCAGACAGCGGAGTCCAGTCGGCAGCCGCCGAATGAATTGGACCGATGTATGGGCTTGTCCATTCCAGAAGTTCGCGCCATGGCAAATCGTCTGGCACGCACACACCAGCAGTTGGGTAAGTGAGCAACCAACGAACTGCTGCGACTACCGAGCCACCAACTTGCAACGTGGTTGCACTTTGGCCAGGAAGAATGCTGCGGGCTTGGTCAATGTCGAGCAACGAACCTGTCCACCACGACTTGTAGTCGTGACCCATGAGCAACACGCCAAGTTCGTCGCGACCGCTAATGATTTCGTTGTTCAAAATGCGCTCGCGGTCCTGCATCTTCCAATTGCGCATGCGCAACTCCAACACACTGTCAATTGCGACATCGGATGGGTGATAGGCGTAGTGCACGGTTGGTCGGTACGCGTCGGTGCCATCTGCATTTTTCACCGTGAGGTGTTTGCACATGGTGTACGACTCGCCGTGGCGAATGACCATGCCGAAGTTTTGTCCGCTTGGCACCCAACTGCGCACCCACGTTTCCATTCCTGGTTGTGCAATGCAGATTTGGTTGCGCGGACCATCGTCGTGATGCTCGTGCGCATTCTTTGGCATCCACTTTTCGTGTGTGCCCCAACCAAGTTCTGCTGGTGCAATGCCTTCTTCGTAGAAACCTTCAACAGACCACGTATTGCAAAACTCGTTGACTTCTTTTGGCTTGTTGGTAATTTGCGTGTCGCGTTCGGCGATGTGAATGACCTTGGTGCCGGTGAGTTGCGCGAGCACATTGAACTGTTCGGCCTCAAGAGCGGCCTGTAGTGCTGCAGCACGACCTCCTGCCTTGCCGTCTTGCAGCAAAGCGGTAGTGATGTCAACAAGTGCACGCTTCACCAAGTGGCTCACCATTCCCGGGTTTGCGCCATGTTCGACAACTGCCGATGGGCCGTTGTTCGAACCCCAGCGCTCGATCATCTTGCGCATTTCCTGGTGACGCACATACAACGTGCGGTCTTGTGGACTCGTGGTCTGCATGTCTTGGTACGGGTCCCACAACTCCACAGATGTGTTCAGATAGCGAACTCCATGGTCACGACACCATTCAATAATGGTTGGGCCATCAATGTTCCACGCAAGGTCGAGCAGAATGTCGCCATTGCCAACACGTGCGCTGAGGAATGAATCAAGGTTTTCGCGAGTCACACCGTCTTGTTCATAACTGACACCCATTGCCAAAACATCGGCAACACGATTACGGTTGTCGCGAATATCAACAATGGTGATGGTTTTCGGATCAAATTTGAGATCGCGAATCATCAATGGAATCGCACATTGCGCAACAGATCCACAGCCGAGCACCAAGGTGCGCTTTGGATGTTGGAATGTTGCGGAAGCTGGTGCGTTCACTTCGACGCAGTCGGCGACATCTGGTCGCCTGCATCGATTGCGCTCAACATTGTTTGCAGCGTTGCTTCAAAAACTGTTTCTGAAGGAATGAGCAACTGCTGCCAGTCGTACGCAATTCCTTTGCGACCTGTGAAGGTTGGCTCAGGACTGGTGTGTCGATTCTCCAGGAATGATTCCTCGGACTTGAAATTGTCGATTGGCATGAGCACCTCCTTAGGGTCGTTAAATACAGAATTTTGACTTTATAAGTTTTTGACGGCTCTGCACACTATTTCTGACTATCTCTTCGACGCTCGGAGATGGTTGGTAGCGTGACAGCACTCGTGACGACGCCTCAACCTGACTCCAAGCCGGCAACCACGGTGACCACACCAACTGGGTTCGCCGACCTAGGAGTGCCTGCCAACATCGACGCAGGGCTTGCTGCTGCGGGCTTTGCTGGTCCGTTCGCCATTCAGACCGAGGCAATTCCTGTTGCGCTCGCTGGCCACGACGTGTGTGGTCGTGCTCGCACGGGCTCGGGCAAAACCTTGGCCTTCGGCGTGCCGATGATGTCAAAAATTTCTTCACCAGCAGCCTCTGGAAAGCCACACGGCTTGGTGCTGGTGCCAACTCGCGAGCTGGCATTGCAGGTTTCTGAAGTGCTCGGGCCAATTGGCAAGCAGTGTGGCATTCGCGTGCTGCCTGTTTACGGTGGCGCCGACCGACACAAACAAGTGGTCGACATTGAGCAAGGCGTGGAAATTGTTGTTGCCACACCATTGCGTCTGATTGACCTCATGAAGTCAAACGAATGCGACCTGAGCGCAATTCAAGTAGTGGCAATTGACGAAGCCGACCGCATGGCGGACGAAGGATTCATGCCGCAAGTGGAATGGATAATGCGCCACGTCACCGGCGAGCATCAAACCATGTTGTTCTCGGCAACGCTTGATGGCCAAGTTGGCAACTTGGTGAAGCGATACATGAAGGACCCAAAAGAAATTTCTATCGATTCGCCAACTGACACAGTTGGAACGATGCGCCATTTGTTCTTGGCAGTACACCACATGGATAAAGACCGTGTCATTGCCAACATGGCAGCCGCACACGGTCAAACGGTGGTGTTCTGCGATACAAAACGCGTGTGCGACAAAGTTGCAGAAGCGTTGCAGAAACTTGGTGCAAACGCATCGGCATTGCATGGTGACATGCCACAGAACGCGCGCGAAAAAGCGTTGAGCAAGTTTGAAAAGAATGAACTGAAGATTCTCGTAGCAACCGATGTTGCGGCCCGCGGTATTGACATTGATGACGTAGCTGTAGTGATTCACTACGTGCCACCACTAGATGTGAAGACGTATTTGCATCGCTCTGGTCGCACCGCGCGCGCTGGGCGTGATGGTTGGGCAGTAACGCTTGCTGAGTACAACCAGCACACCACGTGCCGCATTATTCAACGAGGCCTGCGGCTTGAGCCGCAAGCCCCGATTGAAGTGTTTTCGAACGACGCGCGTCTGCGCGACTTGTTTACTTTTGAAACCGCGTAATTAGCGCTGATTGAGCCAGGCGGGGCGGGACGTCTCGAAGCTCGAGATTGCGTCGCCCTTCGTCATGGTGATGCCAACGTCATCAAGGCCGCGGATGAAGCGGTCCTGCGTTGATGCATCCATGTCGAACTTTTCGGTAATGCCGGCGCTTGGAATTTCAACCGTCAAGCGCTGCATGTCGATAGTG
>Ga0208082_1000422_pt1 | contig 12793 bp, 13 predicted proteins | sample LakMenE09Jun09ns_FD_150683 | JGI IMG/M metagenome (GOLD analysis project Ga0208082, IMG submission 150683) | Freshwater microbial communities from Lake Mendota, WI - 09JUN2009 deep hole epilimnion ns (SPAdes) | ecosystem: Environmental > Aquatic > Freshwater > Lake > Epilimnion/Euphotic zone ... | reverse complement strand
GTTTTGGCTTGTTCAATTGTTGCACTTGCAATTACTTTGCCAGCATTGGTTGAAGTAAACATCGGTTCAGCAGATGCACCAATTGTTGTACCTACCGCTTTCTACGCAGTAACTTCAATTACTGTAATCGGTCTGTACTTAGCATTCTTGGTTCCAATTTATCAGCGTTACCGTATGGGCGATAAATTCAAGCCAGGTTCATGGACACTTGGTAACAAGTACAAGTGGATGGCACCTATTGCAATTGCAGAAATCATTATCATCTGCATCTACTTCATTATGCCTACCACTCCAATGGGATGGCCAACTAGTGATTCCTTTGACATCAAATTCGTCAACTATGCCCCTGTGCTAGTCGGCGGATCGATGCTTCTACTTTGGATCTGGTGGCATCTATCAGTCAAGAAGTGGTTCACAGGACCAAAGAGCACTATCTAAATTACAAATAAGAACTCCCCCTCGTCCACGTGATGAGGGGGAGTTTTTATTTTTGTCTAAAAGTGGAATACTCACGGCTATGAGTTCACTATCAATTGAAGAATTAACGGCTGCAATTCAATCAGGTGCCATCGATACAGTCGTTGTTGCAATGACAGATATGCAAGGTCGGCTAACAGGTAAAAGAATTCACGGAGATCACTTTCTCAATGAAGTTCTAAAACATGGCACTGAAGGATGTAACTACCTTCTTGCAGTAGATGTTGATATGAACACCGTCCAAGGTTATGAGATGTCATCCTGGGAACGCGGCTATAGCGATTTTGAACTCGCTCCAGATTTCAACACTCTTCGATTGATTCCATGGCAAGAAGGCGCCGCCCTTGTTCTAGCCGATGTGCAGTGGCTCGATCACTCCCCTGTCGTTGCATCACCTCGCCAGATTCTGCGCAAGCAAATTGCTAACCTAGAAAAAGCTGGCATGCAGGCAATGTGTGGAACCGAACTCGAATTCGTTGTTTACAAAGATACGTATGAAGAAGCATGGGATAAGGCTTATCGCGATCTGACTCCTGTTAATCAATACAACGTTGATTACTCAATCTTGGGTGGTTCCCGCATCGAGCCATTGCTTCGCGAAATTCGACTTGGAATGTCTGCAGCTGGCATGAGCGTTGAATCTGTTAAGGGTGAGTGCAACCTCGGTCAGCACGAAATCGCATTTAAATACTCTGATGCACTCTCAAATTGCGATCAACACGTAATTTATAAAAATGGCGCAAAGGAAATTGCAGCCGAAGCGGGATATGCACTGACATTTATGGCCAAACCAAATGAGCGTGAAGGTAACTCTTCACATATTCACTTATCTTTCCGCGGCCTTAAGGGTGAATTAGTCATGACAGATGATTCTGACAAAGAACACGGTATGTCAGAACTTGGTCGCCAATTTATTGCAGGCCAGCTCACACATATGCGCGAGCTTTCACTTCTATTCGCACCAAACATCAACTCTTATAAGCGTTATGTGCCAGGTTCCTTTGCACCAACAGCAATTCGCTGGGGACGCGATAATCGCACATGTGCTTTCCGCCTTGTAGGCCATGGCGCAGGTCTGCGCCTTGAAAACCGCATTCCTGGCGGCGATGTCAATCCTTACCTAGCTGTTGCAGGAATTATTGCTGCCGGTCTAGATGGAATTAATAAGAAGATGAAGCTAGAACCAGCATTTACAGGCAATGCCTACGTTTCAGATTCTCCTCGTGTACCTTCAACCATGAATGAAGCCCTAGAACTCTGGGAGAAGAGTGCATGGGTAAAAGAGACTTTCGGCGATGAAGTCCAAGCCCACTATGCAAATATGGCTCGCGTTGAAATCTCTGCCTATGCAAAAGCTGTAACTGATTGGGAATTATTCCGAAACTTCGAAAGGTTTTAATAAGTGCCATCTACGTATGACGTAATAAACCCAGCAAATGAAAGCATCGTAGAAACAGTCAAACTTCTTGGTTTAGAAGAGACTGATGCTGTAATTGCCAAGGCTGCAAAAGCTTTTGAAAGTTGGAAAAACGTAACACCTGGAGAACGTGCGCGTCTGCTCCGTGCTTTCTCGCAAATAGTTACAGATCACCGCGAAGAACTTGCTCAAATTGAAATTACAAACTCAGGTCACACTCGTGGCAATGCGCTATGGGAAGCAGACAATGTTGCCAACACGCTTATGTATTATGCCGCAGCCCCTGAGCGTTTATTTGGTCGACAGATTCCAGTTCCTGGTGGCATAGATGTCACATTTAAAGAACCACTCGGAGTTGTTGGCATTATCGTTCCGTGGAATTTCCCAATGCCAATTGCTGGTTGGGGTTTTGCTCCCGCGCTAGCTGCTGGAAATACAGTTGTATTAAAGCCAGCTGAATACACACCACTTTCTGCAATTCGTTTAGGCGAACTTGCACTCAAGGCTGGAATTCCAGAGGGTGTTTTCAATGTGCTGCCGGGTAAAGGAAGCATCGTAGGAAATCGTTTTGTAACTCATCCGCTTGTAAGAAAAGTTGTTTTCACTGGATCTACAACAGTTGGAAAACAAATCATGGTCGGCTGCGCAGAACAAGTGAAGCGATTGACCCTTGAACTAGGCGGCAAGTCATCAAATATCATCTTTGCCGATGCTGATATTGCCAAAGCAGCAGCAGGTGCACCTGGTGCGGTCTTTGATAACGCTGGCCAAGATTGTTGTGCACGCTCTCGCATTCTTGTTCAAAGATCTGCATTCGATACATTTATGGAGCACTTTGAAGTAGCGGTCAAGAAATTTCGTGTAGAAGATCCAAATCTTGCTACAGCTGACATGGGTCCGCTTATTTCTAAGAAGCAATTCGATGTCGTTGAATCATTCCTAGATGAACCAATTGCATTTAAGGGTTCGGCTCCGAGTGGTCCTGGATATTGGATGGCGCCAACGGTTTTGTTGCCAAAAAATACACAAGCTCGCTCATGGCGCGAAGAAATTTTCGGACCAGTTGTATCTGTTATGACATTTGAAGATGAAGCCGAAGCGATTTCAATGGCAAATGACAGCGAATACGGATTATCTGGATCCATCTGGACACGCGATGTCGGTCGCGCACTTCGTGTATCTCGCGGAATTGAAACTGGCGCGCTCTCTGTTAACTCCAATTCATCAGTACGTTTCTGGACTCCATTTGGTGGATTTAAGCAATCAGGATTAGGTCGCGAACTTGGGCCAGATGCACTCGATTCATTTACCGAAGTAAAGAACGTCTTTATTTCTAACGACTAAAGCACACTTACAGAAAAGGAAGAAAAATGGCTCAACGTCTTGAAGGACGCGTAGCAGTAATCACCGGAGCTGGCAGCGGAATCGGTCTAGCAACAGCAAAGCGCTTAGCAAGTGAAGGCGCAAAGGTTGTGGCAGTGGACATGAACGCTGAATCTGGCGAAGCTGCTGCAAAAGCAACTGGCGGAATCTTCGTTAAGGCTGATGTAACAAGTGCATCAGATGTTGAGAACATGTACAAGGTGGCCTTTGATACTTATGGTCGCATTGATATCGCATTTAACAATGCAGGAATTTCACCACCAGATGATGATTCAATTTTAACCACAGGCCTTGATGCGTGGGAAAGAGTTTTGCGCGTTAATACAACAAGTGTTTTCCACTGCTGTAAATACGTGATTCCTTACATGCAAAAAGCTGGCAAGGGTTCAATCATTAATACTGCCTCTTTCGTTGCAACTATGGGCGCAGCGACTTCCCAGATCGCATACACAGCATCAAAGGGTGGCGTTCTAGCAATGTCACGCGAGCTTGGAGTCCAATTTGCTCGTGAAGGTATCCGAGTTAATGCACTATCTCCTGGACCAGTGAACACACCACTTCTTCAGGAACTCTTTGCAAAAGACAAAGAGCGCGCTGCTCGTCGCTTAGTTCATATTCCAATGGGTCGCTTTGCCGATGACACAGAAATTGCTGCAGCAGTAGCCTTTCTTGCCAGTGATGACTCATCATTTATTACAGCATCTAACTTCTTGGTAGATGGTGGTATTTCTGGAGCGTATGTAACTCCGCTTGATATGTAAATTAAGTAATTAGATCGGCTTAATCGGCGCGGTTGCGATGCGATCAAGAAATTGATCAACTAATTCGTAGCCGCGCTGATTGCTTTGCTTTTCAATCTCCTTTGTTTGAGCGCGAAGTTGCTTAACATCAACGCCCTCAGATTCAACTTCTGCGCATCCGCCCTCCATGTCCAGCCATAGATCTAGAACATGGGGATCAATCTCTGGATGAAATTGCAGACCTAAAGTGCGTCCAAATGAAAAGGCTTGAGGACATAAATCATTTTCTGCAATCAAAGTTGCATCTGGCGGAAGCGTGAAGCGGTCCCAGTGATATTGAAACCACGGGCCAGCTGGGATAAGTGATGCGTCTTTACTCTGGATTTCATACCAACCGAGTTCAGCTCGTGGTGATCTAGAAACTGTGCCACCTAATACGCGTGACATGAGCTGTCCACCAAAACAAATACCTAGTAATGGAATTCCTGCGTTATGAACTTCTTTCATTTTTTCTAATTCTGGTAATAACCAATTGCCAACTACATCATCACCATAGGCGGCATACGGTGCGCCCATGACAACTACAACATCAAATGAGAGTAGGTCCGGCCATTGCGCCGTGACATTAGGACTCTTCTGATGTTCTTTATCCACGATGACGAATCTAGTTATTTCATATCCACGAACTTTGAATTGGTGCCAAATCGGACCACCTTCACTGACGTGGTCGTGTTCAATAAAGATTACGCGTTTACTCATTTTTGAATGCGAATTGGCTCTTGTCCACGAGCGATAAGTCGCTCAAAGTGATGTTCACGTTTTTCATTGAAACGATTTGATTCCTCAGTGGTTTTTGTTAGGAAGGCGTTGAGTTCATCGCGAGCAACCAAGCCATCACCGGAAAGATCATTTCTTTCAAAAACATCCCAGGCGCGTAGCACTGGTGCAATTACTTCTTCAAGGTGTTGTTGCATGTCATAAATTCCAGCCAAAGCAATCTGCACGGCTTTGCGGCCGAAACCAGGCATGTTGGCACCGGGCATATCAAAATTCGTTACTACATCTGCAATCGCACGCATAGCCGCATTTGGTTCTAGATCAAGTGCTGCTTTGAGAGTATTGCGATAAAAAATCATATGTAAATTTTCATCCAAAGCAATTCGCTGCATCATGGCCTCAGCAATTGGATCATCAGAAATTTTGCCTGTGTTGCGGTGTGAAATACGAGTAGCTAATTCTTGAAAGGAAACGTAAGCGATTGTGTGCAACATGTCATTTTCATAGGGTGTTTGATACCCCAGTGACATATGCGCCATTCTTAAATCTTCTAATTCGTATGGATCAACACCACGTGTGGCCATTAAGTAATCGCGAATGACAATTGCGTGACGGCCTTCTTCGGCGGTCCAGCGTTCAATCCAATTACCCCAGGCACCATCTCTGCCCATAGAAAGAGTGATTTCGGTGTGATAGCTCGGCAGATTATCTTCTGTTAACAAGTTCAGAATGAGTGAATCTTGGGCAACTGAACTTAATCGTGAGTCTTTTGCTTCCCACGCATCACCATTGAGCGGTCCTGCGAAATCGCGGCCCTCACTCCATGGGACATATTCGTGTGGATACCAATTTTTTTGAATCGCTAAATGTCGCTCAAGTTCGACTGCAACGATTGGTTCCAGGTCGCGAATAAGTCGGGATTGGATATTTGAAGACTCTTCGGACATGGAATAAAGCCTACGGTAAGAAAAGCATTACGCGCGAGTTAGAAATTCTTTTCGGCTCTATCTTTGGCAGATTGTGCGCGCCATGCTGCGATTTGTGCGTGGTTTCCGCTGAGCAAAATCTCAGGAACTGCGATATCTCGCCACGTTTGTGGTTTGGTAAATGCAGGATGTTCAGCAAATCCTTCGTGCATATGTGACTCTTCAACAATTGATTCGGGATTGCCCAGAACTCCTGGAAGCAAACGGGTAATCGCTTCAATCATCACCATTGCCGCTACTTCTCCCCCACCCAATACATAATCACCAATTGATACTTCGTGAACTCGAACGCTCTTATCTGCAAATTTATCCTGCGAGTAATACTGGCGAACACGATCATCAATGCCTTCGTATCGACCACAAGCAAAAACTAAGTGAGAGTGTGTAGCAAAATCTTCTGCCATGCGCTGGTTAAAACGTCTTCCCCCTGGTGTCAAAATAATTAAATCAACATCGTTAACTAGCAATGGATCAAGAGCTGATCCCCATACTTCGGCTTTCATAACCATGCCGGCGCCGCCACCATAAGGAGTGTCATCAACACTGTGATGATTATTCGTTGCATGCGCACGTAAATCGTGAATATTTATCTCCAGTAAACCTTCTTCTTGAGCCTTGCCTAGAAGAGATAGCTTCAGCGGAGCAAGGTATTCAGGAAATATGGTTACAACATCTAGCTTCATTTGATCTCACCTGAAATCGTGGGTGGGATGACAACTAAACGTTTGTTTTCAACATCTACTTCGGGAACCAATTGATGCACAAAAGGAATAAGTGATTCACCTTCGCCAGTTTGAATTGCTAATAAGTCTTGACCTGGCAAATTAATGACATCAGATATTTCTCCATATTTCTCACCTGATTGCAGATATGCAATGCAGCCGATGAGTTGAAGAACGTGATATTCATCCTCATTCCCCGTTGATGCGTTGATATCAACTTCGGAATACATCATTTCATTTCGTAATTGTTCAACTTGATTACGAGTTGTAATTCCCTGAAAGCCTAAGAGCAAAATTCCATTATGAACTCGCCCAGATACGATTTTTAAATCACCGTGTTTATCAGTATTCACAGTTGCACCTATGGCAAAGCGAACATCCGGATCGTCAGTTCGAACTTCGATTGTCGCTTCACCAAGAATTCCGTGAGCACGACCAATACGGCCCACGAGTAAACGCATAGTCGAAAAGTTGTTAGCGAGCCTCGTCGGTCTCGATGAGATCGACGCGCACCGTGCGACCAGCAATTGCGCTGACAACTGTACGAAGAGCTTTAGCTGTACGGCCATTTCGACCAATTACTTTGCCAATGTCTTCTGGATTTACTCGTACTTCAAGTGTTGTTCCACGACGATGAGTTTTTTCTTTCACAACAACATCTTCAGGATTATCGACGATTCCTTTTACGAGATGCTCGAGTGCTTCATCCATCATTGTTATTCAGCAGCCGCTTCTGGTGTTGCTTCAGGAGTTACTTCTGCAACAACTTCTGCCGCTGGAGTCTCTTCAATAACTGCTTCTGCAACTGGAGTTTCTTCAACCACTGCTTCCGCTGGTGCTTCTGCAACTGGTGCTTCTTCTACAACTGGATTAGCTTTTGCAGCCAACTTTTCTTGTGCTTTCTTCTTCAAAGTTGTTGCGCCTTCTTTTGGCTCATCCATTGCTTGCTTCACAGCTGCTTCGTAAGCAACGCTCTTGTGTGGCTTTGGTGCGGCAACTCTAAGCGTTCCTTCTGTTCCAGGAAGACCCTTGTGCTTTTGCCAATCACCAGTAACTTTTAAAATTGCCTCTACAGCAGCCGTTGGAAGTGCGCCAGTGCCGAGCCAGTAAAGAGCACGATCAGAGTTAACTTCGATCAGTGATGGTTCTTGACCTGGTGCATAACGACCAATCTCTTCAATGGACAAACCATTGCGAGCTTTGCGTGAATCTGTAACAACAATACGGAAATAAGGTGTGCGAATTTTTCCCATGCGCATTAAGCGAATTTTTGTAGCCAAGTAACTTGTGCTCCTGTAAATGTATGCCTTGCCAATTCGATCGCAGCGGGGTGCGCAATCATTTTGGCCAAGCGATGGACTTGGATGTTTCGGGGGTAGAGGGCCCCGTCACAGGTGGCTAATCTTGCCATCAGATACGCAGGAAGCGAAATTAAGGCCTACTCGCGCTCTTCTGCAGCCCTTTTAGCGGGGTTACCCGACTTGGACTTCTTCTTGTGTGCAACCGCTGGTTTTGCACTCCTCATATCGCCCATTGCCGCCGGCATCCCTGCAGGAACATTTCCACTACGCATCTGCTTCATAGCCTTTTGCGCTGCACTAAATTTTTCAACGAGTGAATTAACTTCTGAAACTGCGCGACCGCTGCCACGAGCAATTCGTGAACGCCTGGTTCCGTTGAGAACTTTTATGTCACGTCTTTCGTGTGGCGTCATCGATTGCACGATTGCTTTTGTTCGAGTGATTTCACTTTCATCAAAGTTTTCAATTTGTTTCTTCATTGAGGCAGAACCTGGCAGCATTGACAGCAATTTGCCCATGGATCCCATCTTTGCCATCGCTTCAAGCTGTTCCAAGAAATCTTCCAAGGTGAAGTCATCACCACGTGCAAACTTTTCCTCAAGCTTTGCACTCGTTTGCGGGTTCAACGCTTTCTTTGCTTGTTCGGCAAGTGTTGCAACATCGCCTAATCCAAGTATTCGAGAAGCCATGCGATCTGGATAGAAAAGATCAAAATCACTTATTTTTTCACCAGTTGAAACAAACATAATCGGGCGCTTGATTATCTCTGTAATGGAGAGAGCGGCGCCGCCTCGTGCATCACCATCTAATTTCGTTAAAACCAACCCATCAAAGCCAACACCTTGCTCGAAAGCTCTTGCTGTATTTATCGCACTTTGACCAATCATCGCATCAATGACGAAGAGAATTTCATCAGGCTTAATCTGATTTCTTATGGCAATTGCTTCATCCATAAGTTCGTCATCAACGCCAAGTCGACCTGCTGTATCGACAATGACCATGTTATAAAGTTTTGATTGCGCGAATGCGATTCCATCTCGCGCAACCTGAACGGGGCTACCAGAACCATTTCCTTGTTCTGGTGCAAACACTGGCACGTCAATTTGCTGGCCCAAAACTTGCAGCTGCGTCACCGCATTAGGTCTTTGTAGATCTGCTGCCACTAGCAGTGGCGTATTGCCTTGATCTTTATAAAACTTAGCTAACTTTGCAGCAAGTGTTGTTTTACCCGCTCCTTGTAATCCAGCCAACATAAGAACTGTCGGTGGATTCTTCGCAAAACGAATACGTCTTGCTTCAGAGCCCAGAATTGAAACCAACTCTGAGTTAACAACATCGAAAATCGCCTGAGCTTGATTACTTCCAGCCTGAAACGTAGGCAAGAGCGCAACTGCTTGAGTGTGAATGCGGTCGGTAAATAGATCGATAACTTCTTGAGCAACATCTGCTTCAAGGAGTGCGCTTCTAATTTCTTCTATGACAGATTCAATGTCTGAAGAAGAAATCTTTCCTTTCGCGCGAAGTCCGCCAAATGTTTTGGCAAAGCGAGCCGAGAGCGCATCAAACATATGCAGAGCCTACTTCAGCCCTGCATATTTGCTTAGATGGCCTCGGATCCTTGCTCGCCTGTGCGAACGCGCACAACTTGTTCGATTGGAATAGCCCAAACTTTTCCGTCTCCGATATTTCCAGTGGCGGCGCTTTTAACAATCTGATCGATTATTGCCTGAACTTCTGCGTCATCGGCAAGTATCTCTAATCTAATTTTTGGAATTAGATCAACCGTGTATTCCGCACCGCGATAAACCTCAGTGTGGCCCTTTTGGCGACCAAATCCACTCGCCTCCGAAACTGTCATGCCTTTAACGCCAAGGTTTTGTAGTGCCACTTTTACTTCTTCTAACTTATGTGGCTTAAGGATTGCTGTAATTAGTTTCATAGAATTGAACCTCCACGTGATGAGCTTGTCATTTCATAGGCAGTTTCAGCATGTTCGTTGAGGTCGATACCTGCAACTTCAACATCTCGTTTAACTCTAAAGCCGATAGTTTTTTCAATTGCAAAGCCGATGATCAGTGTTGCAATAAATGAGTACACCCCGACAAGTGCCACACCGATTGTCTGCTTGGCTAGTAATTCAGTGCCGCCACCATAGAAGAGTCCATCCACACCGACACTGTTTACAGAACTTGCTCCGAAGAGTCCAATTGCAAGTGATCCCCAAATTCCAGCAACTAAGTGAACCCCAACTACATCTAATGAATCATCTAAATTAAATCGATACTTCAACCCAGATGCTAGCGAGCAGAGAATGCCAGCAATAAGACCGATCACAACTGCGGCCCATGGCGCAACGAATGCACAAGCTGGAGTAATTGCAACAAGTCCTGCCACAGCCCCCGATGCCGCACCAAGTGAAGTTGGATGACCTTGACGGACTTTCTCAACTAATAGCCAGCCTGCAAGAGCTGCAGCTGTTGCTACTTGTGTATTTATCAACGCCAACGCTGCAATTGCATTTGCAGCCAGTGCCGAACCTGCATTAAAACCAAACCATCCAAACCAGAGTAAACCTGAACCAAGCATCACAAGTGGAAGTGAGTGCGGGCGCATTGATTCTTTACGCCAACCCACGCGCTTACCAAGAACAATCGCCAGAGCTAAACCTGCAGCCCCAGCATTGATATGAACTGCTGTACCACCGGCAAAATCTTGAAGTCCTTTACCTGCTAAATAACCAGCACCAGTGACGGTCTCACCTACTTTGTTTCCAAATGCAAAAACCCAGTGCGCGACTGGGAAATAAACGAAGGTGGACCAAATAGCTACGAATACTGCCCAAGAAGTAAATTTCGCACGATCGGCAATTGCTCCAGAAATAAGGGCAGGAGTAATGATTGCAAACATTAATTGGAACGCTGCAAAGACAAGAACAGGAATTGGATAAAGCCCACCGTTATTCGTGAAGTCATTTACAACTCCACCTAAACCAGAAAATGAAATTGATCCATACCAAGGGGAATCCGCTTTATATCCGAAGGCTATTTCAAATCCATAAATAACCCAGAGCACGCTAACAACACCAATTGAAATCATTGACATCATCATCATATTGAGCACGCTCTTTGTTCGTACCATTCCTCCATAAAAGAAGGCGAGACCTGGAGTCATAAGTAGTACAAGTGCGGTACTAGCCAGCATCCATGCTGTGTCTCCAGAGTTAATAACCATTTCATCCATAGGTATCTGCTTTCAACGTTGTGACTCTCGCCTTTGAGATGGGGTAAAAGTGCCCCATGTTCATTACACATATTCGCGTGCAAGGTTTCAGACACATCACATTTTTCGAGCGTGTGCCGCCTTGTGTTACATCTAGGTTAAGAAATCAGGCCCTTGATGTATTCAATCGGCTCAAATTGGGCTAGATCCTCAATTGATTCACCAGTGCCAACGAACTTAATTGGAATATCAAGTGCGTCCTCGATCGCAAGAGCGATACCGCCACGGGCACTGCCATCTAATTTAGTCAAAACTATTCCGGTGACATTAACGGCTTGCGCAAAGATCTTGGCTTGCTGCAATCCGTTTTGACCCGTAGTGGCATCAATTACCAAAAGCACTTCGCTCACCGGTGAAACTTTTTCGATGACGCGCTTAATTTTGCCGAGTTCATTCATTAAATCACTCTTGTTATGAAGTCTGCCTGCAGTATCAATAAAGAGAAAGGATGCCGATCGATCCCGAGATTTTTCGATTGCATCAAAGGCCACAGATGCCGGATCTGAATTTTCTTTGCCACTTATTACTTCCATGCCGATTCGCTTGCCCCACGTTTGCAGCTGCTCAACTGCTGCAGCGCGGAAAGTATCTGCCGCGGCCAATACAACTAACCCTTGTGGAGAAAACATTTGTGCAAGCTTGGCTACTGTTGTGGTTTTACCAGTTCCATTGACCCCAACAACCATCACCGTGGTCAATCCACTTTGTATCTGCAATTGTCGGGATTTTTTAGACAAGTGAGATAAGAGAACAGACTGCAGCGCCTCTTCTGGAGTCTCTGATTTTAGCTTTCTGGTCTCTTCTATAATTGTGCGAGCAAGATCTGCGCCTAAATCGGCGGCAATAAGTTCGCTTTCAACTTCTTCTAGATCTGGCTTGTGAAATACATCAGATACTTTGATTTTTGATAAGAATTTAGAAAAAATACCCATACAAAACAGAATTCGAAACTAAGCAGTCTCTGATTCGCGAAGACGCTGAGATATAACTTCAGTCACGCCATCTCCGCGCATGGTGACGCCATAGAGAGCATCAGCGATTTCCATAGTTCTCTTTTGGTGAGTAATGATGATCAACTGTGAGCTTGCGCGTAACTCTTCAAGGACTCCGAGTAAACGACCAAGGTTTACATCATCGAGTGCTGCTTCAACTTCATCTAGAACATAGAAAGGACTTGGACGCGCTTTAAAGATCGCCACAAGCATCGCAACTGCGGCGAGAGATTTTTGTCCACCTGATAGCAATGAGAGTCTCTTCACGCGCGTTCCTGGCGGACGAGCCTCCACATCAACTCCTGTTGAGAGCAAGTCATCTGGATTAGTAAGAATTAAGCGGCCATCTCCCCCGGGAAATAGTCGAGCAAAGATATCTTCGAAGTGCTTGGCGGTTTCTTGGAATGCATCCATAAAGATTTGTTGAACACGATCGTCAACTTCTTTAATGATGTCCAAGAGATCTTTCTTTGTGTTCTTAAGATCTTCTAACTGCTCTGCAAGGAATTTTAGGCGTTCTTCAAGAGCGTCATACTCTTCAAGGGCCAGAGGATTAATCTTTCCAAGCAAAGTAAGTGAGCGTTCAGTAGCTGCAAGGCGTTTTTCTTGTTGTTCGCGACGATATGGAATCAACTCAGTGGTGATGATTTCGCCCGCTTCATTTTCAAGGAAAGTTGGAACATCGTTATGTGGTCCGTATTCATTTACCAGCGTTGTTG
>Ga0208082_1000414_pt1 | contig 12865 bp, 31 predicted proteins | sample LakMenE09Jun09ns_FD_150683 | JGI IMG/M metagenome (GOLD analysis project Ga0208082, IMG submission 150683) | Freshwater microbial communities from Lake Mendota, WI - 09JUN2009 deep hole epilimnion ns (SPAdes) | ecosystem: Environmental > Aquatic > Freshwater > Lake > Epilimnion/Euphotic zone ... | reverse complement strand
TAAGGAGAATTAAGAAATGACAAACTTTGTATATTTCATAAGCACCACTTATCTCAAGGACAACAGTCCGTTGAATGAGAATGTGGATGACAAGTTGCTCAAGTCAGCAATCAAAGAAGCTCAAGAGATTTATATCCGGGATGTTATCGGTTCGGGTATTTACAACGAATTGCAGACACAAGCGTTTGCAGGGACTTTGACCAACTTGAACACAACCCTTTTGGATTCATACATTGCACCTTGTTTGAGATACTACACTTTGACTGAGGCAATGTTGCCGATGACATTCAAGTTGATGAATAAATCGGTTGCATCAAGAGAATCTGACAACGCTCGTGCAGTATCGGTGGAGGAGATGACATTGATTGAAGGTCGCTATCGTGATAAAGCGGAATACTATGCAAACCGTTTGCGTGATTACTTGCGTACCAACACCAACGACTATCCGTTATTCTTGAATCCAGGCAATACCTTTGACACCATCAGACCAAAGAACACCGCATTCAGCGGAGGCATTTATCTACCTACAAATTATGACGATTGTTTTTGGGGATACGACTTCCCCCACGAGGACAAATAAGTGGCAGAAGAACAACGAAGCCAAACTTCTCAAATTCCTAAAGAATGACCCTAAACCAAATAATCACAAAAATCCAAGAAGCAGCCGAAAGCCATAAGATGGTCGGTCACTTTGGTGTAGGTCAGCAGTCCAATCTCACGGTTGAGAATGTTGAGTACTATCCGCTTGTTTGGTTGTATCCTGATGGGTTCAATCTCCAGTCAGCCGGGAAGTTGATGACATACAACTTTGCATTGCTTGTGATGGATCGTGTGTTTGAATCTGAATCCAACACGATTGAAGTGCTTTCGGATACGGCTCAGATTATGGCTGACATATTTGCTTTGATTGACAACAACAATCAAGCAGATGGTGATTTTGAATTAAGCATCAACGGAAATGCCACTCCTTTCTACGATGCGAAAACTGATATACTTGCTGGATATGCAATCAACTTCCAAATCCTCACTCCTTATTTGGCTAATAGTTGCGTTGTTCCTGTGTAGTGTAGTGTGGTCAATGTTCAACTTTGAAGAAGAACACCGACCCATCCCACCGCAGATCAATGTAGAGATGCACGAAAGAATTGTAGAGCATACCAAGATAAAAAGAATAAAGCTCATTGAAGAAATCAACCACTATGACACGATATTTCTTGATACTTTTGATGCTACATCTTCAGGGCTTGAAGGGGCAATCAATCTCCATAGATTCTGCGACTCTACGCTCGGCAAATAGTTACTTGGTCAAAGGTGCAATCGCACGGCAGAAAGTATCGCAATTGATGAAGGTTGTCCAAGCGGATTCCATCATCATTGACCAGCAAGATTCTATCATCATCAAGCAGAAGTTGAACATCGGATATCTGAAGGATGAAAACAAAGTCCTTGTGAAGCAAAATAAAGCCATCTCACGCACTTTGAAGTTGTTCAAGAGTATAAGTATAGGTTTGGTAATTTTAAGCGTTCTCGGATGGCTGAAATAGATTTGTCCAAACTACCCGATGCACTTGATACTTATTTAGGTGATGCATCGCAAGGTTCACTCCTTCAGCAGATCATCGTTGAGTGGTGGAATAAGAAAGTCATCCCACCAATTTGGGCTAATCTTGATGCAAACGGAACGAACGCATCATCCAAACTTCGCCAATCGTTCGCACCAGGCAACATCACCAAGACACCGACATCCATCAACACAATCTTGTTGGCTGAGGATTACTGGGAATTTGTAGAATACGGAAGGAAACCAACACGAGGAGGGCATATTGAAGGTACTCCGTACTTGTGGCAATCGTTAAAAACTTGGATCAGTCAAAAGGGTATCAAACCGGCTGAAGGTCAAACATACGATTCACTTGCCAAAGCCATTGCCAAGAAGATTCACCGCAGCGGAACTAAGCCACAACCATTCTTAGAAAAGGCATTCACCGAAAGCATTCAGATGGAATTGGTCAACGAGCTGAACGCAAGATTTGGGGATTTGATATTTAGTGAGGACATAAAAATATAATTAAAAGTAAAATTTATTTGCATAATAGATAAGTTTATTTTACTTTTGCTCTCGTTATGGATTACACGAAAGCAATTGAAATCATCAAACTGAAACGCAGACAAGGTCTTTATCAGATTGTCGCAAGAAAAACGGGAGTATCACTTCCAACCGTCAGAAAGTATTTAGTGGAGGGCAACATCGTTTCTCCCAAAGCAAAAGCCGTCATTGAGATTGCATTGAGGGAGGTTTCCAATGATTGAGTTGGCAATTAACGGATGGATTCTTTCCGTTCCTGGTATCGTGCAGGTAGAGAAATACATCTACACGATTGAAGCCGTTGACAATTACCTAATCAACAATCACTTTGATGAGCTGAGAAATTATGTCAATTCTCGCCAAGTTGGATTCGGGGATTGCGTAACTACTGAATTTGATGGCATTAATTCTGAGGCATTCTTCAACAACGAAGTGGACAAGTTCACTGTGTTATTTATGCTCGGACAACAAACAAACTTTTTATAAAAACTCTATGAACAAATCAGAATCAATCAAGAACATTGCCGGTGCGTTGGTAAACTTCCAAGCAACGGTGAGCAAGGTCGGAAAGGAATCAAGCAATCCTTTCTTCAAATCCAAGTATGCAAGTTTAGCGAACATACTGGACACCATTCAAAAGCCATTGAGCGAATGCGGTTTGGCAATCAGTCAATTCCCTGATGCCAATGCACTCACAACAATCATCCTTCACGCTGAATCAGGTGAGTGGATGGAGTCATCCTATGTGATGCCGGTTGCAAAACAAAACGATCCACAAGCAATGGGAAGTGCAATGACCTATGCACGGAGATATGCACTCGGCTCAATCCTAAATCTGAACATTGACGATGACGATGACGGAGAGAAAGCAATGGGAAGGCAGTCAGCACCCAAGAAAGAAGAACTCACCCCAAAGCACAAGAGTTGGGCAAAGGCAGTTGAACACTTGCAGACAGGTGGACTGATGACCGACATCACCAGTAAGTTTGAAGTGAGCGAAACAAATCAGAAACTTTTAATTGGCGAGAAATGAAACTTCAACTTCCAACAATTCACACTAATTTGAACGAGGACGATTGGCAAGATCTAAGGCGTTCTCGCTTCACCGCATCCGAAATTCACAAGCTGATGGGTACTCCGAAAAACAAATCGGAGTACCTGTCAGAAACTGCCAAGACATTCATCTTTGAGAAGGCAGCGGAGTATCTGACCGGTCAAAGAGCGGAGATGTATGGTCGTGCTTTAGACTGGGGAAAGGAACACGAGAAGGAAGCCTTCCACTATTTCTCTCAGCAGACCGATGACTTTTACACATACTACGGAGCAGAAACATACACCTTCATCACTTATGGCGAATGGGGTGGATATTCACCTGATGCACTTGGAACACACCTGGTTGAAATCAAATGCCCGTTTAATTCGGGAAACCACCTTCAGAACTCATTCATCACCAACAACGAGCAACTCAAATCTAAACGCCCGGAATACTATTGGCAAGTTCAAATGGGGATGGTTGCAACGGAGATGACTGAGGCGTTGTTCTTGTCGTATGATCCACGAATGCCCATCGGCAAGAAGCTCACGCAAACTTTGATCACTTTGGAGGAGGACATTCAGGAAATAATTGACGAGAAGTTGGCATCGGCTGGAGAACTATTTATGTCAATCACAAAATAAATCGTTCATTCACAAAGAACATAGTAAAATAAATTTGCATTTGTGAAAGAAAGGTTGTTAGTTTGAATCACTATGACAAACGAAACAATAAAAAACCGAGACGAATGGAGAGCATTAAACTTAAAAATTCGCAGCCACCAAAGAACAATTAAAATGAACTCAGCAGCAGGGCAAGTATTGAGTCAAGAGTATTTAGATTGGGTAAACCAATTAATTGAACGCAGTATCTACTTATCAATTCACGGGGGTTTTTAAGCCCCCTTAATTATAAAACTATGGACTTAATTTTTTTACTCGTAATCACACCCATCACCATTGCGGTGATGTTCGTGTACTGGAAGTTGAAACAATACTTCAATGACTTTGACAAATTGCCTGAGGCATCGCCTTATCAATTTGAACGGGACAACTACATTCCCGAATTTGATACCTACACGAAGGCAATCTACAAGCACAAATTTTACAAAGGAAAAAACAAATAAAAAACTATGAATCAAATGCAATTATTTGACCAAATGCCGGAAGGTGATTTGGCAATCTTGAAGAAAGCGTGGAGTATCTTAAATCGGTACTTTGCGGAAACATCACCTTCAAACAAACCAAATGTTCAACTTCACACATCTACTCGGAATTTTCTTGACTATGTTCAAAGAGAATTTGGAAACGAATGGATTGATCGAAAGCATCCAGTGCTTCAAAAAATTATGCGTGAACACTATGTTAAAGATTTGTACACAATGCTAAGGCAGTATGACAAACACAACCTTGTGGAAATCATTAGAAATGACAACAAAAATCAAAACATTTCTAAATTCAGATTCTTATGACAACAATCATCATTCTCGGACTGGCTTTGTTTCTCGCCATTGCCTTGTTCAAAGTCAACGCACTTTCAACAAGGGAAGAAGAACTACAAGAACAGGTAAACAAGCTTAATCGTGAGATGTGGGATTTGCAAACTGAGAATCTCAGTATCAGGTCACAAATCCAATCGGCAAACGATCGTGCTAAAACTTGGGAACTTCACGCCAACGATTTAATTCAAAGTAGAAAAAATGCTCAAAGCTCTGGTCGTAAAGGCATCAATTAATTTCATCATAAAGTGGCGAGTTTATTATGCCGGAGAGCTACTCGCCACATTTGAGAATGAGCAAGATGCAATTGAATACGCAAACTTTATAGATAGACAATGAAGACAACAACGGAATTTATCTTTGAGTTGCTATGGGAAAAAGTCCAAAGCGGTGAGCTGAGGTCTGACATCTACACAACATCAGTCCTGATGGACATAGAACGACAAGCCACCCAGTACGAACCATTTATAAGCCAGGAACACTACAATGACGGATTCAGCAAAGCGAAGGAAATCTATGGATGAGTATGCACTCATTTGGGCAATCGCAGTTCTTCGTGAGGATATGCGACATACTTGGGAATACATCGGATGGAGATTAAACATTAACCCAAAAAGAGCAGCATTTTTACACACAAAAATAAAACCAAACTACAACTATGAACAAGTATATCAAAGCAACGGTAACGGCAGTAATGATTAACCAACCGGAAACAAGGGACTGTGATTTCAAACTTATGACGGTGATCTACAAAGGTATGTGCAACGGCAATGACTTCTTCACGATGTTTGAAGCCAAGCAACTACCATCACCCGAAACCATCCGAAGAACACGAGCTCAACTCCAAGAGCATCACGAACATCTTCGTGGGCAGAACTACCAATCACGGCAACGATACCAGGTGAAAGTTAAAAAAGATTTGGGATATCCGAAATGATTGATTAAATTTGTAGAAGTGATTGACAAATGCGGGTTTGTCCATAATCAAAACTTTTTGCCTTCCTGATAGATGTGTTCCCGTAAACCTTCTATCTCGGAGGCTTTTTTTATGCAAAAAAAATGGGAACACAAATAGAAATATGGAAAGCAATTGCGGAATGCAATGGTCAGTACTATGTATCCAGTCACGGCAGAGTTAAAAGTTTTATGTTTTTTAGAGAGAAATTTTTAAATGGAGGCATTGTCGGTCGTGGTTATCGTAAAGTAATTTTGGTTGATAAATCAAATAAGCGTAAGCAAAATTATGTGCATCGTTTAGTTGCATTAGCATTTATTCCAAACCCTGAAAATAAACCATCTGTAAATCATAAAGATGGAAATAAATTAAATAACAATGTTGACAATCTTGAGTGGATGACACAAAAAGAAAATGTTGAACACGCTTGGAGTAACGGGTTAAACGAATCAACTAGATTGTCAACATCAAAGGCGGTAATTGACATTCTAACAGGTAAAAAATATTCATCTTTAACATTAGCTTGTATTGATATTAATGAAAATTATAACAAACACGCATTAAGAATATTTAAGAAATCTAAAACCCAAAGATTCTTTCACTTATGAGCAAAGACCCAGCGTTCCTGTTCTATTCGTCAGATTTCTTAACGGGTACTTTGTTGATGTCAATGGAACAAAAAGGCAAGTTCATCACCTTGCTTTGTATCCAGCATCAAAAAGGTCATATGTCAGAACGAGATATGTTGCAGATATGTGGAACATATGATGAAGATATATTTAGCAAGTTTCAAAAAGATTCAGAAGGTAAATTTTTTAATGTCAGATTAGAACAAGAAGTTGACAAACGGAAATCCTATTCAGAATCAAGACGAAATAATCGTATGAAGAAAGAAGATGTGATAAACATATCTGATACATATGTTCAACATATGGAAAATGAAAATGAAATTGAAAATACAATTAAAGAAAAGAAGGTATCAGTATTTAGAAAACCACCCATTGAAGAAGTCAAAGCATATATGTCAGAACTAAAAATGAATGACTTGTCAGAGCAATGGTTCAATCATTATCAAGCTACTGGATGGATGATTGGTAAAAACAAAATGAAAGACTGGAGGGCATCGGTGAGAACTTGGAAAGCAAATCAAAAAAATAATACGAGTAATCAACAAATAATCCACCGAAGTAAGTTTAATTTGAAAGACTATGAACTCTGAGCAATATATACTTTCCCAACTTTTGTTTTATGACCAAACAAGAGCAATGCTTCCACGCATCAAATCGCAATGGTTTGAAGACAAGCTAAACAAACGCATCATTGAGGCAATGTTGGAGATGTACATTAACAACGACCCCATTGATGTTCTTACTTTGGGCAGATTATTCAAACGGGAAGAGATGATCTACATCGTTCGCTTGACTCAAGATGTCTATGGGATGCCAAACATCAGCAGTCACCTGCCCGAACTGGAACACAAGTACCTGAAGAAGGAATTCTTGAACAACCTTTCTACTTTGGATTTGGCAACGGACTTGAAAGAATTGCTCACCAATGTCCAAACGATGATAGACAACACCAAGTTTACAAGCATCAACGACCCTGTGCAGATTACACAAGTTACAAACAAAGCCGTTGATACAATCATTGAAGCCGTGAAGCGTGGTGATCAACTAACCGGTAGACCAACGGGATGGGTTGGACTGGATAGGATGTTAGGTGGATGGAATCCCGGTGATTTGGTGGTGATGGCTGCAAGACCTGGTCAAGGTAAAACGGCACTCGCTCTTACTTTGATGTGGGAGTTTGCCAAGCGTGATGGGAAAGGTTTGTTTGTATCGTTGGAGATGAGCAACGACCAAATTGCCAAACGATATTTATCATTGATCACCGACATCTCAAGCTGGAAGATTAGGAATGCGACATTGCGAGAATACGAAGTGGATATCATTATTGACAAAGCCAACAATCAGACAGTGCAATTCTTCATTGACGATGACCCTAACTGCTCAATTATGCAAATCAAATCCAAAGCCAAGATTCACAAAGCGAAACACGGACTTGAGTTGTTGGTGATTGATTACATCCAGTTAATCAAAGGAACAAAACAAAACAGGGAACAAGAAATTGCAGAGATATCCCGAAACTTAAAGTTGCTCTCTAAAGAACTCAATATCACGGTGGTGGTGTTGGCTCAGTTATCACGCAAATGTGAGGAGAGAGCGGACAAAAGACCTATGCTGAGTGATATCCGTGAGAGTGGAAGTATAGAACAAGATGCGGATGTTGTGATGTTCCCATTCAGACCAGCTTATTATTCAGGTGAGAAGCTTGAGAAGGAAGATGCTGAATTGATTATCGCAAAGAACAGGCACGGAGAATGCCACACGATAGACACCACCTTTATTGGATCACGCACAATGTACGAAGAACGATTATGAGAAAGTATTGGACAACGGAAGAAGCTGAAGAATTACAACGGTTATACCCAACAACAATGGCAAATGATTTGGCGGTGCATTTTGGATGTACTGTAAAACAGATTTACAATAAATCAAACAACATCGGTATCAAAAAAGACATTGAATTTTTACATCAATACTATCTTGAAAACTTCAAAGGACACCCAGCAACCCAATTCAAAAAAGGAGTGGCATCTTGGAACAAAGGCAAAAAAGGTTTGCAGATGGGTGGAGTTGAAACACAATTTAAGAAAGGACAAACACCACACAACACTAAGCCGATTGGATTCCGTTCACTTCGGGATGGATACCTGGTTGAAAGAATAGAGGTCGGATTTGAGTTTGTTCACAAGCTACTTTGGAAACAACATCACGGAGAAATACCACCAGGAATGTTTGTCGTGTTCAAAGACCGCAACAAGCAGAACATTTGTATTGAAAACTTAGAGGTCATTGACCGAGTGGAACACATCCGAAGAAACCACATCCAAAATTTACCACAAGAAATCAAAGAAGTAATTCACATCAAAAAACAAATAACAAGAAAAATAAACAGCTATGGCAAGAAATAAAATGACCGACCTACGAGATCACCTTTTTGAAGTATTGGAAAAATTAAGAGACGGTGACATTGACATTCAAACTGCTCAGACGATGGCAGATGTTTCACAAGTGATTATCAATTCGGCAAAGATTGAGGTTGACTTCATCAAAGTAACTGGCAGTACATCGGATTCAGGATTCATCCAACTCGGTGAACACAATCAAAAACTACTATGAAAACAATAACTATAACTGAAGAACAATTAAAAACATTAATCGCACAATCTTATAGCGGTGGATGGCACGATGGACAAGATGCAATCATTATGAGAATTGAGCACATTGATAAAGGTGGGGATGAACTCGGGGAACAATGGTATTCAACTATGGTTATAAGTGAGCTTGTAGAATTAGGGCTGTTATGATTGATTATCAAGAGATGCACCTGTTGAAGCAAGAAGTCAAACGGCTCAAAGGTGTAATCGCAGAACTGAACGATTCACGGATGCGAGAAATCAAGAAACTCAAAGACCAAATCGTGAACCCACGATGCAAGATCAACGAGATTGATGCCGAATGGACTGAAGCAATGAGGGTAGTGTGCATCATCTACGATGTCACCCCCGATGAGATACTGGAGAAGGTGAGAAGGCAAGGCATAATGGATGCCCGTCATTTGTTTTGTTATCTTTGCAAAAAGCATTTGCGGATGACCTACCTTTCCATCGGTCAGGTACTGCACCGTGATCACTCAACCATCATCCATTCCGTTCAAACCTATGAAGATCTGATCACCTATGACAAATCAATCAATCAATTCTATGTTGAAGCTCTATCCCTATTGGGTCTGCACCTCCACGAAAGGTCTAAGCTCGTCAATCAGTATAGTCCAATCTGAGGAAGAAGCGTTACGCATCAAGAAAAAATACGAAAAAGATGGTTATATTTGCATTATTGAAAAGAAAAGTTGACAAAAGCGGATATCATATTGGAGTTATCCAAAGCCGATTGGCTGAGGAAAGCAACGAAGAACATCGCTAAGAACAACGAACTTGCCAACGAACTGTATCAATACTTTTTTTTAACCATCCTTGAGAAACCTGATGACTATGTTGAGAAGTTGCACCGAGAAGGATATCTCCAGTTTTGGGCAATCCGCACTTTGTACCTTTGTATCAACGGCAACAGGCATCCCTTCGCAGAATCTCGCATATACGATCAGTATGATGTCTATGAGCTGGACTTCCCCGAAGAACCCGACCTACTATTTGAGAGAGAGCAAGAAGAACAAATTGAGTCAAACCGAATTAACAAAATAAACCAGGTAACGGAAACGGCATATTTCTATGAAAGAGAACTTTTCAAACTTTGGTGCAGCGGAATGTCAGCGAGAGCCATCCACCGCCAAACCGATATCTCAGTTCGTGAAGTGCTAAGAGTAATTAAACTAATGAAAGAAAGATGTACAACGAAATAATTGGAATTGCTTGTCTAAGCATCATCATCGTAAACTTTGGCAAACCAGCCGACCTACTCAAACGCTATCTCTACGGAAGCGACTTCTCCAAATGGAAACGAATGAAACCACTTGATTGTGCTTTTTGTTTGTCGTGGTGGTTGGGATTGTCCTTTTTTATATACACCTACGGATTTGTGGGTATCTTATACGCATCCATCGCAACCGTAATTGTCGCACTCCTTGAAACAAAACTATGACACCGCAAGAGAAAGCAAAAGAGTTGGTTGATAAATTTACTGTAGTTGGATTGCAACAACGAAACGAAGGGATTCAATGTGCATTGATTGCAGTTAATGAAATGATTAAAGTTGCTTGGTTTATTCCTGATGAGGAGATTTACGAGTTTTTGTTAGAAGTAAAAAAAGAAATTGAAAAACTATGATAGAATTCATCCAGTCACTTCGCCCGGCATACGAGATCTATAAAAAGACACTCGTGTTCCAATTAACGCCTGAGCAATCCGCACAACTTCAGAATGTACATCGTGAGATATTTGGTCGCAATGTTCCCAACTGTTCCACCTGTGTCATTGAGTCGGTGTTTTCACTTTTGATATGGGCAGACCAAAAAGCGATTGAGTTGGCACAACTTGCCGATGATGAGCAGAAACCAAAGAGGAGGAGAAAGAATGAGCAATAAACAACAAACGGCAGTGGAGTTATTATGGGAAATTGCATATAACAGAGAATTAACCTTTGAAGATTGGAAACAAGCCAAAGAAATGGAGAAGCAAAGAATTGAAACTGCATACAACAAAGGAACAGTTTATGGAATTGATTATCCTGAAAGTACATTACCAATAACTGGTGAACAATACTACGAACAAACCTACGGAGGAGGTGAGCAATGAAAGCAATCCTTGAGTTCGATTTAACTGAAGAACGAGCAGAGTTTGATATGGCAGTAAACGGATACAAGTTCTCGTTGGTTGCTTACTATTTAGACCAGCACTTGAGAGGATTGATTAAGTATGCACCGGATAACCAAAGCGAGGATACTTACAAAGCATTGCAAGAGACAAGAGACAAACTCCACCAACTGCTGAATGAGTACAATTTGGAGATATGAAAACACACACAATGCATTATCTCAATCATTTCGGTTATGACATAAGTGACTTCATCCCTTGTGAGGTGTGTGGCAAAACTGCCGTGGACATCCATCACATTGAACCAAGACAAATGGGAGGGACAAAGACAAAGGATGTGATTGAGAATATACAAGCATTGTGCAGAGAATGTCACATCAAATATGGTGACAAGAAACAACACAAGGAGTGGTTGAAATCCATTCACGAACAAAGATTGTCAATGGTAAAATAACAACGAAATAACAACGAGAGCAATGGCAAATGAACAGAACTTGAAACCATTCAAAAAAGGTGGGGATGAAAGGATAAATCTGCAAGGAAGACCGCAGAAACTCATCACACAAATGAAGGAGATTGGATACACCAAATCCCAAGTGGAAGATACGATGTTGTCTATGTTGTCGCTTGGGCGTAAGGAACTGGAGAAGATAGACCGAGGGGATGAGTACACAATAATGGAACGCACGATTGCCGGTGCATTGCTGAAAGGTCACGACAAAAACTCCCTGTTCAACTTGGAGATGTTGCTCACACGATCACAAGGCAAACCAAAAGAAACGATTGACCAAACAATAGAATCAAAGAATTTTACTATAACACTTAATTTAGATGAGAGCAAACTGGCGAGATGAAAACATCCTACCACCTGAAGATGAACGACTTTGTGTGGTGAGTGATATACAAGAGATTAAACACCTTGCCCGTTACATTGACGGATATTGGATTGATGAATTCACAGGCAACTTTGTGCAGATGTCGTACTGGATGCCTATCCCATTACTACCAAACGAATGAAACTGCTAATACTAACTGACGGAATCAATGGTGTAGTTTACCACCGACTATTCACGCCACACCTACGGATGCAACTTGACGGACAAGCGGATGTCAGCGTTTGCCAATCACCAGAGGAATGGCTCACACTTGACTACACCCAATTTGATGTGATCATCTTCTCACGATGGCTTGGTGCAAAGCATTATGATGTGTTGAAGAAGATTGCTGATTCAGGCACTCCCTATGTCGTGGACATTGACGATTATTGGGTGCTACCAAAATACAACCCGGCATATTGGAACTATCGCAAAGGAATCAAGCAAGGCGTAAAGGATGCCATCAATTACGCTGATGCGGTGATCACCACAACTCCAGCACTTGCCAAAGAGATTCGGCAAATCAACGAGAATGTGACTGTTGTCTCCAACTGCCTTGACCTAACCCACAAACAATGGGAAGCCGAACCACAACCAAGAACCGACAAAATCAAAGTCGGATGGGTTGGTGGAGTTACTCACGAGGAGGACTTGAAGCTCATTGCTGAGGAAATCAAAGGAATGGACATTGAGTTCTACATCTGCGGTTATACACCAGGCGAGATTTGGAATCGGATTGCCAAGAGTATGCCCGATGCTAAGATTGTGGAAGGCACAACCGTCTTTGAATATGGTGAGGTGTACAAGCACTTTGACATCGTGGTCGCACCCTTGCAAGATACCAAGTTCAACAACTGCAAATCTGAGCTGAAGATACTGGAAGCGAGTGCCTACAAAAAACCAATCATTTGTTCTGCCGTCTTGCCGTACCTGTATCACACCGCAAACGATGGGGTGCTATTTCTTCCACGCAACCAATGGAGATCAGGCATTCAGAAGTTGATTGATGCCGGTCACGGAGTTCGT
>Ga0208082_1000412_pt1 | contig 12919 bp, 11 predicted proteins | sample LakMenE09Jun09ns_FD_150683 | JGI IMG/M metagenome (GOLD analysis project Ga0208082, IMG submission 150683) | Freshwater microbial communities from Lake Mendota, WI - 09JUN2009 deep hole epilimnion ns (SPAdes) | ecosystem: Environmental > Aquatic > Freshwater > Lake > Epilimnion/Euphotic zone ... | reverse complement strand
ATGCAGCGAACGTCCCAGTCCACGCCCTTGACCAAACAGCCAACGCTCACTACGCCAACTACACGGCCGTCGTGAAACTGCTGCTTGATCTCATCGCGCTGTTCGCGTGTCGTGTACGCATCGATGTATTCGAACTCGATACCGGAGTCTTGGAACTTGCGCTGGATGGCTCTGGCGTGCGCTCGGTCTACGGCGTAGCAAAACGTCGGACGGTTCTCTGCAAGCTGCTTCCACTTCTGCACGATGTCTCCGACAAGGTCGGCCTGATTCATCACTGCTGCAAGCTGGTCTTCTGAGTAGTCACCCGCAACGATCTTCACTTTGGAAAGATCTGGAGTCGATGGTGCCCACACTTTGAAATCACTTAGCGAGCCTTCGTCGATCAGCTCTTGCGTAGTAGCGGTGGAGATCAGTTGCTGGAAGTGTTTGCCGAGGCCTTTGGTATACGGCGTTGCGCTCAGGCCGATGAATGGGATCTGGTCCCACTTTTCCATCCACTTGGCGTAGAAGTCATAGAAAATATGCACTTCATCGACAAGCACAAGATCTGCGTGAGGCAGATGTCGACGCCGATTAAGCGTAGCCTGCGAACACACCTGCACCATTGCGTTCGGATTGGTCATCTCATGGTCGGCTTGTATCACGCCGATGTCAGTAATGCCCTGCTCGTAAAATGAGCGCGCAGTCTGGTCAACAAGCGTGATCGCATCGACAACGAAGTGGACCCGCTTACCCTTTGCGATAGCTGCATGGATGATCTCAGCTGCCACAACAGTCTTGCCGAATCCGGTGGGAGCTTTGAGCACCACCCGCTTGATCCCTGATCTGAGAGCCTCGCGCAGCTTATCTATCGCAAGCGACTGCCTCGGTCGTAATGTCTTTCTGCCCATGTTGTTGTCCTGCCTTGTTGTTAAAAATTGAATGTCAGCTGGCTGACTCTCATAAACGCTTCACGATAGCACTTGCGCCAACGCCTGTCTTTGTACGGCACATTGTCGATGCTTTTGCCGGTGCGCGCATCTTCTGCCGCACGGATTTTAGCCATCGCCATCCCGCGCTTTTTTGGAATCTTTGTTGCCATATTTGCTCCTGACTCGCGTCAACAGTTTTGAAATGTTCTTGCGTGTTTTTGGGTACGGAAGATGGCCGGTCGCCGATGCTTGAAGCCTCGACACTGTTGCCACATCAATCTCCGCCTTGCGTGCAATCTCGCGCATACTCCACTGCGTGAGGCTGTAAATTTCCTGCAATGCTGTTCTTGTTTCCGCTCTTGTTTCAATCACTGTTTACCTCCGATGCGCCCAGCGACGCGAATCACATCACGAAATTATTTGTATTGCAAGAGTGTTGACAAGCTGTTGCGAGTGTGAAATTCTGAATGCCCGAAACAACTGAGGTGATTTATGTCTTCAAGCAATCTCGCAATACAAAACGTACCTATTGAGCAAGCGCTTCCCGCAACCCCTGCCGCACAACTAATGACCGTCATCGAACGGATGTCTCTTATGCCCGACATTGACATGGACCGCGTCGAGCGAGCATTTGCAATGCACCAGAAGATGGAGCATGACGCTGCCGTGCGTGCGTTCAACACCGATATGGCAAAGGTGCAGAGCGAGCTGCAGTCTGTTGTTGCTGCGAAGAAGAACAAGCACTCCGGATCCATGTACGCCGACATCGACGCCATTCACACTGCGTGCAAGCCGGTGTGGACCAAGCACGGCTTTTCTATTGTTGGCGGGTCGAAGCCGTGCGATATCCCGGGCCACATCACGATGACGCTGGAAGTGCTGCACTCTGGGGGTCACAGCAAGCTGTTTGAGGACAACTGGCCGCTAGACATCTCCGGCAAAGACGGCAACGCCAACAAGACGCCCATTCAAGGCAAAGGCTCTAGCACTACCTATGCACGCCGCTACATGGAGCTGTCCATCTTTGACCTTGCGATCTCTCGGCTAGACAACGACGGCCAGAGCCACGCCGCCAAAAAGCCTGAGAAGGAGACCGTGTCCGTGAAACAGGTTGCCGACCTGATCGCCGCTGCCGAGCTGAAAGGCGTATCTGTATCCGCAATCTGCAAGCGTCTGCGTGTTGAGTCGCTGGCCGATCTCACCGTTGACCGGCTGCAAGTAGCCGTCAATGCGATTGCTAACACAAAAGACAAAGCAGCACCGGAGGTGTCAAATGCACAATAACATTGCAGACAGAGATGACATTGAAATAATCGAATGCGAGCAAGGCACTGCAGAGTGGTTTGCAGCAAGGGCTGGCGTGTGCTCTGCCAGCATGTTCGGTGTAGTGCTCGCAAAGGTCGGACTGCTGGATGAGAAGCAGCAGATGTACGTCGATGCGATCCACGCAGGCAACGACGAAAAAGCAGCGATGCTGATCGCTGGGTACAAGGCTCCGCCGAAATCGACGACGGTGGCCAAGGCGCTGCGTGGCGAGAAGATCGGCGAGTGGTCAGATGCTGCACTGAACTACGCTTTCCGGCTTGCTTGCGAGCGGGTCGCAGGTGAGCCGCTGGTTGAACAGTTTGAAACCTATGCCATGCGTCGTGGGAAGGAGCTGGAAGAGGCTTGTCGAATTCGGCATGAGATCGACATCAATGAGGTTGTGGATCTGGCCGGATTCATCCGCACGAAGGATGGCCGCTTCGGTGCGTCTGCTGATGCGCTGGTCGGCAAGAGTGGCGGCGGCGAATACAAGTGCTTCTACGCTCCAGACAAGACCCGCCCGATCATCCTCGACAACGACTTCGGCGATATCAAGCCGCAGGTGCAGGGATGCATCTGGCTGTACGGTGCGGAGTGGTGGGACAGTTGTCTGTATTTCCCTGCACTAAAGTCTGTCGGCAAGGAGTACACCCGCCAACGGTCGCTGCGCGATGACGCCTTCATCGACAACATGGAAACCGAGCTGCTCGCATTCGACGCCCTTGTCTGTGAGTACGAAGTTCAAATCAGGGCGCCACGCATTATCATTACTTAAAATGCTGAAGTATGAAGTGACGCCGGAGTGGGCATCCTACGCTTTGCGCAAGTCGACGAAGCAAGCCTTCAACAGCAATACCATTCTTGAAGACGGGGCAGGCCAGCTCACCGGAACACTGGGTGAGCTGGCCTTCGGTCGGTGGCTGAAGGATGCGGGGATTGCTTTTGAGTATGTGGCAGACAACAAGGGTGCGTACGATTTTGTCGTCAACGGGCTGAAGATCGATGTGAAGTCGAAGGGGTGTACGTCACCCCCTCGACCAAACTACACCTGCCATGTGCTGGCCGCGCAGGCCACCTACGATGTCGACCTGTACGTGTTCTGCCGCACAGACATCAGTGGCCATGTGTGGCTGCTCGGCTGGATGCACAAGAACCACTTCTGGACCAGCGGCAAAGCGTGTGATGTGACGCGAGGCCAGATGGCCGATGGCCTGATCCAGACTGCCGACTCTCGCCGAATCCAGATATCAGACATCGCCACGATGGACGGCCTTTGCGTATTGCTGACTACTCTTTCGGCTCCCGCTTGAGAGGGCTGCGGCCGGTCAGATCTTCTGCGTTTTGCTGCAGAAATCCGAGAGTGGAAAGTGCTGCTGCGGGGGGGTAGGCGATACCTCTCGACACATTGCCTGCCGAAGCGTTCATCCCTCTCGCCAGCAGAGACTTGATGAGCGAGCTGGAGTTCGCGTACAGACCGATAGCTGCGCGCGGATTATTGACCGCCGACGCTATTGATGCAGCGAGCCCGATTGGATTGTGGTTGCCCGTCATGTCCACCCTGCGCTGTAGCACCTGCAGTGTTGGTATGAGCTGCGCCTGCTCGCTGACAAGATTTCCAATGGTTGGCTCGACTCTGGCCACGCTCTCTCGCAGACCTCTGGCTATAGCTTTCTGCGCCTCTACATCGGCAGCACCGAGCGTGCCGTATTTTTTGCGGAGATCGCGGTAGATGCCCTGCTTCAGCAATTGCGCCTGCTGCACAGGGATGTCGATGACGCCGGTTGATCTGTTGTAGCCGAACTCAGGGAGCGAGGTGATTTCGTTTCTCGCAGCACGTATTGCCGCCATGTTCTCTGGGCGCTTTCCTGTCCAGTAAAAGTCATCCATTACTCCGGGGACATGGCGAATAGCATCACCAAGATCCACCCTTGCAGTTGAGTTGTCCAATCTGCGCAGGATGTTGTCATCAAGCGTGTCGAGCATGTCTCTGACCGTCTGGACGCCGCCCGGGCTGACATTGATCCCTCGGTCGAGCATGTTCGTAACAGCCGTGCTTGCCGATCCATCCCTGTGCGCTTTGATCACCGGCTTGAGTGCGGAGGTCATCAGGTTGCGCGCACCAGACTGTATGCCGCTCTCCATGCTTGCCGCAGCAGCCGGGCCATACCTGACGCCAGCAATAGACAATGCCTGCGGCAGGGCCTCTCTGCCTGCGTTCTGCAGCATGCCGAGAACCGACAGAGGGTCTTTTGCCTGCGACAGCCCGATGTAGTCGAGACCTTTTGATGCTGCGGTGCCAATCGCATTTGGGATGTAGTTGAGCGGATTCGATTCCAACGCGCCCAGTCTGGTACGCGGGGAGAACGTCATTGCGTCCTGCACAGCGCGCTTGATTTCGATTGGGCTCATGCTGCTGATGAGCCCGGCCGCGTGCAGCGGGATCGCAGCAAGACCGGCCACATCCGAAACCGGCTTCGATATCATCGACGTACCCATCCTCAGCAGAGGATCCATGACCGAGCCGAGCCCTTCGGCAAGGAGATCATTCCAGCGCATAGGCGCGGCAGTGGGCGATGCTTTTACCTCAACAGGCGTAATCTGCTGATCCTCTGGCTGATCCTCTGGCTGATCTGCAGCATAGAGCAACCACGGAGCATCAGCCGACTTGCTCTCCTCCTGATACAGCTTCCACGGCTCGTCAGCCATTACTGCTTCTCCCAGTTTGCTGGATTTGTCGCATCACCACCCATGAACTTGTGGCCCTGCACGATATCGCCAACATTCGGCGCACCACGCGGCGTTGAACCGGCGGTCGTTTCACGCATTTCATCCCTGACCTGACCGGGCGATCTCTGCGCCGCTTCCATCTCCAGACGTAACTGGTCGATGCCTGCAGCGTACTGGCCCTTGTTCCACGCTGCCGACAACAGCTCTCTGGCGTGGTCCTTATCAGACACTGTTGGAGCGCCTGTGGGCGATATGGCGCGAGCGTAGATGTTGATCAGCGAGTTGGTTGCAATGCCAAGCCTTACAACGTTCTCATCACCAGTGCCTGTCAGAGCTGCCTGTAGCGCAGCGTTGAGTGTTGGGTACTGGGTGCGGTCAACCCTCTCGGACGCTTCCAGCGCCATCGGCATCATGTTCATGGCTTCCTGCACCGCCATCTCTACGTTCGCAGTGCGAGTCCCGAGCGTTCTCTGTCCAGCCCTTGTGCCTTGATATTCAGCAGTGGCAGCGGCGATGTCGCCACCCGTCATGCCTCGCTCTGTGGCCCTTTCAGCAAGACGGTTTGAGAACTGCATCTTCATCAGAGGACTGCGAGAATAGCCTGTCGCTGCTGATGTGTCGCCGGCAAGATACTGGTCAACTGCGAGATTGAGCGCGTCGTCGTTCAGTGTGGCAGATGCCGCTTTCTCAAGCCTAGTCTGTGTTGCTAGTTTGTATTTCATGTCCTGCTCATATATCTCTTTGACGCGAGCAATGAACGCTGGCGTTCCTTCAATGAGCCCCTCGGCTTTTGCTTGATCTGCTGCGGCTCCCGTGACGGCGTTTCTTTTTTCTTCCGCAGCATCTCGGCGCGCCTGCATTGTCATTTCTGTTTCCAGATTGGTGCTGGCTGCGCCCAGATCCAGTTCAGCCAGCTGCGACGCAAAGGTTCTGCGCTCTGCAAGAGAGTCGTTTTCAGCAGCGCGCTTTTCACGATTGTAATCGCCCATCGCAGCCGCTGCGCGACCAGCCGCTTCACCGAAACTGCCGGTCTTGCCGGGGTCCAAAAATGCTGACGCAAGACGAAAATACTTTTCAGACTCGCTTGGGCCTTTCGGTGCTTCCTGCATGCCTGCCATAGCAGCTGCGCGTAGGCGCTGAGATGCTGCCTCGTACCGTTCGCGTGCTGCTGCAACTGGATCCACGGGTGCCGGTGCGACAGGAGCACCAGCGTATCGTCTTGCCAAACCATCAAGACTGGGCGACGAATTCTGTTGTGCGAAATCGATCATGCTTTGTGGCGGAGCTCTGTACAAATCGCCCTCTGCATACTTGGGCACGCCGGGCGCATGAAATGTTCCGCCGCGAGCCTTGCCAAAGTATTTCTGATACAGAGCGGGGTCGTAACGCTCGGCCCACGATTTGACAGCGTCATCACCAAGCGCACGCCTTATATCGCCCACGTTCGCACCACCGCTGTTGACAAGGCTGCGCAAAGCATCAGGACCGCCGCTGCTGGCTGCGAGCGCTTGAATGTTGCGGTCGTTGACAGTGTCTCCGCCGAACGTATTGGTCTGCATCCAATTTTGCACAGGAGCGGCTCCAAGCGCTCTTTCAGCCTCCGCCATCCACAGCTTGTCCTGCTTGTAGAGATCAAACAACTGAGCGTTGCCAGTTACTGTGCCGGCCATTGATCGTATCTGCTCATCAGTCATCCTCGGTCCTTTTTTGGGCAGGGGAATCTCTAGGTCTGGAAGATTGGTCACGGCAGTGGGCACACAACTGCGTGTTGAAGGGTCGAAATTGAAACCGGGCGGACACTGGTTGCCGCCAATGTTTGAGCTGTCGGTTGACACTTGGTTGCCGCCAATGTTTGGGTTGTTGGTTGACACTTGGTTGCCGCCAATGTTTGGGCTGTTGGTTGGCACTTTTACGCATGTAGCCGTCACAGGGTCATATCGGTAACCGGCCTCACACACCAGCTGGCCGGGGAACCACTTGTTCATTGGATTGGCAGGCGCGGCCATCCTACCCTGAGCAATATCAAGGTATGCGTTGTACAGCGAATTGCCTTTCGGATTGTCGTACATCTTCGCCGACTGTATCGGCGCGAAGTATCTATCCAGCAGTTGTTGGTCGGTGGTGCGAGGCGGTGTTGGCGCCGCCGCCCCATAGCGTTTCATCAGCTGTGACAGCTCATACCCGTAGGTGGGTATATTGGCCTGCGGAGCAGCGGCGCCACCAGCCGGAGCAGCGGCGCCACCAGCAATAATCACCGCATTATTCGCGGTGTTGGTGCCGCTGTCGTAGCCCGTGTTGGTGTCACTGTCGTAGCCCGTGTTGTCAAAATCGTCCATCTTCTTCTCCAGTTACGGGGTGGTGATGCCTCGACCAATGCTATACAGCCCAGCAATTTGCGACAACGGTGACGGAGTCGCAATTGGCGTGGTCGCGTTCTGCGTTGTTGTGTTCGGCAGGTATTGGCCGGTGTTTCGTAGCTGAGCCTGATACCAGTCCAACTGCGTTTGCGGATACTGTTGCTGCGCCACATAGTCCCTGTATGCGGCATCCAGCTGTCTCTGCTGCAGCTCCTGCTGGCTTTGACCAATGGCCTCAAGCGCTGCTGAATCGCTAGCAATCAGACCCTGCTGAGTCTGCCCAGCATTTGCAAGCGCTTGCAGCGCTGACTGCTGGCGAGATGCGTCGCCGCTGCTGGCACTTGCTATGCCAGACCCTATATTCATCAACTGGCCGCTGTACTGTCCGGTGGCGCTTGCTTGCTGCCCTCCGATAGACGCCAACTGGCTTGCGGCTTGTAGCTTTCTGGCCAGATCTGCCTGCTCTGCCTGTTGCACTTGCCCAAGCGCCGATAGGCCGGCCTGTTGCTGGCCGGCGCCGGCCGCAGTCTGAGCTTGACCAATCGCGGTGAGATTCTGCTGCTGCCCCTGAGTGAGCTGCCCTGCTGCTTGCCCCATTGAGCTGTACTGCCCAGCGCCCTGAAGCGTGCGGGACAGGTCTGCACCAGCGATACTTCCGGCCGTGCCAGCAAGCGTCGCCTGCCGCGCAAGATCGGCTTGTGACGCGGCAAGAGCTTGCCCGTAACCCTGCTGCAGTGCTTGAGCCTGTTGAGCAAGTACCGACTCTTGCGTGTCGCGCAACGCCCGTTGACCGAACTCACCCATCCTGCTGCCTCCGAACTGACCGGCCGCGACAAACTGGTCGCCCAGCGCCGGCAACAGGTTTTCTCTGAGGTTCCTCGCGCCCAGCCTTGCAATCTGATCTGTCACTGCAGAGTTGTACTGATTCATGTACTGATCTGTGCCGCCGGCCGCATTGCCCCCGGCCGACTGCAGATACGGCTGTGCGGCCGCAAGAGCGCGCTCGCTGATAGCCTTCTGTGTCGCGCCTGCCGCCTGCCCAAAATAGGGCTGCGATGCGCCGACAGAGTCAAGAGCACCTGCTGTGCTATAGGTTTTTTGCCCCTTATCCAGTCCGGCGTTAACAAGATCGGGTCGTAAATATTGAATTTGATCTTCGGCCAAAGACGCTGCGGCACCTTGCTGGCCTTCGTTAATTCGACCCACTGCCGAGTTGAGATACGGCTGCTGACTGAGCATCGGATTGTACCCGGCGGCGGCTTGCATATAGCCTATGCCGCTCTGTACTCCCGGGTCGGCGCCGCCCAGCGACTGGAATCCTTTCATCGCCACATTATAAGACGGCTGCCATGCGCCAACATTCTGCCTGACGCCTTGATACGCGGCCTGCTGATCCGGGGTAGCTTCAGCCACTGTAGGCAAAGCGTATGGCTCATACGGCCGACTAGCGACCGTTCTGGCCTTCATCATCTGATCGTAAGACAGATCCTGATACCACTGGGGAGTTTGGTTGGCTGTTGTGGTGGACGAGCTTGGCGCGTTCATCACGTTGCCTTCAAAAAGACCGTCCATTATGCTGTCCTCATGTAGGCCAAAGGCGATTTAGCCTTGGGCGGAATCTTGTCGTGACTTGCAGATCGATATGACTTGCGAGCGCCTTCCATCAGCTGTCGGAGCTTCTTCGCTCCAGTATTGATCGACCCGGCGCCGATTGCCTGAACAGCCGCCCGGGGAATCCTAAACTCACCATTGGAAAGCAGCGCGTTGACCTCGCCGCCGGTCTCAGGCTGAATCTCACCGCCCGTCAAATCGTGAACCATCTGAGTGAGAGCCCTGAAGCCGCCCTCGGTGGATCCAGACCCCAGAGCGCTTACAACGTCCGCCGTGATGATGAAGTCGCCATCTTCCAGCACTGCAGGCACTTCATCGTCCTGTCCGTCGCCCGGCCCACCAACCGCAAGGTGCTGTAACGCTGCCAGACCGCCTGTAGCCATCTTCAGCGGAGGGGCTGCTTGTGGCGTAGGGATACCGGCCAGCGTTGTGGCTGTGGGCGCTGCTGAAGGCGCTCCGAGCCTTGGGGCATGCTGTGCAACCGATGCATTGAACTTATCCCAGTTCTGCGCGAGACAGGCACCGAAATTCTGTGCGGTGTCGCACATCGTGAAATTGGTCAGGGCGTCGTACACCGGCCGGGTGTCAGGGTTGGCACCAAAGGTCTGGGCTGCAGCTGCTACCGCCTCGGCCTTGGTTTGATACTGCGCGACCTGAGACAGCAGCGAGGTTGAGGCGGCGGCCATGCCCGACGAGCCAGTCAGGTTCGATGTAACCGGGCCTGTAGCGCTTGGCACCTGCTCCCCTGTCCAGATGTTTGTCTCTGGCTCACCGCTGGCCTGTTGTGGCGTAGGCGAACCAGTAGAGGCTTCTGCGGGGTTCTTGAATTTCTCAAGGGCTGCCTGACCGGCACCCATCAATGCTCCAACGCCTGCGCCCTTGATCGGATCTCCGGCAGTCATCCCTGCCACATCAGCGCCACGCAATGCGCCCAGAGCGCCCTGCTGCAGAAGCGGCGAGTTGGCCAAGCGGTTTTGCACGAAGTTTGAGTTAGCGGCCTTGTCGGCGAAGCTGCCGATCATTGCAGATCCGAGCGCCGTCTTGAGCGGGTCTTGGCCGGTAGCATAACCGCTGGCAGCACCCAAAGCGGCCCTGCCGGCCATGGTCTGAGTGGCCGCACTTGCGTTGCCCAGCATCGGGATTTTTGACCCCACATACTTAGCCCCACCGGGGACTGATGCAAACCCACCAATAAGCCCTGTGAGAGCGCCTTTCTTGCCGCCAGTAGCGCCACCAAGGGCCGCTCCGGTTAGCGCAGTGGCGGTTGCTTGAGACATGCCCATGAAGCCGGCTTTTGCAATGGCTGCACCAATCCCCGGCACCATAAAGCCGAGCGCAATCGGCGCAACCACCTTCAGAATTTTCTTCAGGCTCTTCAGGAAGCCGTACTCAGGCAGACCAGTGTCAGGGTTGATGATCGGATCGCCCCACTGATCGCGGAGCTGTTTGAATTCTTCCTCGTTCACATGCAGGAGAATCGTGTCGTCGCGGCGTCCAGCCTTGCGCACCTTCTCGGCCGCGCTGTGCATCCCGCCATTCTTGTAGCGCAGGTAGTTGTCCAGCTGACCCTTATCTGGATCAAACGCATGGATCGTCAGCGCAACCCGGTTGTGGCCGGGCCGCATCACTGATTCTGGCAAGTTAATATCGTCGTACATCACGCGAGCTCCCCGCATACGTATTCTGCCCACAGTTTCCAGTCGGTGAACTGGTATGGATTTGGAATTGCTATGTATCCCAAACTGATAATGGCTGGCAGCTGCACAGCCCATCCCTGCCAGTTGGTGTCTTTCAGTTTCTGCAACGGACCGTATGCATCGAGATCGAGCACGACCCGATCAGCCCATTGCTGCAAAGTCATTCCTGTTGGTCGAGTCATTGAAATCATGACAGTTTGGTGTGATCCCCTGTGTCGATGTGTGCAATGATCTGCCCGGCCTGATAATCGCCGCCCGGCGCATTGCTGCCGAAAGTCAGATTCATAAGCCGGTACTGGGCCTTTAGCATCACGACTTGCTCGTATGTCTGGAGTGCATTTTCTGGATACGTCACCACTGCCGTTTCCTGCTGTGGTGCCCTTGCGTTTGCGCGCCCACTGACGACCAGCGTCATCGGCCCGGCCTGCACAAAGTCTGGCTCAACTGTAGTGATTCGCAGACGCGCATCCACACTCTGCGTGGCCGGCAGCGACAGATCTGATGTGGTGTAATACGAGTTGATGGCATTGATGTCTTGGCCATCAATCTCGTCGAGCCCTCTTTCGTGCAGCCAGACTTTGTAGCCGTCTACCGTTTGGTCAACGCCAGTCAGGACTGGTGACAGCAGCTCCGAGTTGTAGATACCTGCAGACCGGCCGGAATTCGGCAGCTCAGTGTCGTACCAAGTGTTCTCGCGCACGTTGTAGATGATCGCGTGCGTACACTCCTCTGCATCGCCACGCGGATAGCACCACCAGATCTCGCCGAAACGCGGCACTTTGAATGCGAATACTTTGTCGCGGCTGTTTTGTTGAATGTTGTCGAGGAAGTAGTTGATGTTGAGATTGTTCTCAATCTCTCTGACGACACCGTTGAACATCAGGAACCTATCAACTGCGCACCAGTAGAACACTCCGTCGTAGTCGATCACGCAATTGGCCGACATGATGGAGCTTGCGGTCATCAATACGTCAAAGCTGAACACTGGAGTCCCGCCGACATACGACATGCGAATTACTGCGTCATACGCCCAGAAGATTCCTGCAGGAGAATTGCCACCACCGGCACGAAGCGGAAGCCCTTTGATAAACTTCTGGCTCCATGGTCGAGCCTGACCAGAGCCAGAGCCGCTGAGATCTGTTGGATCCCCCGGGACACTCCAGCCGATCATTCCGTTGCTGCCGTAGTAAACAAGGTATGGATGCAGAACCACGATCCCACCCGTTGCATTCATGTTGGCTGGGAGCGCTATCTCCACCAACTTGTCAGAGCTGACAGCCTCGCCGTAGAAAATCTGTCCACCCGTGTCGGCATAGCTGCACTCCAGATTCTGCCCAACGTGCGCGATCACGTAGTTTTTCACATCGCTCGGCGAATACTGGTAGTCGAACATCCACATATTCAGGGGCGAGACATCCAGAGGAGTTCCACCACCAGCCATCGGCGTGGCAGATGTTGTGATCGTGGTCGTGGTCGCAGCAACAACGTATCCGTTCGTTACCATGTCCATGACAGTGGCGGTGATGGTGATGATCGCGCCAACAGCAGTAGCCGTGTAGTTCGGGCTTGATGTGTGCGCTGTGATGTTGGCAGCAACGGCCGTGGCGGTTGCGCTGAGGCTTGTCACATACGCGACAGCGCCGGATGTTACTGTGACGCCGTTGACGGTCACCGTGTTCACTGACCCAGAGCCGCCACCAGTGAGCGTGAGCGTGCCAGCAGCGTACGCACCCGGCGTCCTGTCGGTTATGATGGATGCGTTACCGCCATTGTCTACAGAAAACGACTCAAGGTAGTTTTCCGATCCGCTCAGGCAATACTGGTAGTGATTCTCGGCCCAACAAGTAATTCCTCTGGAAATTTCCTGCAGGAATTTGCTGATGGATCGGAAACCCCAAATCTTGCGAGGCTTTCCACGCTGAAACCTGACCCATTGGCCGTCGATGTAGTGTTCGCCATCAAAACTGGTGCCGTCCCGCTTTATGCCGGGTTGCGAGCCAATCAGTGTGGTTGACACCGCCATCAGAATGTCCCGCCGGAAATGGGACCAAGTGCAGCCAGTGCAGCCTGCGCGTCCACAGCAGTGAACAGCGCAACACCCACCGATGTACCGCCAAGGTTTGTACGAGCTGCAGACGCCGTTGTAGCTCCGGTGCCGCCGCTCGCAATACTTAGTGGGATGGAGAGGCCTCCCGTGTCTGCGTTGACCACATCAGAACCGTTGGAGTAGTAGATGCCGCGAGAGCCTTGATTGATCACAATTCCGGTCGAGCCAGACAGCTTGACCGTCAGTGTGTACGCACCAGTGGTC
>Ga0208082_1000408_pt1 | contig 12980 bp, 11 predicted proteins | sample LakMenE09Jun09ns_FD_150683 | JGI IMG/M metagenome (GOLD analysis project Ga0208082, IMG submission 150683) | Freshwater microbial communities from Lake Mendota, WI - 09JUN2009 deep hole epilimnion ns (SPAdes) | ecosystem: Environmental > Aquatic > Freshwater > Lake > Epilimnion/Euphotic zone ... | reverse complement strand
AAGTCCAATCAGAATGCCCCACCACATTCCAACACCGAAGTACTGCGATGTCATGCCAAGGCCATATGCACCGCAAGCCATAAATGCCGACTGTCCGAAATTCAACAAGCCGGTATAGCCAAATTGGATATTGAGTCCAATTGCAGCGAGCGCAAAATAGGCGGCGTCAATACCGAAAAATGCAGAGAATGTGTTCTCGAGAATCTTGATGATGTCCATATCAGCCAACCCTCTGCTTGCGACCGAGTATTCCCTGCGGACGAACCACCAAAACAATGATCAGAATCAGCAGCGCTGGTGCATTTTTGAGTTCTGCTGGAACGACAAGAGAAGCAAGCTCAACAAGCAAACCAACGAGGAAACCACCAACTAGCGCCCCATAAGCCGAACCAAGTCCACCGAGCGTTATTCCGGCAAACATCAAAAAGATCAAGCCAGCACCCATTTCAAATCCCACTTGCTCGTCCAAACCTCGAAACAGGCCACCCATCGCTGCAAGTGCTCCGCCTGCAAACCACACGACTCGAATGATTTTTTGTGTATCGATACCCGTCGATGATGCCAACGATGGGTTATCTGATACCGCGCGAATCGCTTTTCCAGTCCGTGACTTTTGTAGATAAGCAGCAACAGTGAGCAGCACGATAAAGGAAATGATTGCAGTACTGAGATCTCGCATGGTGATACTGACTGGTCCGAAACTTTTTGCGACCTGCAGGCTGTAATCATCCAAAGGACGAGTACGCCCACCGAACTGGTACAAGAACATATTTCGCAACATGATTGACAGTCCAACCGAAACGACGAGCTGCGAAATCAAACCAATTCCGCGCTTGCGAAGTTTCGCAAAAATGATTCCATTCATCGCAAGGCCGAGTACGCCACCAAGTGCGATAACAAGCGGCGCAGCAATCAAAAGCGGAATTCCAAGCAAAACGTTGAACCAAAAAGCAATCAAACCGCCAAAGGTCACCATTTCACCGTGAGCGAAATTGGTGAGACCAGTGGTTCCAAAAATCAAAGAAAGACCAACTGAGCAAATGGCAATAATGAGGCCAAGGCGAATTCCATCGACCAATCGCTGAGCAATACGGTCGGCAAGGCTTGCTCCGGACTCACCAGATGATCCAGCAAAAAAGGTCACACGCTTTGCGTTCGTCGTAAACGCATCTTTCACAATATTGACAACGGTCTTTGTGCCTTCAATGAGAGTCACCCCACTTGGCAATGAAGCAACGTCAAGTGTGACGACATAGTTATCTTTTGCTGGGACAGAAATGGTGGCAATTCCCGTACTGTCCGTTACGCCCTCGCCTACTGCAGCGCCGGCGAGATTAGCTACCGCAACCTTCACACCAGCAACTGGCTTCTTTTCCAACACGCCACTGTTACTTACTTGGTTTTGAACTGAAACGATGATTGAGTTTTCGGAATCAGCGGCCTGAGCTGTGCCGGGTTGAGCGAACATAAACAGCGCTGCCATGAGGACAACAAAAGCCCGACCAACTGCAAAGATGCGGGATTTTGAATTGTTGGTATCAGTCACTGCATCCCCAAACTTTGTGTGCTTCTAGTCAAGCACAAGCAAGGTACTTGCAGGAAGAAATACCGCGAAAGAACAGAGCCAAACAATCACCGATAAGGCAACATGCACCGCTACGAGTGGAGCTGGCACCCCTGCGAAATACTGCACATATCCAATAAATCCCTGAGCGCTCAAAGCCGCTATCAAACGCATCAACATGGTTCCTTCGTACTTCCACCGGATAGGACTTCTACGGGCTCGTAGCGTCAGCGCAAGAGCCACAAACACCAATATCCATACGGAAACAGAGTGCATTTGAGTTGCGCTTCTCACGCTGATACCAAGACGTGTCGCTTGTTCAGCGCCAGAGTGCGGACCCGCACCCGTGACGACCGTTCCCAGAAACATCACAGCGCAGGTCATCAGAAACAAAGCCCAGCGAAGAGGCTTATCCCTAAATTCGTAGGTTTCATTGCCGTCAATGAGCACTTCTACTCGCCTCACCAACACATAGGCCGCTGTAACCAAGCCGATTGAGACCAAAAAGTGAGCCATATTCGACCACGGATTCAGCCCTGTCAGCACCACATAAGCACCCAGTACAACCTGAATAAGCACGCCAATAACCAAAATCGCAGCATTTACAGTGATCTTTTTCGACCGTGGTCTCAAGAGAACCGATGTTGACACCGCGACGATTACCGCAGCCGCAACAACGCCAGTAAACAGACGATTGATTTGTTCGATTGCAGCATGACCGGTTGAGATATCAACGAATTTGGTGTTATTACAGTTGGGCCAATCGCTACAACCCAGTCCTGATCCAGTCAGCCGAACCAGCGAACCCGTGACAATGATGGCATAGAGGGACCCGAAAGCCACCCAGACGACCAAACGGAATCTCTGGAGTGAAATTTCAGGCCGAGGCATCGAGGGCACGCTAGTCCGTACCCTCGAAATTTGGGTCTCAGCAGTCCTGCCCAGCCAGGCCGATCACCAAATGTGGTCATTTCTCATCAGTTTTCGCATATTCATCACTCTGCGTGGTTAAAGAAACATTTTTAGTGATTATTTCCTCAAGTTCCCCTGAATGTGACCGATCCCTAATGCGGGTCTCACACCAGCAAATCAAGGGAGCAAAACATGAACGCAGGAATTATTCGCAAGTCAATCATTGCAGCAGCGGTATCAATCAGCATCTCCGCTGTAGCAACGTCGGTTTCAGTGACGCCAGTTGCTGCTCAATCGATCAGCGCAAAGACATCGTCGCTCCCGAAAATGGGCGAATCTGGTCCTGAAGTAACTCGTATGCAACAGGCGATCGTTGCACGTGGATTCACCATTAAGGGTGGAATTGATGGTTCATTTGGTGCAGCAACACAATTAGCACTTAAGTCATTACAAAAAGTCGCAGGTTTCAGGCCAACAGGAACTCTTGATGCAAAAACTGCAAAGTTCTTGGGCCTTGTTGATGTTGCACCATTGACAAAGTCAAACTTCCCAACAGTTGGTGCATCTGGCGACGCAGTGTGGTCGTTGCAGCAAGCACTGATCAACAATGGTGTTCAAGTAAAAGGTGGCGCCGATGGAAAGTTCGGTTTGGCAACATCAATCGCTCTTGGAAAGTTTCAAGCCTTGAAGGGCCTTGCGGTAACTAAATCCGTTGATGAGTCAACAGCGATTGCACTTGGATTGCTTGCAGCTCCAGTTCAAAAAGTTTCAGCAAAGAAAACTGTTGTGGCTGCTTCAGCCCCTGTTGCTGCTCCGGCTGTCGCTGTTGCTCCATCGACCATCACCATCGACTCCCTTCCAGCGCGTGGACAAACAAGCGAAAACGTTCGTACGCTGCAAAACTCGTTGATCAACGCTGGCATTGAAGTTAAGGGCGGAGCCGACGGAGTGTTCGGTGTTGCAACTTCAGTTGCAATCGGAAAGTTTCAGTCAGCACAGGGAATGAATGTCACCACAGCCCTTGATGCGCCAACTGCTGCTGCTCTTGGTCTAATCCCAACGCTTGCTGAATTAGGTTTGCCTTCACTACAGGCGTTTCCAATGCAAGGCCGTTGTTCATTCTCTGATTCGTGGCACGCTCCGCGTGGGGGTGGTCGTCTTCATGAAGGTGTCGACATCATTGGTGCTCGAGGCCTTGCCATCTATGCAGTAGTCGATGGAACCATCACACGGATGTTGACTGGTGGAGCACTGAGTGGCAACTCGATCCGCCTTACAGCACCAGATGGAACGTACTACTTCTACGCACACCTTGACGGTTTCGCAGCAGGATTGGCCACTGGCCAGACCGTGCGTGCAGGACAAGTAATCGGTTACAACGGTTCGACCGGAGCAACTACAGCACACCTTCACTTTGAAATCCATCCACAAGGCGGAGCTGCAGTGAATCCTTACCCAATCGTTAAAGCTGTTGATGCTTGCAACGTTACGGAATTGCTCCCGCAGCCGTAATTTTGCAGTCGAACAAGGTTGATGGAGTCGATGGTGATGTGAGAATCATCATCGACTCTTTCACCAAGAAATCAACGAGTTCGATCCTCGTGAGAGAGGTGCTCAACATCACTGAGGCGTTCCAAACTGAAGGCGTAGCCATCACCAAGTTTGATTGCCTTAATTGTGGTGATCGATGCGTGATTAATAATGAATCGCTCCCATTCCCAAGGTGTTGCGTTAAGGCCGAGTAGATGACAGATCAATACGCTGTTTGTTCCAGCGTGCGCAAAGAATGCGAACCGCTCGCCTGGTTCATCAATATGCCAAACCGGTAACTCGGTTGGCAGACGGTGCACACCATTTCTCTCCAAAAACTCGGTCGCACCAGAATGGATTCGTTGAACAAAATCCTTTACCGACTCCCCGCCCTTTAGACCGTTCCATCTTTCGTGTGAAGCGTTCTTCACCTCATCGCGATAGGCCTTAATCGTTTGTTCGGCAGGAGCCCCGTGCCACGAAGGCTCTCGAATCTCTTCAAGAAATGGTTCGATTTCCAATTGGCGGTTTTGACGCGTCAACGTTGGCTGCGCCGTGAGATGCGTTCGTTGTAGAGGAGATGCAAACACATGGTCAAATTTCTCTTCTGCCAATCTCTGCCCAAGTAATTCTGCTTGGCGACCACCCCGCACAGTCAACGGCGGATTAACAACACTCTTTCCGTCTTTCACCCACTCTGGTTCTGCGTGACGGATAAGAACGATTTCCATATCATGCAATCTACTTGATGGCTATGCCACACTCATTGAAACTTGTGGTCAGAGTTGCCTCAAATGCTGCATCGCTAATCGTTGGGTTGCTTTCTGCAACATTGATCATTTTTGTACCAAGGCAGATTGCTTGCTCTGAAGTGATAGCAATTCCACGTTGTTCTGCGATGAGGTATGCGTAAGACTTGATCGCAGTCTCCTCGTTATCAAATCCATAGTTAATGTCCGGCTGGGGATCTACGACAACCGAGGTTGAACCGACGGATTGGTCGTCACCTGGTGCTGCATTCACTCCTTGAGATATTTGAACTTTGCATTCGTTCGACACGAACTCACGCAGTGAATCTAGGGCATCAATATTGTCGTTGCGCGCAAGATTCTCTGTTGCATTTTGAACATTCTGGTCCGTCTCAGCAACAGTGCCATCCCAGAAAACATTCTGGAGTGCTACAGCAAGCTCATCGTAAGCGCGCTTGGTTTGCTCAATGTCTGATTTCACAGAAGAAGGAGAAATATCAGTCATGATTGAAAGAGTTCCCGTCAGCACGGCAATTGTGCTTTGTAATTGCCGTGCTGAAATTGTTGAGAAACCATCAATAGCAACTCCTGTAGCAACCAATGAAGACTCAAGTTCCGCTGCATACGAGCACAATGCGCGTGTCTCTTGATCTTCGCCGCAGGATGTCAAAGCCGTAATGCACACAAGCGAAACCACAATCATTCGTTTAATCACGTGATTCTCCATTGGTGGAATTGAGCCAGACTTCATACAGCGCTGCATATTTACCGTTCGCATTCATGAGTGAGGCGTGTGATCCATCTTCAACGATTCGACCGCTCTCAAGCATGACAACGCGGTCTGCACGAGAAGCAGTGGACAACCGGTGGGCAATTGAAATAGTGGTTCGGCCAAGCGCCAGGCGCTCAAGCGCTCGCGATATTCGAACCTCCGTAAGGGAGTCAACCGACGACGTTGCCTCGTCGAGCACAAGCACATCGGGTCTGACCATTGAGGCTCTCACTAGAGCAACTAGCTGACGTTCCCCTGCAGACAGAGATGACCCGCGCTGCCCTACATGAGTTTCTAGACCACTCGGCAAACTGTCTAGCCAGTCAGACAAACCCAATTCAGTGAAGGCAGCAACCATGTCGCTGGACGTTGCATTGGGTTCTGCAAACTGGAGGTTATAAAAGATGGTGTTAGCGAAAAGAAATGGCTCCTGAGGAACAACGATCAGTCGACGACGCAAATCATCATTGAGAACGTCGGTAAGTGAAATACCGCCTATCTGCACACGCCCAATAGTCGGATCCGTTAATCGAGCGATGAGTCTCGCAATTGTCGTTTTGCCTGAGCCGGATGGACCTACTAACGCGACATGTTGTCCTGCTGAAATATGTAATGAAATATCGTGCAGCACGGGTGTGTCGTCATCGTCTTCTCCAAGCCGCGCTCCATAAGCGAAGCTGACATTTTGAATGTCTACTGATAACTGCCCATGTGGAAGTGAGCGAGGTCGCTCGGACTGTGGTGGTCCGATTGGCGTATCTAATACACCTAAAACTCTGCGCAAACCAGCGACGGCACTTTGCACCTGATCGATGATTTCTGTGAATTCAGCGATTGGTTCCAAAAAGCGATAGGTAAGAAACACGAAACCTACGAGCGCGCCGGAAGTTAATCCGCCTGCGGGGCCAATTAGCAGTCCGGTTCCAACGACCGCCATCACGGTAAATACTGCAAACACTTCACCACTCGGAAACAGAAAGGCTCCTATGACGCCTGCGCGAACGTTACTTTTTCTTCTATTTCGCATTGACATCGCAACAGTGTCAATCATTGATTGCTCGGCGTTATAGGCGCGGAGGGTCTCGGCTCCGGCCATCAGCTCGGACACCGAACCCAAGAAATCTGCATTACGTTCGCGCGAAAGGTTATGCGCATTTACCAATCGAGACTGTACAAAACGCAAGACGAGAATCAGCGGAGCGCTAGTGATGAACGCAACCAGTGCCAATCTCCAATCGTAAGCAAGCATCACCGCGGCTACAGCAAACATCTGCGAACCATCGAGCAGCAAACCAAGACCACCCCACGAGAAAAACTGTGTGAGCGTTTCAATATCACTCGTTACACGCGAGACCAAAGCCCCACGCTTTTCATTGTTGTGATCTTCAAGGCTCAACCTGTGGATGTGATCAAACAACTGTGAGCGAAGAGAAAACAGTCCGCTCTCGGCTCGTGTTCCGAGTCGCTTTGTCGCTTCGCGCAAGCAAAACGAAGATAGAACAACGCACACCGCACCGATCAAGCACAGACGAACGATGTATTGGACATCAACACGTCCCGGTTGCAGTCCATGGTCAATGGATTGCTGAATAAGAATGGGAATCACCAAGCGAGCACCCGTACCGAATAGCGCAAGTACGAAGGTGAGTCCGATTCCGCTCTTCAGAGCTGGGGCAACAGTAACTCCCCTTCCAATAACACGGGCTGAAGGAAAACGCTGCTCGATATCGGTACTCACGATGCCTTCCGATCAATTTCAAATGACATCATGAGGTTCAGATATGCCGAGCTTTCACGCATCAGTTCATCGTGTGTTGACAAGTCATGAACCATTCCATCGTGAATAAATATGACGTAATCGGCGTATCTGATGGTTGTTGGCCGTGATGCGACGATGATTGTTGTTGTTGTGTCGGTGAGCGAAGCAAGCCGTTCGATGACCATGGACTCGGTAGTTGGATCGAGAGCACTGGTTGTGTCATCTAGCAAAAGAGTGTGTCGACCACTTGCAATGGCTCGTGCAAGAGCAATTCTCTGCCGTTGTCCACCGCTCAAACTGATACCGCGCTCCCCAATGATGGTATCAATGCCATTCTCGAGGTCAGAGACGAACTCCTCACTCACTGACGCCCAAAGAGACCGTGCAATATCTGTGATATCGATCGATTTTCCGAGTGTCAGGTTGAAATGCAAGGAACCGGAAAACAAAAACGGCTCTTGAAACACCAGTGCAGTTCCTCCATGTGAAACATGGATGGAGCCACTTTGAGTGTCAATGAGTCCAGCAATCAATTTGAGCAATGTTGACTTGCCGGAACCAGTTTCACCTACAACTGCAACTGTTGAACCAACAGGTATCGAAAAACTGACATCTGTGAATATTGGTTCAGCATCGCTCGAGTATGAAAACTTCGCATTGCGAACATCGATAGCAAACTGCGAGTCAGGTGGCAACGTGGAAACGCTTGGCTGACCTTCCAGCGGCTCATCAAGAATTTCCTTAACTCGCTTAAAACCACTTGACGAATGCGGAATCTCGCTCAGCAGATAACCAATAATTCGCAGTGGAAAAACCAGCAGAGTAAACAAATAGATGAAGCTAGATAACTCTCCGATTGTTAACGCACCGCCGCGAACTCGAACGGCACCATATGCAATGAGCGAAACGTTTACTAAGGACGGAGTGCCGTCAACTAAGGCCTCAAAAATTGCACGCGCATTGACGGCTCGAATTCTGGCTTCCTTCAACTTCGATGAAATTGATGCAAGACGGACATGTTCGCGTTCCTCTGCTCCGAAGGCTTTAACCACCATGACGCCATCGAAACTTTCATGAACGGCTTCAGACAAATCACCTAAAGCCTTTTGTGCAGAATCGAAGTGGCGATCGATGCGTCGCTGATAGCCAAGATTCAATGCAAAGAGCAAAGGGATCACCGTGACAGCCAACATGCCCAGCGGCACATCGATAACGACCAACCAAATGCTCGTTAACGCGACAAGCAGAACAACAGAAGTACTGAATGGGAGCGGCCCGAGAACTGACGCTGCGGTATCCGAGTCAACCCCAATGCGCGCAACGAGGTCTCCGGTCATGTGACGCTGGTGCCAGCGCGACGGTTGGCGCATGATGTGCCGAATGAGCTGAGTAGAGAGTGATTCCGATGTCGACCAATGCGAAATGCCAGCAAATGAACGCCGCACAACAACACCAATTGCGCGCAGGAGGCCGATTCCGATGACAATAAACGACGCAATCAAAAAGGTACGGCTGTCGATCATGTTGGTTTGATAACGAGGAATGATCACCTCGTCAACTACATAGCCAAGTCCGAAACTCGATGCCACCGTGCAAATGGCGTAAACCGAAGCGCCAGCGACTGCGATCAAGAATGGTTTCGGGTGAAACTTCAGCAATTGACGAAGTAGCGAAATTGCTAGTCGCAATCGAGATTGTTCCACTCGGACAACTCTAGTTCGGTGGCAAAGTGGCGAAAGTGTGATGCGACATTGGTGAAGTACCATTCACGCTGTGACTCCCCCAGATTCAGTGCAACGAACTACGCGTCAGAAGATCTCACGATTAGCAGCAAGAACAGTTATCGGATCGTCCATTATTGGATTGATCGCTATGTGGATTTACGCATTCGGGTTTGCATCCAAGGAATCGGTTAACAAGATCGGCGATTCAACGTGGTCTGCTCGTGCAGAAGAAATTTGTAGCAAAGCCATGGCGAAAAGGCTCGAACTTGCTGATCTCAGACAGATCTCAGATGCTGGATCGGAAGCACTCAATGAGCGAGCTGCATTGATCGACAAAGCAACAGACACACTTGAGGGTGCCATAAACGAGATATCCGCCCTCGAACCGACAGATGCAAAGGGTAAGGCGATTGTTCCTTTATGGATCTCTGATTACAAGCAGTTGATCAACGATCGACGCGAATATGCGGATCAATTACGCACGGGCGCAAACATTCCATTCGCGGAGACGATGATCGAAGGCCTGCCGATCAGTGAGAAAATCTCCACCTTTGCAGCAGACAATCGCATGTCTTCGTGCAAAGTGCCGATGGACCTGTCTATTTAAATTCGTCTGCTGGAACCCAGCCACTTTCTTGCGAATAACGCTTCACCACTCGTGCCGGCGATCCAACCGCAACGCTGAAGTCGGGAATGACACCATTGACCACGGAGTTAGCACCAATAGCGACATGCTTTCCAATTTCTGATCCTGGCAAGATCACGCTGCCTGCGCCAATCCATGAACCATCTCCAATTGAGACCATCTTCTCCGGTTGCGTCTGCATGGAAATAGGAATGTCAATACGTTCGTAGCCGTGATTCTGATCAGTGATGTACACGTGGTGACCAGTCCATACATCGTTGCCAATATCAATTCCAAGATGACCAACGATTCCACTTCCGCGACCAATGAGGCAGCGGTCCCCAATACGAACGACCGGATTGGTCAGACATTTTTGCCCTGGAACCATTCCCGCAGAAAGCGCAACATGAGTTCCGATCATGGTGTGTGCACCAATGTGAATGTATTGCTCATTGAAAATTGTGGTCTGCGGAAAACAGATAATGCTGTTCAGTCCAAAAGCACCGAATCGCTTCCCTCTCGCGGTGTTTGGACCAATGGATCCGTGCAAAGAGAGCCAGTCCCAAACTCGATGAGCTAGGCGCTCCTTTAACCGCAAGCCTCTGGAAATCATGAATTGCAATCTAATCGGTAGCCTGATTTTGTGTCTGAAGCGTTATCCCGCCCACGTATCACCGTGCCCATGGTGATGGCCAATAAAGGAACTGGGAAACCACTCACCATGATCACCGCGTACGACGCAACATTTGCGCGAATCGTCGATGAGTCAGGCGTGGACATGATTCTCGTTGGAGACTCAGTTGGGTCAGTTGTGCAAGGAGTTGCCAACACCATTCCCGTCACGCTTGAAGAAATGGAATACCACGTGAAGTTGGTTGCTCGAGCAAATCCTCGGGCATTGATCGTTGGAGACCTTCCTTTTGGTTCGTATCAGGTTCATACCGAACAGGCAGTCCGCAGCGCAATCCGACTGGTGAAGGCTGGCGCATCGGCGGTGAAGCTCGAAGGCGGCACCACCATGGTTGACACCATCGCCGCAATCTCGCGCGTTGATATTCCTGTTATGGGCCACATTGGTTTAACTCCGCAGAGTTACCACCGAATGGGTGGACATCGCGTTCAGGGTCGTGTTGATGGAAACGCCGCGGGTGGACGTGAGCGGTTGCTCGAAGATGCACATTCAGTCCAGCAATCAGGAGCATTCGCAATTGTTATTGAAGGAATACCGCGAGACTTGGCAAAAGAAATCACCCAGACGCTTTCGATACCTACCATTGGTATAGGAGCAGGACCAGATTGCGATGGTCAAGTATTGGTCCTGCATGACATCTTGGGACTGACGCAAAACACTTTGAAGTTCACTCGAAAATACGCAGACATCCGCACTACGAGCATCGATGCCTGCAAGCAATTTGTCGCAGAAGTTCGAAACGGTACGTGGCCTGACGATGACCACTCTTTTCACTGATCTCAATTCATACAGCGAGTGGCGCAAAGGCATTCCGGCAGATAAAACTGTTGGTTTCGTTCCCACGATGGGAGCTCTTCACACTGGGCATGTAAGTCTTATGCGCGCAGCATCAGCTCATTGCGATGTTGTCGTTGTCAGTATTTACGTCAATGAACTGCAGTTCAATTCTGCAAGCGATTTTCAGCACTACCCGCGAACGCAAAATGATGATGTGGATCTATGTGCAGCAGCAAATGTGGATGTTGTGTTCGCTCCATCGAAAAGCGACATGTTCGTTGAAAAGGACGTGAGAATCATTCAACCATCTAGTGCTGCCGACAACTTCGAAGGGTTAGATCGCCCAGGTCACTTTGCTGGGGTGGTCACCGTCGTTGATCGATTGTTTTCTGTAGTGAGTCCAACGCGTGCATATTTCGGAATTAAGGATTACCAACAGGTTGCCGTCATCAGCGACATGTCCTCACAGCTACACCCCGATATTGAGATCGTTATCTGTGAGACAGAGCGAGAACACGACGGCTTGGCAATGTCGAGCCGCAACAGGTTTCTCTCTGAGGCTGCACGCGTGCGCGCTGCTCTATTGCCCACTGCCCTGACATCGGCAATCACTCAATGGAAAAACGGTGCTACACAAACGGGTGTACTTATTGAAGCGGCTCGTGCGATTCTCACCCAAGATCCGACAATCAACGTTCAGTACATATCAATTGTTCGAGCGGGATCGATGGATCCGGTGCAGACTGTCAGCGCACTAGACGTCATCATCGCCGCGGTAGTCATTGATGGGATACGACTCATCGACAACATGTCGTTTCCTATCGCTTGATAGACGCGTCAATCTGACGAACTCGGTAGCGAACGGTAAAAATCGAGTCTCCGCTCAAGATTCCCCCACGGGCAAATGTGCGACCGTTTTGCCAATTCGAGAGGCCGAGTTCTGGCTTTCTCAAAGCGTATTGTCCATCCACCCAACGAGTCATTCCATCACCAAAGAACGGTGCATTTGACAAAAGCCAGGCGTTTTCGATTTCTTGTTCATCATCTGAAAGCACCGAGAGTACAAATGACGGCGAATAGCGATTGAACAAAGCGACTGCTTGTTCAGAGTTGTCAACCGCGACAATCGACACTTCGGGTGAGTTTTCCCATTCCCATTCCGTGCCCAGAGATTGATGATCAATCGTTTCAATCTTGAAATTCTTAGGTACGACGCAACGACTCAGGGAATCGGCAACCTGTGCATCAAGATGTAGCACAGCATGCGTGTTGCGTTGACTAGCCGCAACCGATATCCCATCGATGATTGGCTGAAGGTTGTTCTCTAAGTTCGCACGTGTCAACACCACAGTGTTCAGCGTGTTGCACACCTTTCGATCGAGGGAATGCTGAACTACGTTGCGCAACCGATCTAGGTCAGCAACGGTTGACACCACCATCCAAGCGCCGCCTGTTCCATGGAGGCTGGCTGGTATGCCGTGCTGCTGGGCGATTTCGCCAAGCAAAGCAACTGATGATCCGCTTCCTCGTGCTACAGCCAATGACAAACGACGATCTGAAAACAATGCCCAGGCACACGCATGCGTTTTCGAGGGCAAAAGCACTACCGATCCTTTAGGCAGACCAGCAGCCGCAAGACTCGGTATCACTGCAAGATTCATAATCGCCTGTGCTGTGTCGAAGGCGTCACTACCTATTCTGAAAACACAAACATTTCGACTTCGAAGCACCCCAGTTGCATCGGCAAAAACATTTGGTCTGCCTTCAAACACGAATCCGACAACTCCGAGCGGAGCAATGTGGGACTCGATCGACCAGCCATCGTGCGACACCGTTTCACGTGCGGTACTTGACGTCGTAAGCGTCTCCCAAATTCG
>Ga0208082_1000404_pt1 | contig 13011 bp, 16 predicted proteins | sample LakMenE09Jun09ns_FD_150683 | JGI IMG/M metagenome (GOLD analysis project Ga0208082, IMG submission 150683) | Freshwater microbial communities from Lake Mendota, WI - 09JUN2009 deep hole epilimnion ns (SPAdes) | ecosystem: Environmental > Aquatic > Freshwater > Lake > Epilimnion/Euphotic zone ... | reverse complement strand
CGTCGATAGCAACCATGCACGAGATATGGCTATCAATAAATGGGTAAGCCGGCGCATCTTGATGAGGTGCGTATCCAGCACCACCCACCAACTTGTAGTTGATCTTCTCTTTATACAGCACCGCTTGTTCACCCATTAACAGTGATGCCGAGTCAAGTATGGCTCCAGTTGTTAACAGCTCACGTATCGGTTCATGAAACGGCGTGAAGTTTTCGGTGCGACACAACTTTGGTCCAAAATCGGTCATCTCGCGATAGTGCAACCAATGGCCATCTTCATCGCGCCACGACGAAATCTCATCGATCCATCGACGAAGTTGTTCAACACCTTGTTCATCAAGAGTTTCAATCAATACCCAACCGTGTTCGTCAAAAAAGGCTTTCGCTCCAAGGTCGCCTGGCAGGAACGATTGCACGATCAGACCTTGCTCAACGAGTGAATAGCATCTATCCAATGTTCGAGTGCGGGCACAACTGCATGTGGGTCTTTCGCCCCATCGTCGGCGATACGCAAGGCGACCATCGCTTCCCACCATGGATTGGTTGTGAACGCCGCGACTTCTGCATCAGTGAGATCGCCACCTTGTGCTGCCAAGGTCATGATGCTGTCTTCAGACAGCAGTGCTCGATATTCCGGTCGTGTTGTCACTAAAAATCTCTTGGCCGGAACATGACCTTCAATTAAGGCTGCGACACGATCGCCCAGAATTGGACGCACCGCTTCGGCGCCCATCGTGGCATGACGAGGCTGACCAGGTCCGTCCCACGGGTGTGCCAAGTCATGAATCAATCCGGCAACTTGCAGTTCAATATCTGATGGGTCAGATTTCTCGAGTAAAGCCGCACACTGCAAACCGTGATCAAGTTCAAAGAATTTGTCGCTCTCGGCCGACACCGTGGTCTTGAGAACCACCAGGTGATCGACTAGTTCTTGACTGTTAGTAAACACGTGCATGACTTACTCCGTGACCTTGAACGAATTGCTATGTTTACGGTACGCCATCGAGATGACATTGAGGTAACGACATGCGCAAGTCACTATTGATTCTGGGGTTAACGATGACAGCAATGTCATTAGCCGCCTGTGGCGGCGATGATGCTCCAGCCACCACAAATCCACCCGTCACCGAAGGTGGCGCACAGGTCGCCAACCCTGCTTCGCAGTATTGCGTTGATCAAGGTGGAACCCTGGAAATTATTGATGAAACTGCCGGCCAGGTTGGTTACTGCAATCTCCCCGACGGAACACGTATCGAAGAGTGGGAATTCTTCAATTCCAGTCAGTCGCCAAGTACTACTGGTTGATTCACTGACCTAGGACGCCAGGTAACCACTCTTCAAGTCGCATCAACATCTCTGCTCCACTGTGCGACAACAAGTGCCCATCGCCTTCGCACACAATTACTTCACCACTGCCGGCCATGGCCGCGACAATCTCGCTTGATTGCATTGGCAAGATCTCGTCCATATCTCCATGGAACAACAACAGTGGTCGACCGCGTAAGCCAGCAGCCACTTCACAGCCGGCCGACTGAGTTGCAAATGTAACAACGCCGGCAACTTCATCCATCACAACGCCCACTCGCACGGCGACTGCACCGCCAAATGAATGGCCCATCACCACGACTCGTTGCGCTCCGGCATCGGCTGCCAACTGAACGGCGGCCGCAACATCTAACGAACACATATCTAGATCGTTTGGTCGGCGATATGACACCCGTAAAACCGGAACACCGCGAGCCGCCCAAGTGTCACCCAACTCTTGATACAAACCATCAGCAGGTCCGAGTAGTCCACCCATGGCACCACCACACGCCACAATTGCTGCGGGTTGTACCGCTACACCAGCAGGGACTTGATGCCACATAATCGTCACCAATCCGCGCATCGTGAATAACTCAACATGGCGCAAAGATGTAGTAATCATGACGCTTTGCGAGGCAATGACCCCGAGGGCGTGAAGAGGCGTCTCCATTGCTTGTACCCTACATTCACCATGGCTTCTACCAGTTCGAACAAGCTTGACCAGCTCAGTCCCGAGGAGCGCGACAACGCGCTTCGCGTCGGACGAGCATGGCGCGAACTTCGCCGTGGTGCGTCGATGGGCAAACTCATCGAATACTTCTTTGGTGTCGGCGAAGATGCCCTTGAGTTCGGACAGATGGACACGCTTGATTTGTTGGTGCAGCAACCTGGCTGGCGCATGGGCGATTTAGCTGAAGCACTTCGTGTCGACCCGTCTACTGCGACTCGCGCCATTCAGCGGCTCGAAAAGTTCGGTCTGGCAACACGTTGCAGCAGCACCGACGACAAGCGTGTTGTCTTTGTTTCAGCAACCGAATCGGGACGTAAGCGTCACGCTGATGCTGCAGCTCGCCGTCAAGAGCTACTTATTCACATCATGTCAACGTTTGATCAAAATGAATTTGGCGAACTGTCGGCGTATCTTGATCGCTTTGTTGGTTCGCTTGACCAATTTGTTGCCCAACTCAATCAACCGAGTGATTCGCCAGAGTGACGCGCAGCGCCCAAACCAAAAATGGTCACCCACCTAAAGTGTGCGCAGCCTGCAACCGCCCTTTTGAGTGGCGAAAAAAGTGGGCGCGCGACTGGGAGCAAGTCCGTTGGTGTAGCGATGCCTGTCGTTCTGCCAAGGAGAACGTTCTCAAATGCAATCTTGATGCCGAGTAACTAGCGGGTCACCCCGCCGAGTCGCTACCATGACATTCATGCTTGCAGCGAACATTTGGCACTGGTGGATCGGCGTAGTTCTGACGATCGTAGGAATCTTGACCGTGGCTGGCGTCGCTGCTGGCTATGTCAAGCAGGTGTCGGCCTCCCGTTTCCCGGGTAAGCGCCAACGCCGTGGCCACGACGAGGGCTGAGTCATCCCCGATTCGGGACCTCAGACGTGGCATCACTCGCCGCTCATTGTTGATCTTCTCTCTCGTGCAACTTTTCCTGTCGCGGGCTCGACCGTTACCTGTGCCGTTTCAGGCGGGGCCGATTCACTAGCGCTCTTGGCCTTGGCCGTAGCGTCTGGCCTCAAAGTCACCGCTATCCACGTCGATCATGCTTTACGCCCCGAATCTGCCAGCGAGGCCAACATCGTTCGTTCGGCCGCCCAATCGGTTGGTGCCGATTTTCAGGCGCTGACCGTCTCGGTCGGACAAGGTTCCAATCTTGAAGCTCGAGCCCGTCAGGCTCGCTATCAGGCCCTTCCTGGCGATGTTTTCACTGGTCATACGGCCGACGATCAGGCCGAGACCGTACTGTTGAACATTTTGCGCGGCGCTGGTTTAGATGGTCTCGCCGGAATCCGCCCGACTGGAGGCCCGAGCCAACTCGTGAGTCATCCTTTGTTGGCAATTCGGCGGACCGAAACCGAGGCTGTCTGCCAACTCTTGGGATGGACCCCCGTCTCGGACCCTTCGAACAACGACCATTCGTTGCTGAGAAACCGCATTCGACACCAGATTTTGCCTGTGCTCAACGAAGCAGCCCATCGCGACCTCACCCCGATTTTGAGTCGTCAGGCCGCACTCATGGCCGATGATTCGACCCTTTTAGACGAATTGGCATCGAGCATTGACCCGACCGATGCCAAAGCGCTGACCGCCGCGCCCATTGCCCTGGCTCGGCGAGCGATACGGCGCTGGCTATCAACGACCCATCCGCCCGATGCCGCTGCGGTTGAACGGGTCCTTGCCGTCGCTCGTGGCGAGGTCATTGCGTGTGAATTACCCGGCGGAATCAGAATTAGTCGAACAAATCAGCGGATCTCGATCACCCCCGCCCCTGCTCAGGACTAGTGTGACGGCGTGCCGCCTAAGTTACGTGGAAAGTGGGCTCTGGGAATTACCCCCAGAAACTTCACTTGGATTCTCAAAGACCGATTAGCCGTATGTGAACGCCCCGGGGGCTATGGCGATAACCATCGCCGAGTCCGGCGCCAAGAAGAGATCATCTGGATCAGGGAAAACCATTTCGGTTGCCTGATCAGCATCATTCCGGCCCCGCACAACCTGCACAACTACGACGAACTCAACGTCAACTACCAGCATCGGCCCTACAACAACGAGAACAACGAAAAGATCGACGAATGGGCTCGTGGACTTTTTAAAGAACTCAAGAAGTTGCTCACCAGCAACGTGAAGGTCATCGTCCACGGCGAAGAAGTCGGTGACATCATCATGGGTGCCATGGCTGCGTTTGTGCGCTGGCAAGGAATGATCGAAGATCCGATTGAGGCAATTGCCATCGGCGAGAAGCTCGCGGGTCACCAACTTGATCCGTCAGCTCGCGAACTCATTTTGCGCGCTCACCTCTTGCGCTAAATCGCCTCGCGACGTACCTCATCAAGATATGGGGCGACATTGCAATTGAAAAACGTGTGGGGCAATGAAGGCTCGTACCGCACGGTGGGTCATCGTTGGAAATCACGGCACAACAATGCCAAGAACGAACAACGTCACCTACGCTCTGCTTCGTGAGTGACATTGTTGTTGTAGGCGCCGGCCTGAGTGGATTAACTTCAGCCCGCTTACTGCAGGAAAAAGGACACAACGTTGTCGTACTTGACAAAGGTCGTGGACTCGGTGGACGCATGGCCACTCGTCGCATCACTGCACCCGATGGATCGGTGGCACTCCTTGATCATGGCGCTCAGTTCTTTACAGTTCGCGAACCAGCATTTCAACAACTTGTTGACCAATGGATTGCTGAAGGAATTGTGCGCGAATGGTGTCGAGGTTTTGTTTCTGATGATGGGCATCCGCGCTACGTCGTCAATAACGGTATGACAGCGCTCACGAAACACCTTGCACAGGGTCTCGATGTCCGCACATCCACTTTGGTTTTCGCCATCAAGCCATGTGACACCGATCCCGCCAAGTGGACGGTTGTCATCGATGACAATTCACGCATTGACTGTGATGCTGTTGTCATGACCTGCCCATTGCCGCAGTCATATTCGCTCACGGTGACAACTGGTATTGAACTTCCGCAAGATTTGTTACTCACCGATTACGACCGAACTCTTGGTCTGCTCGCTGTACTCGATCGTCCATCAGCGATACCTGCGCCAGGTGGAATGCAAAATCCAGATGATGTGTTTTCGTGGATCGGCGACAACCAAGCAAAAGGAATATCGAGTATTCCGGCGATCACCTTTCATGCCAATCCAACATGGAGTTCGGCCCATTGGGACGATTCACTTGAAGACGGGTTAGCACAACTCACCAAAGCAGCACAGAAATACTTAGGTGATGCGCAGATCGTTGCAAGCGAATACAAGAAGTGGCGCTTTGCGACACCACGCAAGGTGTGGCCCGAACCATTCTTTGCTTCAGGCACTTTGGTATTTGCCGGCGATGCTTTCGCTGGACCAAAAGTTGAAGGTGCAGTTCTGTCTGGAATCTCTGCAGCGCACTACCTCAACGACGTACCCAGTAATCGCTGAGGTTTCTCACTACTTCACCAAACCAGATCACTCAAGGTTTTGCCAACAAGACTTTGTGCAATCACAAGCTGACCCGAACCTTGATCTAAGTCGCTCGGAATCTCGATGACGTGAGGGACTCCGAGTACCCGACATCCCGCAGCCAGTGCCGACCGCACGCCCGTTGGCGAATCTTCAATCGCAACGCACTCACGCGCATCGACGCCTAAGCGTTCAGCAGCCAGAAGATACGGATCGGGATGTGGCTTGCCGCGAGAGACTTCATCACCAGTCACCGAAACTCTAAAACTGCCTGATGGCAAGCACTCAACAACCTGATCGGCAAAACGTTTCCATGACATCGTCACTAATGCCGTTGGAATGCCGGCGTTGTTCACCGCAGCCAATAGTTCGCGAGCGCCTGGACGCCACGGAACCTCTATTCGCAATTGTGCGACAACTCGATCAAGCAACATTTCGACAATTTCAGCGGGCTCACGATCGACGCCACCGTGTTTACGCATGTACGCACCTGAATCTAAAAGATCAGAGCCAACCAATGCGCGGGCATGTTCATGCGACCATGTACCACCATGTATTTCGACAATCTCAAATTCGGCCGCGAACCAATACGGTTCGGTGTCGACAATGGTTCCATCCATATCCCATAAAACTGCGGCAGGCTGATTCATACTCAACGACTTCAGGACAACTGTTGAATTCGTGAACTGATTGAATAGTGCGACTTCAACATGTCATCAAGCGCCGGATGCGTGAGTTGACCATTGCGCACAACCACTCGACCGTTGACAACGGTGTGCTTGGCCGATGCAGGACCACAGCGCAACCACGCTTCGACTGGATCGGCAATCGCGCCAGCAAAAGAAGGTCCAGTGAGCGACCACACGGCAACATCACCTACTGCACCAACGCTGATCTCGCCGATTTCGCCTTCGCGATCCAAGCAACCAGCGCCACCGCGTGTTGCGATCTCAAGAGACGTGCGCGCAGTTCCAGCACTCGCACCATCGCGTAATTTCGCGAGCAACATCGCTTGACGTGCTTCGAGCCACATTGATGCTGAATCAGCCGAAGATGAACCATCAACACCCAGCCCAACTTTTACACCCGCGGCCCGAAGGTCGACGACTGGTGAAATACCCGAAGCCAAAATCATGTTGCTACTTGGGCAGTGTGCAACGCCGATGCCGGCGGCACCCAAGCGCTGAACCTCATCGTGATTGGGCATCACACAATGTGCAACCCACGTGCGATCTGAACACCAACCGGTGCGCTCGAGATATTCCATGGGTCGACAACCAAATGTGGCGATCGAGAAATCATCATCTTCGGCGTTTTCAGCGAAGTGAGTGTGCAGACGTACATCAAGTTTTTCAGCAAGCTCGGCCGAACGCACCATCAATTCTTCGGTCACGCTAAACGGTGAGCACGGGGCCAAAGCCACACGAACCATCGCACCAAACGAACGATCGTGGTGACGCTCAACCGCCAATTGGCTTGCAGCCAATATTTCATCGTCGTCAGACACAACATCGTCAGGGGGTAACCCACCATCTTTTTGTGACAACGACATTGATCCACGAGTGGGATGAAAACGCATGCCGAGTTCTTGCGCCGCACGAATTTCGGCAGTCAATAAATCGCCAGCTCCATGTGGGTGTAAGTACAAATGGTCGGTGCTTGTTGTGCAACCTGATAACGCCAGTTCGGCAAGTCCCACATATGCGCTCACATAAACGGCTTCTTCGTCAATGGCGCGCCACAACGGATAGAGCGATTGCAACCAGCCGAACAATGGCTTGTCGGTCATTGGAGGATACGCACGCGTCAGATTTTGATACATGTGATGGTGCGTATTTACCAAACCAGGTGTCACGAGACAATCGGTAGCGTCAAGCTTTTCGCGCGCTACTGGCTTTGGATCTAACGATGATCCGACTCCGCTCACCAATCCATTTGTAATCGCAACCCATCCGCCTTTGAGCTCGCGACGCGCATTGTCGACTGTTGCCACCAATAACGCATTTTCAATCAAAAGATCTGCCATGTTCTCTGGATTACTCACGATTCCTCCGGTGCCAATGAATCAAGAATTTCAATGAGATGCTGTCTTCTTGTACGTGGGTTAACAATGCAGAACCGCAAAACAGTTTCACCATTCCACGAACTAGGAACAATAAACGATTCGCCCGAGTACAACTGTTGATCACTCCAACGCTGATAATCCTCGGGTGTCCATCCCAGTCGGCGAAACACCAAAATACTCAGATCAGGTTCAAGTAGTAATTCAAGGTACGGACGTGCACGAATTTCATCAGCACCTTGTTGTGTCACTTTTAGCGTGCGTTCAACTGCATCGGCATACGCGTCAGTGCCATGCGTTGCCAAACTAAACCACAATGGCAACCCGCGGGCACGGCGACTGAGGTGGTGCGCCATATCGGCTGGATTCATTTCAAGCCAGGGCTGACTTTCGTCAACTTCGCCGTGCAACACATCTAAATACTCCGCGTGTTGAGTATGCGCGCGTGGTCCGTCGTGCACATTGCGGTAAATCAATGCGCAACTGTCGTATGGACCGAATAGCCATTTGTGCGGATCAACGATGAAACTATCGGCGCGTTCAATGCCGATGTACTTATGGCGCACACTAGGTGCACACAAACCAGCAGCTCCGTATGCGCCATCGACGTGAAACCACACATTGAGTTCTTGAGCCACGTCGGCGACTACCGATAGTTCGTCAATCACTCCGATATTTGTGGTTCCGCACGTCGCAACAATTGCAAACAATCGATCACGATCAGCTTGCGACATTGCATCAACCGTCTCACGCAATGCCGACCCGACTAAACGACCGCGTTCATCGGCTGGCACCAACAACACATCGGCGTCCATAGCGCGTGCGGCTTGGGCGACAGACGAGTGTGCGCCCTTTGACGCCATGATGAGTCCGCGCGTGTGATCATGACGACCTTCGTTGCGTGAACGCCACCAATGACGACCCGCGAGCAACGCCGACATGTTGCCCGCAGTTCCACCACTAACAAAGACACCGCCAGCAGAGTCCGGAAAATCAGCGAGATCGGCAATCCAACGCAAGGCCTGATTTTCGGCAAAGACCGCTCCCGCGCCTTCAAGCCACGAACCTGCATAAATACTGGCGGCCGACACAACCATGTCAAAAATAATCGATGCCTCAGTTGGTGCGCCCGGAACAAATGACAAAAATTTCGGATGGTCAACTGAAATTGATGAAGGTGCTAAAACCTCGGTGAAAAGTCGCAAGGCCTCGGCGCCGGTGATGCCATCTTTGGAGATCGTCTGCCCGACTGCTGCAAACAATTCGTCGTACGGTCGTGGTGCCCCGAGCGGTGGCGGATCGATGCGAATGCGATCAATCGAATACAAAAGTGCTTTGCTGGCGAGCCGAGCCATTTCGGCATCGGGAGTGTGCATTCCAACCATGGGTCAGCCTGTGCCGACAACTGACGCGGTCAACAGAGTCAGGTGTTGAGATCGAGCAGCTCGCTGCCCTCGTTGCGAATTTCGCCATCTTTCCACAGCACATGACCAAACAACGCTGCGACACCCGCCATTGACAAACCGAAGATGATGGGAAATCCGAGGAGGACGAGCACGAGAATCACTGCACCAGGCATGATCAAAACCTACTTCTTGGCGCGGCGAGTTGCCGACTTCTTCGCGACAGCTTTTTTGGCCACTGTCTTTTTCGCAGGAGCTTTCTTGGCAGGTGATTTCTTAACCGCCGTCTTTTTGGCCGGGGCCTTTTTTACTGCCGCCTTCTTGGCCGGAGCGAGTGGCTTGTATGCCCAGGCTTCGATTTCCACTGCGCCCCCAAATGGGAGTGCAGCAACGCCGATGGTTGAACGGGCCGGACGAGCGCCATCAAAGCCAGCGACATAGGCCTCGTTGAAGGTGGCGAACGTGTCCATATCGGTCAAGAAGCACAAGGTCTTGGCGATGTCATGAATGCTGACTCCGGCTTCCTTCAAACGCTCCTTGAGATTCTTGACGGCCTGCGTGGTTTGACCAGCGACTCCGCCAGGAACCAAGACGCCATCTTTGATACCGAGTTGACCCGACACAATCACCCAGTCGCCAGCGCGAACGACAGGGGTATACGGACCAAGGGGTTTGGGAGCGGAAGTCTTTGCCATGTCACGAATGTTAGTTGTCAAAATCGCCAGTTAACTCACCGCCCCCTGGCTTCTTATTCCCACAATTCGTTGACTGAAGATTTGAAAGGCATCAGAATGGCTATCGACGAGAGCAAACGGCAAGACTTGTATTTAGTTGCGACCGAAAAATTTGGCCGAAAGGAGGCCGACACCCTCATGACACTTCTACCAACCAGCGTTTGGGAAGACGTCGCGACCAAAACCGACCTTGAACTTCATAGCGCGCTCCTGAAGATTCAGTTCAATGAGGTTCATAATGACCTGAGAGCTGAAATAAGTGGAGTGCGCACAGAACTCAAAGGCGATGTTGCATCACTACGTGGCGAGATCGCATCCCTACACGCCGAGCTCAAAGGTGACATCGCCGACCTCCGAGCCGAACTCAAAGGTGACATCGCCGACCTCCGAGCCGAACTCAAGGGTGACATCGCCGATGTCCGACTAGAGATCGCTGAACTTCGAACCGAGATGCACCAGATGTTTCGCAAGAATTACATGGTCATGATTTCAGCAATTTTCGCGATCAACAGTCTCTTCTTTGCGGTCACCAAGTATTGGGGTTAGATCAACGCTGACACGGCCACGTTGACGGAAATACAGCAGCACGCCATGCAGCAGCAGCGACCGCGGCAAACACTGCATCACTTCCATTGATTGACGGACCATCGTCGTCAATGATTTCGATGTCAATGAATGGAGTGTCGACCGCACGAATCACGCCAAACGAACGAATCGTCAGATCAACAGGTTCCCCACTCTCGTTCACCGCAATACCTTCACTGCGCACCCACCCAAGACCCATATGCGCAGCACCGATGCAATACGAACGCAGCACAACAGCATCAAGCACAAGTCCACACTGCACACGTACATGAATCCCCGAATCGTCAACACGTGCCCAGGCATGTGCTCCTTCGGGCGACACCACGTGATCCCCCCATTCGGTTTCTGGAGACACCGATGATTTCATCACGGCGACTTCGGCCCAACCTACAGCACGAACATCAACGGACGTCGCTGGTCCATCAACGTCAATTTCGTGTATCAACCATTTCGGGGCGTAATCACTGATGATGTCCACAAGGCCGGAAGTCCGTGCAACCCAAACTTCGCCACTTCCATCTGAACGAACTGCCAATGCCATCGGTGGTCGCTTGGGTGATCGACGAACAACATCTTCTCGTGACAACACCACTCGCACGGGACGTTGATGTTTATTCGCTAAACGTCGAGCAACTTCTTGAAGTTCAAGCGCTAGCTCACTCGTGATGGACTTAGCACCAAAGGCCCCGCCATTCAACAAAGGTCCCACTGGTTTGCCGCCAGGTTGACACCACACTGCATCGGGCTCAAGATAGGCCGGCTCAACCCATGTTGTTTGCAAAGTGTGTACGAATGAAGGAGACGAGAAGTCTCCAGGAAAAACAACGGGGTACGTCACCGAGAGACTTGATTTTCGACCTTGCACAGTTGCCGCGGCACGACGCGCATCAGCCGTTGTTTCACCAACAAACCATTCACCTGAAACAGATGGAACCGCAACAAGTGCATCATGAGGCGCAATATCGTCGGCAAAACCACCTGCTCCCAATGCGACTAGCGGTCCAACAACTTGTGGCGCACGGCCTTCAATCTCGGCTCGCCGTTGTGCATTGCCGAGATCGCGTTCAAGCGAGGTTGGCAACACCACTTCACCTCGCCGGACCCGCACTGCCTCATTGATTGTTTGCCACCCAGTACAACGGCACATATGCGCTAAGAGATCTTTGCCAGCCTCTAAACGCATAATGATTCCGGGCGTGCAAAAGCCGCACTGACTTCCGCCCGTGGCACACATTGCTTCGCCCCAGGCCTCACGCACCTCGGCGTCAAGGCCTTCGACTGTCGTGACCACGCGCCCGTCAACTCGCTGTACTGGCGTTACACACGAAACACGTGGGTCGCCATCGACCCAAACGGTGCAGCACCCACATTGACCCTGTGGGGCGCAGCCATCTTTTACTGAGGGAATTCGCAGGTGATCACGCAATGCAGTTAACAAAGTTCCTTGCGAATCAACCGAAACCGTGGTCCCGTTGAGCGTGAAGGAAACATTGGCCATACTCCATTGTCACATTTAGTTGATGTCCCTGACCAACATTGCAACAACTACGGTCTAACTATGACTTTCAAATCCTGGAGTGGCAACAACTGGACAGGCAATCGCCGCAACTTGTTGAAAGTTGGCACCGTTGGTGTTTCAGCTATCGGATTGTCCCGCTTGGTCAGCGCATGCGGCGGTTCAACTTCTGGCAATCCGTTAGATGGTCCAATTACGAAAGATATGGCAGTCGTGCAACGTTGGGTTCCCGATCAACTTGGCCCAGGACGCGTTCGCCTTCCCGTATCGCTCGCCGACAACGCCGGATTGCTGATGAAAGGTCCAGCAACACTCAATGCAAAGGTTGTGAATTATCTCGATAACGCCGTTGTTGAAGAAGGTCTGATTGCCGAGCGCCTCTGGCTAGGCGAAGGCACCACTCCATTTTGGGTTTTCTATACCGACGTTCAAGACATTGCGATGTACTCGCTCATTGTCGAGGGCGGTCCTGCAGACGGCGCTGCTTTCCAAATTCGTGATCCACAAAATCTTGAAGTTGTTCACGCCGGAGATTCTTTGCCAGCATTCGAAACTCCAACGATCAGTGACCACCGCGGCGTCGAACCATATTGCACACGCGTTCCAGCGCCATGTCCGTTTCACGAGGTCACGCTTGCCGATGCACTAGCAACCGGAAAGCGCGTTGTTTTCTTGGTTGGCACTCCGGCGCATTGCCGAACCGCAGTATGTGCACCAGTTCTTGATGGCTTAGTAGCACTTGCAAAAGATTTCAGTGACGTCATCTTCATTCACGCCGATGTGTACGCCGATGAAACAGCCACAACAACCGCCCCTGTCGTGGACGCTTTGAAGTTAACTTTTGAGCCAGTGCTTTGGGTGACCGACACCGAGGGCGTGATTACGCATCGGTTCGAAGGCGTATGGCACCCTGACGAAGTTCGTCAAGTGCTCGCGTAAGAAATTTGCAGGTCAGCTGAATGACTGGCCGCAGCCGCATGAGCGGGTTGCGTTGGGGTTGATGATGTTGAAACCAGCCTGGTTCAAACCATCTTTGTAATCAAGAGTCGCGCCGAGCAACAACTGAGCCGAGGCCTGGTCGACAACGACCTTGACTGATTCGCCGTAGGTGGCCTGCTCATCATCTTCAGCAATGTCGCTGTCGAAAAACATTTCGTATGAGAAACCACTGCACCCGCCGGGACGAACAGCCACTCGCAATGCCATGTCGTCGGCGCCTTCGGCCTGAAG
>Ga0208082_1000401_pt1 | contig 13059 bp, 4 predicted proteins | sample LakMenE09Jun09ns_FD_150683 | JGI IMG/M metagenome (GOLD analysis project Ga0208082, IMG submission 150683) | Freshwater microbial communities from Lake Mendota, WI - 09JUN2009 deep hole epilimnion ns (SPAdes) | ecosystem: Environmental > Aquatic > Freshwater > Lake > Epilimnion/Euphotic zone ... | reverse complement strand
GGTATAATTAAAGTAAAATCGCTTAGTGGGCATGTGACTATCAATAAATGCGAGTAACCATTAACCGGATTCAGGTTTTCCGCTAAATCACAATACACTTCCTGCATTGGTCTCGTGGGGGTTGGGTAAATCCCTATTTTTGTCTTACGCGTACCTTTATATGAAAGAAAACAGGCATAACAACGGGATACGAAACTTTTAGTTACTGAGTACATATTTGGGAAATAGTAACTTTCCATGTCCAATAACATTCTTTGCAAACCCGAGTGTCCAAGCAGATGTGAGTGTGCAAGCAGAAGTCCTATCATACTGTCCGGTATCATTATCTTATAATAACCCTTTTCAATCATCAACAAATTATTGATTAATTTATACTTGGTTGGCGGATCCTCTGAGGTTATGTACTCAAAATTTTCCCCTGCTATGCAATTAGAATAGATTTGCGAAAATTCTTTCTTTTGTCGCAAAATGATATTTGCACGGGACAGCCTTTCGCGCAAAATTTCAAGGGGGGTCACCACTGCTTTGACATTTTCTAATCCCGCTGTTATTTGCAAGGCTATAGTTTTTACTGCCTGTGGATTTGGGGCATTAATCATTAAATATTCTGGGTGAGAATCGACATAATCGATCCACTCTGTTAATGTAAACTCAGATTTTGGCAACTCGTGGTGAAAATTCGCAATGGAAATATCTTTCAAATTGAATTTTTCGCAATCTCCTGGCGGCAGGCCTTCTCTTGTGAGAAAGTCAGCCAAATTGTCCGATGTGCGTACAAAATAAAGTGTAACATTTTGATAGTCACTTGCCAATTTTAGGCACCATCTGCGAATTCTCACTGATGAGTTTCCTACTCTAGAGCTAAATAGGTAGTACAAAACCCTGCTATCGGTTAAAAGTTTTACTGGCACATTGCTGATAAGTTTTTGCACTGCGAATAAAACAGTTAAGATGGCTAATACTTCCAAATCCAAAATGCATTTACTTCTCATAGCTTCAGGTACAGTTTTTGCAATGTAGGCCACAATGTTGATTAACCCTGCTAAAATTCCTATGTTGAATTCAGAGTTTTTGTTGACGAAAAATGGAGTGTATATTTCATGGCCTTCTCGCATCATTAATCCAAGGACCAAAGGAGGTCGTGTACTGGTTTCATTTATATGAATAATTTCTTTATAATTATGCCTTTTTAAGGTCGAAATTATAATTACTGGGCGTTGCAATGCAATTGCTAATGCTTTAACTAAATAGAAATTTTCATCTAATTTTGCTTTACCAGCTTTAAAAGCGAGGAGATAGTCATTATAATTGCTCCAATTCATGTCAAACACAAAATCTTTCAGTTGAGAATTTAAAATACTCGATTTTAACTGCTTTACTGCTTTTTCTCTGAGTGTGAGTACTGTTTCAGCTGAACCCCCTCCATATAAAGCTAAAATGGACAAAGTGGACCAGAAAAAACTGTCAATAACATTTTCCCGTGTAAACCCCAAAAGAGGTGCTTCTTTACTGATACTTGGTGGGATTGTTTTTCTTAGTGAAGGCTTTGGGAGTACAATAGGCAGTGAGGTATACAGTGTACATGGTTCATAAGGTAAATTGTCATCATATATAATTTGATGTACTTCATTTTCCAAATCAATGTATGTTGGAATAACTTTTTCATCCTGCTTTGTGACAATCTTTTGAGCCAGTACCCCTGCTAAAACGCCACTACCTGTTGCTGCATCACACCATAAGTACTTTTCTGCCTTCTCATCAATAAGATTGCAGAAAAGCGGCTCTCGTGTGAGCATGTCTTTAATTTTCTCAAAGGCATCTACATGTTTTTGGGTGTACTTATACTCTGCCTTTGAACTAGTCAAAGGTGTAAGTACCCCTACTTGTTCAATTACATTCATGCTGACAACTTTTCTCAAGCTATTTACTAATCCCAAAAATGCTCTTATTGACTTTTTGTTTGTAGGAAAAGCAAATTCCTTTACCTTTTGGATACGCCTAGGGTCCGCAATTACAAAATTATGGGTCACAAACCAGCCAAGAAAAAGGATTTTTGTTTTACTAAAATCGCATTTGGTGACACTTATTTTTGCTCCATGAAAACATAACCTTTTTACTGTTTGTTCTACATTTTTGAAATGTTCTTTTAAAGTTTCCTCATAAGTAGGTTTTGCTTCACTTGCTATTACGATATCATCAAAATATGATACCGTATGTTCTAAAGGACTGGGAATTTGTTTTACCACATTTGGGGATTCAAAAACAGGCTTTCCTTCGTCATCCAAAACAGGTTCAAAGTGCAACATTCTATGCGAAACCTCAGCAAATAAAGCTGGCGAACCGGCGGCTCCAGTAGGTAAAGATTTGAAGCGGTAGCTACCTGAAGGGGTTAGGAAAGTCGTTAATGGCTGACTCTCTTCATCAATACGCATGGCCATGTACGCCTGCCTTAAATCTAAACTTGAGTACATAGATTTACCTTGTAGAAATTGTAACGTGTTATTGATCTCAGGGATTACCGCACTTGGGGATTCTATCAGCTGATTGACTGGAGAGAAATCTACAATCAATCTGCCCAGACATCCTGGTTTGGCTCTTGGTACTAAATAAGCTGACATACCGTAGAGATGGTGTCCTGTGGGGGATGGGGGAGACCTCATTACAAAGCCAAATTTAATTAGCAAATTTAGTATGTCATCCAGATGTCTGGCATCTGAAGGGCTTACATGAAAAATACGTTTTGCTCGAGGCAGTACTTCTCCTTTTCTTAATCTCAATTGGGTGTAACCCAAGGTCAAGCTCAGGTTTCCCGCACCCAATCCATGTAGGGACACTACCTCAGGGTATTTATCCACAAAAATTTCTTTAATAAAAGGTTGAATATGTTTAGGCAATTTGTACAATTGAGCTGCTTCTAATGCATTTTCAAAAATCACAGTGGGTAATTCGTAGCCTGAGGGGTCAATAATATCGGCATGTATATCTGCTGTACCTGTATACTCAGGCTCGGAGGCGAAAATGGCGCCGGCATAATCGATATCATTTACTTGTACAGGTGGCTTATTTGAGGCTGATACAGAATTTATTGTCATTGTTGGCACCCCTTCTATATAATCTATGTGGCTTTGCAAAATTTCGCGACCTAAAGGATGGCTTTGCAACTGTGTACGTAATTTTGGCATGCTGTCGTCAGTAATAAATATTGGATCGTACTCATTTATTGGCTCCATTTTACCATAAACTATACCCACTTGTGGCTTGTTAGTTGTATTTACAATACATACCGTACCTACAAAGCATTTTCGCACAGGGTCATAGGATATGTCTGTTCTAGAGGGAATAATGACGATCTTACTGAATACATTGGCAGTAATGAGTATCCAATCTGTACGTACAACAGGGGCAGCTGGTGATAAATACATTTCTATTGAATCAGTCTGGTGGGGCCCTAAATCGTACTCCCCTTTACATATATATATGTCATCTGCAGGACAATTATGTACAGAACTGTGAAAAGTAGTTGGGTATTTAAAACTTAATGTGGGCTCTGCATTTTGTGGATCCCCTTTAAATCCTAGATCCGCCAACCCTGCTTCCAAGAAATCTTTTCCAAGCAAAAGTTCAGGAATATTCGCATTTGATGGAATCACATATACGTATAAGTCAAAACCCGGATGGTTATGCGAAAGACACACGCGAAAATTTATGCGCCCTGAGATAGGAATTACGTGATTGCTAAATGAATAAATGTTTTCAATATCGGCTGGCTGTAACTTCTCATTTCCGTTTGGCATTATTTTGTAATATAATGATTCTTGCATAATGGTTACATCCGCCCCGCAATCTACGAGTCCTATAATTCTGTATTTATTTACATAAATTGGCAAATACATTTTCTTAGCTGGGCCTCGAGATCCAGGCAATTTATAATTTTTACGTCTTATATTGGCCATAAAAGTAGTTGCTGAATATTGCGAATACCCCGCCATTTTAAAGAGTCTATCTGACAGACTGATGGTATTTTCGGCACTGTCAGCTGGCTGATCAGCACCGGAGACTAGTGGTTTCTGCTGTAATTGTCACTTAGTGCCGTGCAGAGGACCTGATATGCGAAATGGGCAATATGCAGCTGGGTGATTTAAGCGTGGAGAGACAGTGCTAGGACAGTCCGGACAGGTGTTTTGGCAAGGCAGGACAGGAATAATTTTCCCCATATCGTCCTGGATATTGCGACAGCCGTCTGTGGCTAAATGATTCTTCATACCGCAAAGGCTACAGTAGTTCTTTGTTTGAAAACCCTGTTTGTTACCTTGGTTGCCATTATTTCTTCCCCTGTTTCCATTTCCCTGGCCAAACCCATTTACATTATTGTTCCCCTTTTGATAATTCTTTCGCATATTATTACCATTATTCCCACTTCTACCCTTACCGTTTGAATCATTGTTCCGGTGATTGGGGGTGTGTTGTGTGAAAAATGCATCGGCCTGCTGGCCATGTGATTTGTTGTGCCCGTGGTTATTCCTACCTGACGGACCGGAGTTTTGCCCCCCATTGTGTGAGCTCTGTTTGGCATTCACCACAAAGGCAGTGTTATTATGGGACTTGGAATTTTTATTCCCCTTACTCCTAAGCGCATAATTATTTCCATGAGGAGTTTTCCCTCCATGATTTGAATTTGGTGCTACTCCTGACTTTGCTATTTCAGCATCTATAGTGTGAGCCTTAATGGAGAGCGCGCGCGATAATTCAACAAATGTAGCAGGTCGCTGTAATTTAGACGATATAGTATGATACTTATTTGACGCGGTATCGGAAGCTATAGGAGGCAGGCATCTGATAAGTGCTTGAACTGCATCATTGTTATAGCTAGCAGTTCTAGCGACGCCCTGGGGGTGGACGCAAGCGGCACGCAGCGCGAGTTGCATAATGTCAGATATGACCTTACTAAGGGAAGAATTTTTACGTGCCTTAAAGGCGTACAGCTTTTCTCTAGCTTTTTCAGGGGACATTCTCATGTCGTAATGCGTAAATAAATTGTAATAAATTGACTCAATGTCGTCTCCATTTTCCGACCAATCTTTTATTAAAATATGAGGCCGACCCGTAGTGCACATTAACATAAATTCCAGAAATTCTTCTCTAGATAATTTCATTTGCTTTTGAGCTGCGTTAATAAGTGAAAGAAACTCATGAATGTTCATACCATTTGAGTGCTCCGTTCCATTAAATTTATTTTTGGTTGGAAATATTCTAATAGCGTCAGCTCGTGCGCTCGGGGTTGTTAAAACATTTTTGGCAGAAAAATTCTTAGGAGCTGGCAAATTCTCAGTGCAATTATATGCCTGTAATTCTTTATTTAAAATTCGCATTTCAGTTTGCTCAGACGCCAATTCTAGTTCATTTTTTATTTTCTCTTTTTCGCCTTCCATATGTTTGTGGAAGGCGGAACATAAATTTCCTATATTTAAGTTCGACTCTTTAAAATTTAATTTTTTATGCAAGGCCATATTGTCGGCTACTATATCTAACAGTGCGCTACCTAGCGGGTTGCTACGAGTGTACTCCATGTGCTGAGCTTCTAAACTCTTCTGTCTATCTCTCTCCCTTCTATCGCTATTATTTCTATGATCTGATCTCTCTTTCCTTTCTGTTCTATCCTGCCATCTTTTTCTACGGTGATAGTCAGACGATTTTTCAGTGGGGGAGTCAGATTCAGAATCGCTTTCAGAATGTTTAGAACTAGGCTTAGAAGAGTGGAGACTTATTTCTACATCTGGAGTGACAGGGTGATCTCTAATCTCGTCCTCATTTTCAGATCTATCTAAGTGCTCTCTATTTTTGAAGAAGTTTCTAGTTGCGGATAAGCTGCGAGAAAGTCTACTTTTACTTTTTCTCTCTTCTCCTTCGCTACCCCGACTAGCCATTGCTTAAAAGAGTGCTTAAAGAGATGAACTAAAGCTTTCAAGAATTATTTGCCAATAGTTTTAAGTGGAGACTTTCCCTTTAACAATTGCTGGTTAACACTAGTATGCGAGTTTTAACTCAGTATGCAATATTAAACCTTCGCAAAACCCAGATAAAAATACGGTATATCTGACGATGTGGGCTGTGTTTCAAAATATATAACGTTAGGGCCGATTCGCTTTACGCCTCTAATGTTTAAATGCCCAAATATGTGTATACACTCGGTCGCTGCGGGCAAGATGAGGGAGGGTGTGTCTGTTGACTAGCCTTGGCTTTGTATCTTACTGATAGATGATCCAAGATCCCTCTAATCTGCCCTCTTCTGTGTACTATGTATTATGTACTACAGTTCCCCAATATACAGTACAAATATGTATTTCTGTATATTTCTAAGCGCTTATATGGATGTAGTATGTGGGTCCTAACTTGACTACACTATCTACTAATTATCCTTCTCTCTGTAGTGAGATGGTTTGTGCCGCTTAACTGTCTCCTAATGGTGTTTCCAAGATTATATATACAGTACAAGAGTACAACGTTAGTGAGCTCTACTTAATGAAAAGACAAGTACATACAAAGGTGTTTCAGAAGAAATTTGATGCTAGATGGATTCTATTTTATGACAGATTTGAAAATCTGTTATCAAAGAGAAAGCGACTAGTGTCTCTCCCCTTACTAACAGGTAGATATTTTTGATCCAATTAGCCCGAGTTAATGATCTTAATTAACTTAATGAGCGGTTAGATGCACCAGTGTAAACGGACGCACTTATTTCGTAGTGAATATGTTCGCGTATTCTCGAAAGGTTTCCACAGTCGAAAGATTAAAGGGACAGGTTCCCGAGATCCACAAGAATGAAAGAGATGAGAATACAAGATCAGATCCACATGGGAAATAAACGTTCCACAAGAAGCTGTCTCTGTGGTTTTCTATCTAGTAGCGGACAATCTATTTTAATCAAAGATTAAAGAGGATGTTAAACGAGACTGCTTCGGATTATCTCTAGTTGTAGCCTATCCTTTACTACCTTGCGATAGCGCCACGCTCGGAACTACAACTTGCTAACTAGACGAGTAACCTCTAGACTTGGATGGAATGAAGTCTTAAGATGTTAAAGGGTTACTCTATTTGTTTTTATAACAGAGATAAAGACAACTCTCAAAAACAAGTGTTTTCAATTATTATTTCTACCTAAGTTAGTACGCTCAACAGCCATGCATCATTGGCTAGTGACAGAACCTAATTAGATCTGATAAAGTACTATTGCAGAATCCAAGTAACTTCTTCCCCTTCAACCCCTATGCATAAGATGAATATTTACTTAATCTTCTGTTACACCCTCAATACTTATATATATCTCTAACACTGAACTTCAAGTAAATAGTCAGTCAATACAATAGGTTAAATGTATTCTAGATCTTAACTATTACAGTTACAACTCTTTTTAGGGTTTTTCCATATAATTACATGTATACAAGAATAAATGTCTGAATTTATCTTTTAAAGTGTATGTGTGTAAATATGGCTACAGACGCGTAAATATGTAGCTGTGCACTCGTGCCAGTCTACTAATGTATCCTATAACAATCCTATCTTCCTAATCTAGTGAATGAATAACTGGGCTCTGCCTCAGTTAAAGGGACTCTCTCTCTAGAGCAATGTGTCCTAATATTATTTATGAATTCCTAGATGTGAAGTAGGGCTAACTATATCTAGCTCTACTGAGAGCTTTAAAAGAGCTAACAAAGAATCTTTTTGTTGAGCTAAATTTGCCTGATAAGCTGTGAAGGTGATGGTCAATACACTTGGTCACTAAGTGGCAGACAATGTCTGCGCAGAAAGCAGTTTAGTCCTCACTGAGGCCTAAATCTAGTCTAAATAATATCAAGCAACAGCCATCTTTTATAGTAAAAGGTTCTGGTCTGTTGTGTGTATGATATTGTATGAAATTGTATGAAGTTTGTGTGTGACCGGGTGGGGTCTTGGTAGGACCTCCCCCCTGTAGGAGATTGTATGAATTTGTATGAACTGTGTGTGTGCCTCTCCCTCTGGAATGTGGCGCCTATGCCTATAGCAGGCCTGACTGATGATGTCATCTAGGCGTTTGTGTGTGTAAAGGGAGAGTGGGGAGAGATTCTTAAAGAAGAAATAAAGCAGAAAAATATGCGTGTATATATAGGGAGCAGGTGAAATAACTGCCGCTTTATACACTATTCCATGACTAAAACAAAAAGAAAATGGAAAAAGAAAAAGTTGGATTATTACACTCTTTTTCTTTTGCTATGTTGCTAGTAAACTAAAGTGCTAAAGTGCTCCTAAAAGTGAGATTTGCTTTGTGCAACAATGTTGTGTTTACATGAACAATTTAATTGAAGAAGAGCTGGATTGATGCTGTTGTTCTCCCGCCGTAATATTGTCTCTCTTGTGTCCGTTGTGACATGAGGCGTTTTGTAGGCGGATTGTTCATTGATGAGGGGCCTCGTGCACACTGGGAGTCTTTCTGGAGTGAAGAAGGGCCTCGCATGGTGTGGGAGTTCTTCTTGGCGTGAAGAAGGGCCTCGATTTGTGTGGGAGTTCTTCGTGGAGTGAAGAAGGGCCTCGAGTTGTGAGGGAGTTCTTCTTGGCGTGCTGAGGACCTCGGACAGCGTCCTGCTCTGTCTGGTGTGAGGACCCGTCCTTCTGGAACGTGAGGATGTGATGTGTGATTCCTGTAACATATTCCCTGAGTTCCTGAAGATTGTAGGGAGTCCTGCACCTATTTAATGTTAATGTAATTGCCGTTCCATAATTGTTGCTTAATATAAAAATGTTTTTGTGATTTTCATATAATTTATAAATTTTTATAAAATTTTATATGAATGTGCAACAATTAGGCCTTAGGCTAAAGTATTAAATATACTTAAAATTTTGTTTTTGTTTGCTCTAAATTAGAGTAAATAATGTTTGATATATTAGTAAACAAAATTTTAGTGGTTTGTCCTGGGCTTTTTGGCTGTGGTGCTGATAGGCGCTGATATCACGTATCAGCTGTCATCCCGCCGCATTGCATCTAGTTGCCATGCCCAAAGGATTCCTGCATAACTGGTTAGACACAATAAAGTACACCAAGCTGTTCTGGATATGAACCTGGTCGTCTTCATTAGCTGACTGCCAGGTGTTGAAAGTGCCTGGGCAGCTGATGAAGCGTTAATGTCACAAAACATATCAAAAGATCTCATGCATCTGCCTATTTGTCTAAATTCAGGATTTGCTTTCAGTATGCGAATTTCATGCTTTTGCTTGTCTATACATTGTTTGTACCCCTCATGAAGCTTTCTATACTTTGCAAGTTCATGCATTTTGTACAATAGATTTGTAAAAACAGATTCATTTGTTGCCTTTAACTCAGTAATTTTGTTTCTCAAACAATTGTTATCAGCCTTTAGGTGTGACATTTCTTGTTGGTTCATATCCTGTACTGCTTGGTGTTCTGCTTGGAAACTCAAATGTACTCGCCTGGCATCTTGCCTGAACTTCCTTTGCTTTTGTAACTGTGCTCTCAATGTTTTGATTGTCGAACGACAAACCCTCAGTTTGTTTTCATTAGAACCAATTCTATTTCTCAAAATGGTAATTTTCCTTTCCAATAAAACCGTGTGAGCACTTTCTGGTGTTGCTGTTGCCTGGCGAGTAAATTCCGGCTTCAAAGCAGCAGAATAGTATCCTACTGTTGGTACTGTACGCTTTGCCTCACGTTTGGCTTTGTTAACATTAAACGCATCAGTAGGATCATATACAGGTCTCAGTTCTCTTCTGAGTACATTTTCCCTTTGTACGTAAATGTACCTGCACTTATATGTGCCCCCATTTGTACAAATTGTGGCGCCTGGTTTTAGGTTGTAATGCCAACTCCAGAGTACATTCTTATCATTTGGTAAGTAGCCGTAGGGTTTGTTAGGTATATTTACAGTATCATTGGTCATCAATGTGTGAGTGTACCACTGACCATTTCGAAAAACCCGAGTTTTGGTTTTTGGAAATGTTTTCTCATGCAATTCATTTGCACATTTAGATTGGTTGCCCATTTTTCTGGCTAGTTAGGGAACCAAAATTAGGCACAGAGATAAAGAGAGAGGAATGGCCTGCCCTGGAGACAAATTGCTGTGTAACTTGTACTGACAGCGCCCTGGTAGGGGGGGATGTGAAATACTAGACCTGGAGCCCCCCTGGGGATTTTGTATCCAATCTTTGTTTTACATCTTCCAAAATTTTAACACTCTTTTGTCTCAGGGCAGGAACGGTTGTCTCATTAGCTCTGTGTCTCGCTGGAGGGGGAAGTTGTAAACTCTGCTTAGAATATTTTGCCCAGCGCCCCCATACAGTTTTTCATTGGTCTTTGAAGTGAGAAGACCTGCTTAAAGTTTATGGAAAATTTGACAGCCTGCGCAAGATACATAAACAAGAACTATATTCGGCTAATAGAGTGTCGAAAAGGTCTCTGTATGGTTTATGTGAATGAGCTTGGCCGCCTGCTCCTGGAGCAAGGGTGGAGCGAGGCAGAGGTTGTTGAGCTTGGTTATGGAAATAATGAGGAAGAGGGAGATGATTACTATCAAGAGGAAAGTGATCCCACTACCTTTGTTCCCACGTACCCCGTGACAGAAAGCTCTACAGAGGAGATACTTGTTACTGAGATGATGCGTGCTGCGGAAGACGACCCCTCCATCACGACAACTCTGGCTGCTGAAGGCATGTCTGACCTCATGGCTGACATGCTAATCAGTGAAACTACTACAACCCCTGTGTGGGAGAGTGTCACGAGCGCTTTTCAAGAGGCTGCGGCGCTTATCAGTGAGAATTCTACAATGTCTGCATGGGAGAGTGTAACGAGCGCCAGTCAGCAGGCTTCGGATCTTATCAGTGAGGGGTGGAAATCTGTGGCTAAGAATGTTACAGAGGGAAATCTGGGAGTCAACTTTACAAGCTCTGATTCTGAATTCTTCCCTGTCAAGACCCGGGATTACTTCTCTATTGTGCCTGGCACCCTTCAGCTGAGTACGCTGTTCATAACAGCTAGTGCTGTTCTCCTACTGGCAAGTAAGTATATTTTAAGAGTAATAATGTAGCTTTAGTGAGAATAGTTTACCTGCTACAGTGAGCTCAGTGTAAGTTACAAGTTAGCGACTACAACGCCTGTCAGAAAGGCCTACAAGTTGAAAAGGGTGGTACTCAGACCTGTGTACTCATGACAGCAGTGATGGGACTGATTATCAAAAGGTTACAAAACCCCCAGGACTAGTGTATTTGCCAAAATTAACCCTTCCGCTTTTAGAGTAACTTAGCACAGCCCTGCCCGTGCTCCCACAGTACATGCCTGTGCTTGTACTCTTCTGCCCTCTCTGCAGTCCATCCTGTCTTTCTCAGAGACTGGAGTGCCAGAGGAGTTTAGTTAACCTGTAAACAAAATATGTCAGCCTATACCGTGCTCCCACAGTCCTAGCCTGAATCCCGGTTACAGGAGGGAACCGTTAATCCAGCCTATACAAGTACTCCAGTAGGTAGTGCTTGCTTATGTTTTCAGTCGCATACTCCCCCAACTTGTGCGCATTTTGTTTACATAACACTGTGCCCTACTCTAGAAATTTGTACTCTCATCTGTTGTACATCATTATTTAATCAAATTAGATGAGACAGATGCAACATAAGATTTAAAAATGACACTAATTCTAGGCTGTCTCCTCTCCATCAACCTTGGCATCTGGGCCTGGCTGTATAATTGGCGTGAAAGGAAGCGCATCAGAAATGCCAGAAACAATGAAGAGCTGGAATCCTTCATGGCCCATCTTCCCCTGGTAAGTTTTAATACTTTACATCCCCTGACTGATATTGATCTTTAGACACATTCCCTTTAACTGCAAGATTTTCCCGTTCGCGAGATTTGTCGGGATGAAAAGACGTTCCTTAGACACGCAAAAGTGTGGCTCAAACCTTTACAAAGTTGCCCCAAAAGTGCATTAAAATATTCCTTTTTATTATTTTTAGTCTTGCGCTACCCAATTTATGAACGGTGCCGTAGAAAGTGGTTGAAAATCCTTGAGTTCCGGTGATAGAAAGAGCTAGAGAAGCGGGTGGCTAGCAGAGAGAGAGGGAGGCAAGCTATAAGAGAGGGAGGCAAGCTCTACTGCTTGCTCTGTCCTACTGGGCTGTAAATCGGCTACCTTGGTTAAATTTTTCACACCCACTGTCAATTAATCATAATATCTTAATGGAATTTTGTAACTTGACGTACAGTATTCGCGTATTTGTATATAGCAAATGAATATAATTTCCATGATATTTGAATTTTTATGATAAAATTTGACCTGACCCCATGGATTTTGGAGAGAGAGTGGCCGTGATTTCTTCTTTGGTGCTTTCAGCCGGATATGCCTGCTCTCACCGTCAGTGTCTCGCCTGGCCCCTCGTGTCCCACAGCTGCAGCTGCAAAGGTGTGAAGGTGGCGGCGCGTGCGGCTGCATACAGTTAGACAGAAAAGGCGCCCGCTGCAGGGCGAAACTGTTCGGAACGTGTTGTAATTTCAAATGTTCTTTTTGGCTATTTACCGTTTATTCAAGCTACTTGCGCAAAAAGGAAAGTTTTGACTGGATCCGGATTTGATAAAATTGTAGATTTTTAGTGGGCCGTTACCGATAACAATTCCAAGTGATTTAATCAATTTATTCGCAGTTTTGTTATAGATACTTTTTCCCGTTCCGCAAATCTCAATTGTTTTCAAATTTTTAGAGCTGACAATTTTTATATTTTCTGCGCTTAAAATCCGATCCAGTTTGATGAGTTGGTACCGTTCCAGTACTAAACTACAATAATTTTTCCTCCATTTCAGAGAAATTTGAGAAAGCATTGACACACAGGAAAATGGGAGAAAAAGTTATCCCGTCATGCTTCTCCCAGCTGTCGGTAAGTTACCGGTATTTTAACGGACAGTGAGATTTTGAGGACTGTAGCTACCGCTAATTCCGTCAAGACCGTTAATCTATCCCGCATTTCTTTTCTAATTACGGATTCGAACCATCATTACTTGTGAGTGTGACATTTCGTATTTTTAATCCAGGTCCG
>Ga0208082_1000400_pt1 | contig 13069 bp, 13 predicted proteins | sample LakMenE09Jun09ns_FD_150683 | JGI IMG/M metagenome (GOLD analysis project Ga0208082, IMG submission 150683) | Freshwater microbial communities from Lake Mendota, WI - 09JUN2009 deep hole epilimnion ns (SPAdes) | ecosystem: Environmental > Aquatic > Freshwater > Lake > Epilimnion/Euphotic zone ... | reverse complement strand
GATCGTCAACGCTCAGTTACGAACTTACAAATCATCGATGTTCGAGGAGACGGTGAATTTGCAATCAATCACTTACCTCAGGCAATCAACATCCCTGTCTCGCAATTACGCAAGCGCCTCAGTGAGATATCTGCAAAGACACCAACAGTTGTGTATTGCGCAGGTGGCTACAGAAGTTCCATTGCTGCCAGCGTGCTGCGAGCAAATGGTTGCACCGATGTCAGTGATGTGCTCGGTGGGTTTGAAGCAATCCTGCTCGCGCAGTAAAGCAAGAACCGGTACTAACTACGTTTCCACGGCCAGCGCACTGGTCGTTTTGCCAGAAATGCCGCAACACCTTCACGCACCTCGCCGCTCTTATCCATTTCGGTTTCCCAGTACAGAGTGGTTTTCGGTTTTACTTTTCCTTCGCGAACAACTTCATCAATCATGGCTTTGGTGGCCACTTGAGTTAACGCCGAGCGCTCCACCAAGAGTGCTACTAATTCCTGAATCCGATTCTCAAGTGCAGCAACTGAATGCACTTCGTCTACCAAACCGATTCGCAATGCGCGTTCCGCCTGAATCAACTCGCCAGTAAACATGAGGTGCTTGGCCGCAGAACCACCAATAACACGAACTGCTCGTTCTAAAGCGTTTGTTGGGTACACAATGCCCAACTTGGCTGGTGTAATTCCAAACAATGCATCATCAGCACTAATGCGAATATCGCACGCTGTTGCAATCGATACTCCGCCGCCCACGCAGTTGCCACGGATAACCGCAATGGTGGGGCCGGGGAAATTCGCCAGCGCTTCTTCAGCTGCCCAGTTGATGCGTGCATATTCTCCGCCAGGGCCATTCGTAAGTTCAGAGATATCCGCACCTGCACAAAAGTGATCACCTTCGCCGCGTACAACCAGCACGCGAATGTCGCGATTTGCAGTGAGAGCAGAAACGTGAGCCTCAATGCTGGCCCACATGGCCATATTGATGGCATTGCGTTTGTCTGGCCTGTTGAGAGTCAGCGTTGCAACTGGCCCGTCAATTTCAACAAGAACTCGGATGTTGGCAAGTTCGCCAGTGTTGTCAGCAGACATGTGGTTACCCGCCAATCTGGCTCATGGAACGACGAGGGCGAATGAAGTTCACTTGGTTGATCTGGTGACCAGCCCACTTCAATCCGACAGCGGTGCGAATCAATTCTGCAATCTCATCATCTGTTCCACCATTACGAAGCAATGCACGAATATCGAATTCATCTGTCGCAAAGAGACATGTACGGAATTGACCATCAGAGGTGAGGCGTACGCGGTCACAGTCGGCACAGAATGGATGACTCACGCTTGGAATGACACCAACAGTGCCTTTGCCATCCACATAGCGCCAACGGTCTGCAGGCGCTGCACCACGAGCAGGAAGAATCTCAAGTGGATACGCAGCGTTAATCACACTGATGATCTCATCTTGCGTCACAACCTTCTTGCGCTCCCATTCGTTGGTGGCATCAAGCGGCATGAATTCAATGAATCTAATTTCAATGTTGTTGTCACGACCATATGCAACGAGGTCGAGGATCTCATCGTCATTCGCACCACGCTCTACAACAACGTTCACCTTCATCGGCGTAAACCCAACCGACTGGGCTTCCGCGATGCCAGCCAACACATTCACCAATTCGTCACGGCGGGTCATTGCAAAAAATCTCTCGGCCTTCAGGCTGTCGAGGCTCACATTGATGCGGTCGAGGCCGGCGTCACGAAGTTCAAGGGCAATGTTGCGCAGTGTCGCACCATTTGTAGTGAGTGCAATGTCTGGCTTCTCACCGTTGGAAAGTCGTAGCGCAGCAAGTTTGGTAATGAGTCGTGGCAAGTGAGCGCGAACAGTTGGCTCGCCGCCAGTCAGCCTCAGACTATTTACATCGAACTTCTCTACACAGATTCGAGCAACGCGTTCAATCTCTTCAAAGGTCAACACTTCAGAACGATCGAGCCAGACCATTCCCTCAGCAGGCATGCAATACGTGCAACGGAAATTGCAGCGGTCGGTCACCGAAATACGCAGGTCGCGTACGGTTCGTCCAAAGCTGTCAATCAGGTCCACAGGGTCATCCTACGCAGTATTCAACTTGTGACTACTTAGCCGTGAACGGGCCTGCGTCTGGACCAAGGAACGTAACGACTACCTCGTCACCAGTTCGAAGACCATTGCCATCGGGCACAGCGATGAGTGCATTTGCAACGGAGGTTGAGGCCAACTGGTGACTCCCCTGTGCTCCGGTGCGACGCACATGTACTCGGCCATCGGAACCCCAGGTAGCACGCACTCGATCGAAATGAATCTTGCCGTCTGGGTGGCGAGCAATGTCTTCATCTGCAATGGCCATCACTTCAGGTCGATGCGATGCAGCACCAAAGCCCATCATGTTGCGCAACGCTGGTCTCGCAATCAGTTCAAAACTCATAAGAGAACTCACAGGGTTGCCAGGCAGTCCAAAGATGGGAACGTTGACTCCACGATCATTCGTAAGTGTTCCAAAAGCAAATGGTTTCGCTGGCTTCATCGCAATCTGAAACCACTGCATATTTGCAATCCGCGAAAGCACTGCCTTCACAACGTCGTAGTCACCCATGCTGACACCACCACTTGTGATGATCACATCACACGAGCGTTCATTCACTGCAGTTCGTAGTGCATGCTCTAATGCGGGTTCGTCATCGCGAATAATCCCGAGGTCAACAGGCGTTGCACCGGCCTCTGCAACTAGGCGCAGCAACATCAACCGATTCGATTCGCGAATCTGACCAATCTGCAACGCCGAACCGTCGTCCACCAATTCATCACCAGTTGAAATAACACCGACAGAGATTCGCGGGTACACAGAAACAGTTTTTGCGTTCACGCTGGCTAACACGCCTTCCACCATGGGTGTTACTTGTGTGCCTGCGGCAATCACGGTGTCACCGATTGCAACATCGGAACCTGCCAAACGAAACGCACTGCCAGCAGGAACACTCTTGTGAATACGCACAGAGTCGCTTCCCACACGCTCGGTGTCTTCAACCATCACAACTGCATCACAGCCCTCGGGCAAGGGAGCACCAGTCATAATGCGAATGGCAGCGCCAGGCACAACAGCAACGCTGGGCGCAGCACCCGCTGCCAATTCACCGACTACTTGTAGCTCAACGGGAACCGTTTGTAGGTCGCTCGAACGCACGGCGTACCCATCGACTGCAGTGTTGGCAAAGGGCGGCACATTTTCGCCCGACACAACATCGCTCGCCAGTACAAGACCCGCAGCCACCTGGCGTGTGGCCTGCACCGGAGCCCCCGCTACGCACGCGGCGAGCACCATTGTGCGTACGTCGTGCAGTGGAGTCATGCAGGAAACGGTATCTGCAAGATAGACCTATAGGTATGTCGAATTACCGGCCACCATCATCGTCGGGTCACCTTGCCGCGTGGGAAGCATGGGATGGCACCCCAGGAAGTGCAGTGGATTTGCGCTGGGAAAACGAAGGTTGGACTGCAGAAGTGCAACTGTTGGCCGACAATGCCGTTGCAGTGATTCGCCTGTCGGCCCAGTGGGTGGTGCAGCAAATGCTGTTGTTTCGCGACATGCCTGAACCAGACCTATGGCTCGCAACAGACGGTCATGGTCGTTGGGGCGAAATGAACGGCGAACACCGCACCGAACTTGATGGTTGTGTAGACATTGATTTTGCTGGCACACCATTTACAAATTCCATCATCACGCATCGTTTGCCACTTCATGTTGGTCATACGGCAGATCTATCTGTTGTCACCATCAATGTTGAAACATTGGGAGTTGTCCGCACACCACAGCGCTATACACGTCACGATGAGTTTTCATGGGAGTACACATCTCTTGCAACTGGCGAACAACATGGTGCCAACGTGGATGAACACGGAATTGTTCTCGATGAGCACGGCGCATTTCGCCGTGTTCCATCAGTGCAATAACAGAGCGGTTAGTTACCCAATCGCTGCGTGAGCCATGCACGAAAATCTGTAGCAACATCTGCACGTAATAGCGCATTGTCTACAACTGCTTTCAACCAGCCCATTGGCGTGCCGGTATCCCACCGCTCAGTACTATTCAAAATACCAGTCAATGGCGAAACGTTCGACTGTGCGAGCAATGCATCGGTGAGATACAACTCGCCATTTGCTTGCGGAACAATCTTGTCGATCTCGTCAAACACATCTGCGGTCAGAACGTAACGACCAATGATGATGAGATTGCTCGGTGCATCTTTTTGCGCTGGCTTCTCAACAACTCCCACAATGTCAAACGGGCCATCGGCTGGCGCACCTGCCGCCGCCGTAACAACGCCGTACGCAGACACTTCTTCCATCGGCACACGCATCAGGCCAACTGCACCCACGCCAGTGCGTTCACACGAATCTGTGAGCGCAGTGAGCATCGACGCATCACCCATCACTTCATCGGGAAGCAACAACATGAATGGTTCATCGCCCACGACCTTTCGCGCGCAACCCACTGCATGACCAAGACCAAGTGGCGCATCTTGATACACCACCGTTACTTTCACATCGTTTCCAATTCGCGCCAATCGATCAGCAAGGTCAACTCGGCCACTGGCACGCACTTTGTCTATGACTGCCTGCGACGGAGCCACGTATGTTTCCAACGGCGTCTTTGACACGTGCGAGACCAAAACAATGTGAGTGGCGCCAGCGGCAATGGCTTCGTCCATCACCAGTTGCAGGGCCGGCACATCCACGATGGGAAGCAGTTCTTTGGGCACTGCCTTTGTCCACGGGTAAAAACGGGTGCCAAGGCCCGCGGCTGGAATGACGGCGAAACGGGCTCTCATGGAATCCCACGCTAGCCAGTTACAATTTGGCACTCGATGGACCTGAGTGCCAACCCCGGAGACACCAATGCCTACATACGTCTATAAGTTCACTGAAACTGGCGAAACCATTGAGGTACACCAGGATTTCTCCGATGATTCGCTCACCGAGGCCGTCCACCCAGTCGACGGCACCGTGCGCCCAGTGAAGAAAGTCTTTCTGCCTGTGGGCATCACTTTCAAAGGTGGTGGCTTCTATAAGACCGACAGCGGAAAATCTGGCACCACTCCAGCACCAAGCTCGTCAGCGTCATCAGACTCAGGCAGTGCTCCTGCTGCTCCTGCCGCCGCTCCTTCATCCTCTGCTGAATAGGTAACGCACACATTGGGTCCGAAAGGATTCCCATGTCGCAACTTCGCAATTTTCTTCACGCAGCACACACACAATTTCGTCAATTGGTTGCTGTACTCATTCACATGTTGCATACAAAGCGAACGTCGCAACTTGTATTTGTTGTTTCCGTCTCACTTATTGTCGGCACAGTCACGGGGGTCATTACGCACCAGGCAAGTTCAGAAAAACGTCAATGGGCATCGCAGGTTTCAGTGCTGGTTTCTACACGCGCACTTCGTGCTGGCGAATCTCTCACACTCGCAAATACTCACCAGGTAGATCTTCCCGAAGCAATCATCGCCGATGATGCGATTGCAGACATTCCCACCAACGCAACAACTCGCATTGGTATCGCAGCGAACACGCCGTTGTCGTTGTCGCTCATTTCATCCGACGATGCACCGTTGCAATTACCCGAAGGATGGAAAGGTGTTGCGTTACCTATTGATCTCATCACTCCCCCAGTACGTGTGGGTGACACGGTCGATGTGGTCGCGCGTGATGTGGTCATCGCCACCAGTGCATTGGTTGCTCAAATAGACCCTGCGCGCGGCATCACACTTGCGGTGCCTGGCGAACAGGCTGCATCCGTTGCCACTGCTGCTCATTTGGGTGAAATTGGCATTGTTCTTTCCGGCAAATAGAGCCCCAAAATTCGCTCTCCCATTCGCCTAATTCCCCTAGGGTGACTACACTTCACCTCACTAACGAACCAAGGGGGAACCATGGCTTACGGAGCAGAAGATCGCCCAGATACACCACCAGTTACCGACTGGGTGAATGACTGGGACTGGCTTGACGACGGCTGGGGCGAAAACGCAATCGACATCTGGAACGATGTTCGCGAGGTATGCCCTGTTGGTTCCACCGAGCGTTACGGCCGCGCTTTTATGCCGGTCACCATGGATGCTGTTCGCGACATCGCTAACAACACAGAAGACTTCTCTTCCATTTGGGTCAACGTGGCTCGCCCCGACGCACCACGTGCAGCAGCTCCCCCCATCACCTCAGATCCGCCAGACCATCATGGTCACCGCCGCCTGATTCTTCCTGCGTTCAACCCGAAAGCAATTGCTGCAATTGAACAAGAAATGCGTGACTATTGCCGTGGCCTCATTAAAGAACTCGACGGCATGGACGCTGTGGATGCTGCCGTGCAGTACACACAAAACATTCCTGTGCACGGCATCTGCATCGTTACCGGGTTGCCAGAAGAAGACGCCGACTTGTTCCGTGACTGGATCTACAAGAACTTCCAACTCGCACCAAAAGACAATGCAATTCGTTTGCAAGTACTCACAGAGATGACGCACTACATCAGCGCCATCTTGAAAGACCGCTTGGAAAATCCGAAAGACGATTTGCTCACTGTTGTTGCCAATGCAGAGATTGACGGCAAAGAAGTTGATTGGGACATCAAGGTTGGCTACATCCGTTTGCAAATCATTGCTGGCATCGACACCACATGGAGCGCCATTGGTTCTGGGTTGTGGCACTTTGCGCAACACAACAACGAAGTGCAACAACTCATTGCAGTACCGAACGACGATCCGTTGTGGCAAACAGCAAACGAAGAAGTGCTACGTTACTACGCACCTGTCACAATGGCGCGCAAAGTAATCAACGATGTCAATGTGCAGGGTTGCCCCATGCACGCGGGTGATCAAACACTTGTTACGTTCCCTGCAGCAAACCACGACCCTGCAGCATTTGAAGATGCACACATTTTCAAACTCGACCGCCAGAACAATCGCCATGTTGCGTTTGGTTTAGGTATTCACCGGTGTGCAGGTTCCAACTTGGCTCGCCTCGAGATGTTGGTGGCATTCCAGGAATGGCTCCGCGCCTTCCCGAACTACTCACTTGACCCCACCAAGAAGACAACGTGGGCAAATGGTCAGGTTCGTGGCCCACGCCAGATTCCCGTATTACTGAATCGTTAATAATCGTCAGTAACTGAAGGGATTATTCGCGCACTCCATGGGCGTGCTTTATCCCAGTGATGGCCCACTATTCGGCCTTCTCGAAGTTTCGACAAGAACTCTGTAGGGCCGTCGAAATCGGGCATCTCTACAAACGCACTTCCCAATGCATGAGGTACGTGTGCATCGCTTCCTGCACCTAAGCCAAGTGCATGTTCCACACCAAAACCAAGCGCACGCGCGTTCAACGATTGCAATGAAGTCTTTGAGTTATGCACTTCAATGGCATCAACTAATCCGGCTGCAGTGATTTCTTCCAGTGATGCCTCTGTGAGATTGCGACGCATGGGGTCAAACGGATGAGGAATGTATACAAGTGCACCTTGAGAGCGAATCTGGCGTGCGGTCTCTGCAGCCGGCGCACCAAACGGAATGCGCTCAGACAAGAACAAACCAATGATCTCGCCAGTGTGCGTACGAACTTCTTCTCCAACTACTACCCGACACACACCATCACCTTCTAGTGCACGTTGCAGGCGCAACGCTCCTTCAATGGCGTTGTGGTCAGTCACACACAACACGTCAATGCCAGCTTCCACAACAGACTCTGCAATCTCATCAAGTGTTGTGGTGGAGTCTCCAGAAAACATGGTGTGCGAATGCATGTCGACACGCACAAACCCAGCAGGTGTGTGTTCGGCAAGATGCGGATGCCTCTCAATGGCAGCCGCGGCCGCAATAGCCATGGCTATTTATTCTCCACTCATTGTGACGTCGTTAATCACCAAGGTGACACCGGCTGCACGCGATGGCAACCAGTCGACATCGTTGCCAATGGCTTGCACATCGAGCAACATGCGCTGCAAGGTGGAAGCAATTGTGAACTCACGAATGGGTTCAGCAGTTTTTCCATTGCGAATCATTACGCCAGATGCACCTGTTGAGAAGTCACCAGAGATGGGGTTCACACCAGAGTGCAAACCTTGCACGCTCTGAATAAGTACGCCTTCGTCAATGCCGGCGATGAGTTCTTCTTGTGATTTCGTGCCAGGTGTGAGTTGCAATGCCATGCACCCCACGCCGCCACCCACTGCGTTGCCGGTGCTTTTCGTATCTGCACGGCGTGCCGAGTACGAAGAGTGCACATACATCTGCAACACACCATCTTTAATGAGCACATTGCGTCGCGCGGCAAGGCCTTCACTATCAATTTCTGTTGCGGTGTAGGCACGTGAATCAGTGGGGTCATCGGTCAATGTAATCAATGGGCTTGCCACTTCTTCACCTAGGCGGCCAGCAAACAAACTGCGGCCCTTCACCACGCTCTCGCCATTCAAAGTAGAGCCAATGATTCCTAAGAACTGTGACGTAACCATAGGGTCAAGCACCACGGTGGTGCGCTTGCTTGGTGGCTTTACAGCACCTAACAAACTGGTGGCACGTTGTGCTGCTTGTTGAGCAGCCTTTGGAAGATCAAACTCACCAGGGTTTTTGCCCAACGCATAGGCCCAACCTGTTTGTGTTTCACCGTTGTCATCGGCCATCACGCTGATGCTGGCATAGCAGCTGTTTGAACGGCCACTACTGCGAATGCCGTTTGTTGTTGCAAATGCTTCTTCAGAAGCGCCATCTGAGTAGTTCGAATCATCAATACGAATGCGTGGGTCTGCTGCCAATGCCAATCGCTCAAGCTCTTTTGCAATTTCAATCTTGCGGGCGGTATCGAAAGAATCAAGTTCGTCATCCCACAATTGCTGTTCCACTACGGGAACGCCATCGGGTGACGCAAGGCCGGCCCATTCGTCAACACCGCCAAGCAGTGCGTTCTCACGTGCTTCTTCCAACACTTCACGCCATGAAGCTTCATCAAGGCGCCCGGCGTGTGATGTTCCGGTGCGACCATCGATGATGACACGAATGCCAACACCTTGACTCTGAGCTGAAACGAAATGTTCTACTTCGCCTTGATACACACGAATATCTGTTTCACGACCACGCGAAACATGCGCTTCGATTTGTTCACCCGGACGCGCCTCAGCAATAACGGCATCGGCAATTGCTTGCAGGTCGTCAACGCTCTTCTTGCTCATGCTGCGGTTCCACCAATTGTGAGTGACTTCACACGAAGTGTTGGTTGGCCATCACCAACAGGCACGCCCTGACCGTCTTTGCCACAAGTTCCTGGGTTACCCATTGCAAAGTCGTTACCGAGCAAGTCAATATCGGCAAGTACCTGTGGTCCGTTACCAATGAGGTTGCTTTCACGCAATGGCTCAGTGATTTGTCCGTTCTCAATGAGGTAGGCCTCGGTCATGCCAAACACAAAGTCACCGGTTGCGGTGTTTACTTGACCGCCACCCAACTTGGCTACATACACACCCTTTTCAGTGGCACGCACAATTGCGTCGGGTTCTTCGTTGCCATTCAATACAAACGTGTTTGTCATGCGCACCATTGGAAGATGCTCATAACTTTGACGCCTACCGTTGCCGCTTGGTGCACGGCCTTCTTTACGGGCACGAATGTGATCCCACATGTAATCGGTGAGCACACCATCTTGAATGAGCACGTTGCGTTGGCTTGCATGACCTTCGTCGTCAATACCAATAGCGCCCCATTCGCGAGACATTGTGCCGTCGTCTACCAACGTGACAAGCGGAGACGCCACAAGTTCGCCCACGCGGTTTGCATACACACTGGCACCACGCGCAACAAGGTCTGCTTCCAAACCATGGCCACATGCTTCGTGAAACAACACGCCACCAGAACCACACTTGATAACAACTGGCATCGCGCCGCTTGGGGCAGGACGAGCACTCAACTTGCTCACTGCCTGACGTGCAGCACGTTCTGCCAACTCGGCAACGCTTTCTTCTTCGAACAATTCAAAACCAATGGTGTGACCCAGCGAGTCGTATCCCGTCTGCATGCCGCCGTCGCCATTGGCCACTGCGCTCACTCGGAAAATTGTGCGCACTTGTTCATCGGTGGCAAACACGCCATCGGAGTTAGCAATCAGAATGCGTCGCGTGCTGTCGCTGTAGCCGGCGCTCACTTGCACAATGCTTCCGTCAATTCCACGAGCAACATCATTGGCAATGCTGAGCAGTTCAATCTTGCGTGCCTTCGGAACAGATTGCGGTGCAATACGTACGTTGTTTACCTGCTGACGCTTCACAGGCCCAAGAGACACTGTGTGAGTGTGGCCATCGCCCGTGCTTGCTGCGGCTGCGGCTGCTTCGGCGGCTGCCATCAGGCCCGCTTCGCTGAGATCTGCTGTATAAGCAAAACCTGTGGTCTCGCCATTGATGACGCGAATGCCAGCACCCGAGTCACGACCGCTTGAGACCTGCTCCACCACGCCATCATCAAGGCCGGCGCCCATAGAGCGTTTGTCCTCTATAAAGACCTCGGAGAACCCTGCTCCGGTGGCCCTTCCTTTTGCCAGCACCCGTGCCAAGACGGATGAATCGAACTCGTGGGAAAGATCTATGAGACTCACAAGGTCAAATCCTACTTGGGCTGTAGAGCCCAAGCCTCGGGCAGGGTCGTATTGTGGAGGGCACATGTCAGACGCGTCAATTGCCTCTTCACCCGACGAGGTGCGTGAGCACCGTACGAGGTGGTGGAAAGAAGTCCTCATTATGGGTGGCTTCTATTTCGTGTACTCCTTGACGCGTAACCAATTTGGGTCCATTGAGGTGAAGGGCTCAGACGTGCCGCTTCATTCGTTCAACAACGCAATGAAGGTCATTCGCTGGGAACGAGCTATCGGTCTCTATCACGAAGAATCCATTCAGCAATTCATGCTCCCGTATAAGTGGATTCTTCAGGTCTTGAATACGTATTACGGCACCGCTCACTTCGCAGTCACGCTTGGAGTGTTTTTCGTATTGTTCCACAAACGCAAAGACGTGTTCCCACTGTTCCGTAATGCACTCGCAGCAATGACTGGCCTTGCCATTATCGGTTTTGCCCTTTTCCCATTGATGCCGCCGCGATTACTCGATGCTCCGTGTCCAGGCACGGTGAAGACAGTTGCAGAGGGCGCAACCATTGTGGAAGGTGTTCTTGTTCCGAAAGCGACATTTGGCGGTGACTGTATTCCCAACAAATTGCGCAACTACAACGGTGCTACCAATTTTGGTTTTGTCGACACTTTGAAAGATTTTGGCGGCCCATGGGATTTCGATTCCGGTGGCATTGCGCAGCGATCAAACCAATACGCCGCTATGCCAAGCCTTCACATTGGGTGGGCGTCGTGGTGTGCGTTTGGCATCTGGCCACTAGCGCGTCGCAAATGGGTGCGCGCAGCTGTGTTGTTGTATCCGGCACTCACATTGTTTTGCATCATTGTCACTGGTAACCACTATTGGCTCGATGGCATTGGTGGGCTCATCGCATTAGGTGGCGGCTTTGTTGTGGGTGGGGCTGTCTACCGTTGGAACCAACGTCGCCTTGATGCAAAGTTTGCTGAATTAAAGTCTGGCCACCCCGCTGCCGGCGGCATTTCGTAATTCAGAAACTGTGATATCCACCGTCAATGGTGATGACATCTCCGGTGTGATACTTACTTGCGTCGCTTGCAAAGTACGCAGCAATTCCTGAGAAGTCATTCGGGTCTCCCCACCTACGCATCGGAATACGTGGCATTACTTTTTCAACAAACGTGCTCCAGCCAAGCGCGGGTGCTGTCATTTCACTTTCAATCCAGCCAGGTAATACTGCGTTACTACGAATGCCGTGACGCGCGTGCTCCACAGCAATTGCACGCATCATGGAAATGACACCAGCTTTTGAAGCTCCGTAATGCTGTCCGCGTTGCTGACCAAAATATGCAGAGCCAGATGTAGTGAACACAACTGAACCACCAGTGCCTGCTGCCACCATGCTGCGTACCGCAACTTGTGCTGTGTAAAAAGCACCATCTAAATTCACACGCAAAACGCGATGCCATTCGTCATCTGTCATGCTCACAAAACTTTCGGCCTGGCCGCCAACACCAGCGTTGACGAAACATGAGTCCACGCGGCCCAGTGCTTCGAGAGTTGCTGCGATTGACGCTTCCACTTGTGCTTGATCCCCCACGTCACAAATGAAATCTGCAACACGCACGCCCATGGCTTCTATTTCTGCTCGCGCTGCGCGGTTCTTCTCGGCGTTCGTACCCCAAATGGCAATGTCTGCGCCTCTGCTCGCTAGCCCTCGCGCCATGCCAAGGCCAATACCCCCGTTACCGCCCGTAATCAGGGCCACTTTGCCAGCAAGGTTGAAAATATCTGTCATAAATGCACCGTATCGCTAGTCACATGAGCCACAACGAGCCCGAGAGATAGCCTGAGAACCCATGGCAATTCTCGAGCGCATCAAAGAGCCGGCCGATCTTCGTGCCCTGCCTGCTGCTCAGTTAGATGACCTTGCCACCGAGATTCGTGACTTCATCGTGCACGCTGTTGCCGAGACCGGCGGACACCTTGGTTCGAACCTTGGCGCTGTGGAACTCACCATTGCATTGCACCGTGTTTTCGAAAGTCCTACCGATGCCATCTTGTGGGACACCGGACATCAGTCGTACGTGCACAAGATTCTCACGGGTCGTCAATCTGGTTTTGCCAAACTTCGCCAGACCGGCGGTATCTCGGGCTACCCCAGCCGCGAAGAAAGTCGCCATGACTTCATCGAGAACAGTCATGCGTCAACAGTTCTGTCGTATGCACATGGCTTAGCCGTTGCGCGAGACGCAGGTGTTGCACAACATCGCCACGTTGTCGCAGTCATTGGTGATGGTTCCATGACAGGCGGCATGGCATACGAAGCACTGAACAACTTGGGTCATTCAAAGAGTCGCGTCATCATCGTGCTGAACGACAATGGTCGCAGTTATGCGCCAACTATTTCTAACCTCACTTCTGTTGGGGTCGCACCTGCCA
>Ga0208082_1000394_pt1 | contig 13171 bp, 15 predicted proteins | sample LakMenE09Jun09ns_FD_150683 | JGI IMG/M metagenome (GOLD analysis project Ga0208082, IMG submission 150683) | Freshwater microbial communities from Lake Mendota, WI - 09JUN2009 deep hole epilimnion ns (SPAdes) | ecosystem: Environmental > Aquatic > Freshwater > Lake > Epilimnion/Euphotic zone ... | reverse complement strand
ATGCGAAGACCGCGTCTCGGGCAATTTTGTTGCCACAGCAATTACTAAGAAGACAAGCAATGCACTAATTGCAAACGTTGCTCTGAAACCATAATGATCGGCGATAAATCCAAGTGCTATCGGTGCGATCATTGCGCCTGCATCTCCAGACATTTGATAGAGCGCGATTACTTGTCCGCCCTTGCCTCTTAATACATCACCAACAATTGCTGCTGGAGTCGTAGAAAGAAAAGCCGAACCAAAGGCGCCAACAAACATTGATAGAAGAAATATCCAAGGGTGGAAGGTCAAAACGAGTAGAACGACAGAAATTCCTAGCAAAATTAAACCTGAGATAGCAGAGAATTTTCGACCACGTTTATCTGAAAGCCCTCCGGCTTTGAGTAAGAAAAGTCCTTGAACTACAGCCGAAATTGTAAAACCAATTCCAATAAATCCTGCAGATGATTTCATATCTTCAACCATGAATAGTGGCAGTACTGATCGGCTCATCCCGAATAGAACCCACGCTGTTACAAAAGAGATCATCAGTGCAATGACATAAGGCTTCATGGCAAGAGCATCACGGATTGAGGTTTTTACTACCGTTGATTTTTCTGTTGGTCTGGCAGCCAGAACTGAATTACGAAGTAAGAATCCACCTGCTGCACTAGCAACTACAAGAAGGGCTGCATAAACAAGAAGGGGTGCTCTCAATGAGATTGCAGTTAAAAAACCACCAATGACAGGCCCAGCCATCATGCCAACTAAAAAACTTCCGTTGTATAAAGATTGCGCGCGAGCCCGCTGATCATCATTGACTGCACGCAAAAGCATTGAACCTGCTGCAACGGAAAACATTGATGAACCAAGGCCACCGGCAGCTCTAAAAATTAATAACTGCTCATATGACTGAGCAAGTGCTGCCGCAAAAGATGAGAGGGCAACGAATGCAATGCCCACGGTGAAGACCAAACGTTCACCAAATTTATCAACAAATTTTCCTGAGATAAGTCCTGAAGCAAATCGAGCAAGGGCAAATGCAGAGATGATCGAACCCACTTGAGCGTTATTAACCCCAAAGGATTTAGCAAAGAGTGGAATTGTTGGAGCAATGATTCCGAAACCAACTGCTACAAAGAACGAAGCAAAGACAAGCACACCAACCTCTCGCGGGAACTCTGCAAAAGGGTTGGTAAACCCGTTCTTAAACTTATTAATCAATTATTATCCAAGCGTTGATCATTGAAGTAGCCTCTCACAATAATTATTTATACTGCTTGAATATTGCAAAGCAATATGTAATAGCGGTAAGTTTACTCCGTGAAAACAGTAATCGCGGACAATCTCATCAAGACCTATAACAAAGGTAAAGTAAAAGCACTTGATGGATTAAGCCTTGATGTTGAAGAAGGCACTGTTTTAAGCGTGCTTGGCCCAAATGGTGCTGGCAAAACAACAACTGTGAGAATTCTTGCAACATTGCTCAATCCAGATTCTGGAAGCGCAACAGTGGGTGGCATAGATGTCATTAAAAATCCTGAAAAAGTTCGAGAGATTATTGGACTTTCTGGCCAATATGCAGCTGTTGATGAAACGTTGACCGGCTGGGATAACTTGGTCATGTTTGGTCGTTTGTATCACTTAAATAAAAAAGCAGCTATTAAACGTGCAGATGAATTGCTAGAGCGATTTTCTTTAACCGATAGTGCAAAGCGGCCAATTAAAACTTATTCGGGTGGAATGCGCCGCCGGCTAGATTTAGCGGCATCACTGATTGTTCAACCTAAAGTTTTATTTCTCGACGAACCAACAACTGGCTTGGACCCTCGCGGTCGTCAGGAAATGTGGGGCGTTATTGAGGAGTTAGTAAAAGGCGGAGTCACGCTTTTATTGACCACTCAATATCTTGAAGAAGCAGATCAGCTTGCAGATGAGATTATTGTTATTGATCATGGAAAAGTTATTGCGCGTGGAACCTCAGATGCTTTGAAGAAAGAGGTCGGGGGAGAGCGCTTAGAAGTAGTTGTTGATCAAGCCCACATAGCTAAAACTTTAGAAATAGTTGCTCGCGTTAGCGGAAATAAGGCAACGCTAGATGAAGGGCTTCGCCGAATTTCAGCACCTGTTTCAACTGGGTCCATAGCGTTGATGGAAGTATTGCGTTCTATGGATTCAGAAGGAATACACGCACTCGATGTTGGTTTAATGCGTCCATCCCTTGATGATGTATTTATGTCTCTTACTGGTCATGCCGCAGAAGTAGAGGAAGTTAAATAATGAACGCTATTGCCGATTCCATAGTCATCACAAAGCGCCAACTGCTTCAGTTGGCTCGCGTTCCTGAAGTTTTAATCTTCTCAACAATTCAGCCGGTGATGTTTGTTCTGCTCTTTAGATATGTATTCGGTGGTTCTATCGAAACAGGGCAACCAGGTGGTTACGTTCAACTCTTAATGCCCGGAATCTTTGTGCAGACAGTGGCCTTTACCTTGGCAGCAACTGCTTCAGGTCTTGCAGAAGATATGAAAAAGGGATTAATAGATCGATTTAGATCACTACCAATCGCTCGATCTGCTCTCATTCTTGGGCGAACACTCGGTGACTCCTTACTAAATATCGTTGTTCTTGCCGTGATGGGAATTGCAGGATTCGTTGTGGGATGGCGTCCAAGTTCTGGAGTGTTTAGCATCGCCTTAGGCTTTTTATTCTTGCTATTTTTTGGTTACGCACTCTCTTGGGTTGGAATTTATATTGGCCTATCAGCGCGTGATGCAAGAGTTGTGCAGAACGTGAGCTTCTTGGTTACTTTCCCATTGACGTTTTTATCAAATGCTTTCGCGCCAACAACAGGAATGCCAAGACCCCTTCAATACGTGGCAGAGTGGAATCCAGTTTCAACCATGGTTGCTGCCTGTCGCCAACTCTTTGGACTTGAAAATGAATTTGGCGCAACGGCAGGCTCTTTCCCAAGTGAGAATCCACTGACGATGTCACTTATTTATATGGCAATAATTATGATTATTTTTGTGCCAATGAGTGTTAAGAAATATCAGAACGCGAGTAATTAAGAGTAATACTCTGCGTGCTTGATTTGAACTGAAATAGTTTTTCCATTGGGCGCGGTATATGAAACGTTTTCTCCAACTTTGGCGCCCATCACAGCAGAGCCCAGTGGGGATTTCTCGCTATAAACATCTAGATCACCGGATGCAATCTCGCGCGAACCAAGCAGAAATTTAGTTTCATCTCCAGCCACAATTGCTGTGATAACCATTCCGGCGCCCACCACACCATCTGCACTAGCTGGTGGAGTTCCGATGTGAGCATTTTCTAACATCTGCTTGAGCTGGCGAATGCGCGCTTCAATTTTTCCTTGCTCATCACGAGCAGCGTGGTATCCACCATTTTCTTTGAGGTCACCTTCGGCGCGTGCTGCTTCAATTTTTTTAATAATTTCTGTGCGCGCTTCACCTTCAAGGTGCGTTAATTCAGCAGCCAAACGATCAGCTGCTTCTTGGGTGAGCCACGTCTGAGTAGTCATAAGGGGAGTAACGGTAGCGAAAGCGCCACTAATTGTGAATTGCGTTATTTCACTCGGCAGCGTGAAACGATCGCGGTAGCTGCAGCGCTACGCGTAGGGATCTCTGTAATGCGTTCGAATTTTGCAAGCCCGGGGGTGATTTCATCCTCGATTTCACCCACAATATTTTTCTTAACATCTCTAGCTTGCAAAGTGCAGGTGGCCGCAGAACTCGCATCATTTCGTTGAACTGCGTATCTGATTGAAACCTTTTCATCAGAGAGTACGGAGAAAGAAATAAGTGTGGTTCGGAACTCGGGTTTTGCTTGGAATAAACCTGCCCAGAAAATCCAGATGATTCCGACAATGGCAATAAGTGTTGCAGGCAACTTCCATCCTTTAGATGCTCGCACCCCGTACCTATCCTCGTGCGAGAATTCTGAGGACCCCGTTGAATTCATGTGCACAGATTATCGTGGAAAGTGAGAGGATTTATACATGCAAAAAAGTGTTGATATGGGCCTTGCAGGCTCTCTAACGATGATTTTCTTAACAGTTGCAGTTGTGCTCTTACTTCGTAATTTCTATAAACGATTTAACAGATTACAAAAAAGTAAAGACGAAGAACAGAGTTAAATTCTCCTGTGGTTAAGAAGTTCTTTGAATACACAGCCCTCGTTCTTATTGCTGCAGTTTTTGTTGGACTTGGATTGTGGCAACTAGATCGAGCACGTGATTTGAAGATTATTCTCAATGCTCCTGCTCCTGCAATAACAGCGCCGGTGCCACTGCGAGAACTTGCCAAGCCGCGCACCGCCCTAGACACCGCAGTTGATAGCAAAACTATTAGCGCTTCTGGTTTCTATGTTGCTAATTTTCAGGCACCTAATCAAGTCGATGGGACAGGCGTTGTCAGTGATTGGGAAGTCGCACTCATGCAAGTCGATACCACTTCGGCAATATTGGTAGTTCGTGGTTTGTGGTCAGAGAGATTAAATGAGCCACAACTTGCAATGTCGAATCGAATAGAGCTCACTGGAATATTGCGAGCACATCAAAATGAAGATCGAGCTCTGAACTCCGCTGGTGTGATTTCTAGACTTGATAGCAGCGTCATCGTTGGGCGCACAGATCTAGATCTCTATGACGGTTATGTCATAGCAGTAGATGAAAAATTTCGTGATGGACAAATTTCTCGAGCACGAGTGACGCCAGAGATGCGGACTGCGCGAATACCTGGCTTTTATTGGCAACACATTTCATATGTTGTAGTTTGGTGGCTCATGGCGGCGGTGGTTCTTTACCTTCCGATATATCGCCGTAGAGTTGCGCACTAGGAGGCAATGATGAGCGGTGTATTAATGCGATTTAGAGTGATGGCGATTATCGCTGGGGTTATGTCACTTCTCTTATGGTTTGGATATATGCCTGCTAAATACCTGCTTGATAATCCATCACTGGTTGATCTCGTGCGATGGGTACCAATAGTTCATGGCTACCTCTATCCAATTTATATTTTGACTGCAATCCAGTTTGCAGCGGTGGCACGTTTTCCACTTAAGCGCATGATTGGATTTATCTTGGCCGGAACCCTTCCAGTTGCTTCTCTGATTGCGGAGCGCCGTGTTGTTAAGCAGTTTTCGTAAATTAATTAAATCCGCTCTCTATCCACTCTATGAGTGGAGACTTGTTCGCGCTCTCGATTTTTCACAGACCCCACATCATGTTGGGGTAATTCTGGATGGAAACAGGCGATGGGCAAAAGCTAATCAATTAGATTCAACAGATATTGGTGTTACTAATTCATCTAGAGGTCACCGAGCGGGCGCAGAAAAGATCATTGAATTCTTGGGCTGGTGCGATGAGGCAGAAGTTCGAGTTGTAACACTGTGGCTACTTTCAACAGATAATTTCAAGAGATCAGAAGAAGAACTAGAAGCACTCCTTCGAATCATTGGCGAAACAGTTGATGCACTAGCTGCCACCAAGCGATGGAATATCAAAGCCGTGGGAGCGCTGGATTTGTTGCCCGAGTGGTTGGCCACCAAGCTCGGTGATCTCAAGCCCTTTAGAAAAGATGGCGTGGAAGTAAATGTGGCAATTAGCTATGGCGGGCGTCGAGAGATTGTCGATGCTGTAAAAACATACTTACACACCAGCGCGGATCAAGGCAAGAGTCTTAGTGATGCCACAGCAGCGTTGGATGCAGATGAAATTTCCAAGTACTTATATACCGCAGGTCAACCAGATCCTGAGTTAATTATTAGAACATCCGGTGAACAAAGACTCGGTGGCTTCTTGTTGTGGCAGAGCGCACTTTCTGAGTACTACTTCTGTGAAGCTTATTGGCCAGACTTTCGTCGTGTCGATTTTTTTAGAGCCTTAAGAGCCTATTCTTTGCGACATAGGAGATTCGGGGGCTAAGGGTTGACTGCTAGTAATAAAGGGCGAAAGACATATGTTCTCGACACCAGCGTTTTACTTGCAGATCCAGGAGCCCTGGCTCGCTTTGCCGAACATGAAGTAGTAGTTCCCATCACTGTTATTGGTGAGTTAGAAACAAAACGCGATCATCCTGAATTGGGTTATTTTGCGCGTGCAGCACTTCGATCACTCGATGACATTCGCTTGAAATATGGTCGTCTCGATCAAGAGATTAAAATTAATTCAGAGGGTGGAACTCTCTCAGTTGAGTTAAACCACACAGACTTAAGTTCAATGCCACATGGATTTTTGCGCGATGGAACAAATGATTCACGAATTCTAGCTATTGCCAAAAACTTAATGTCAGATGGTAAAGACGTGGTACTAGTGACAAAAGATCTTCCACTTCGCGTGAAGGCCTCTTCAGTTGGCGTTGAAGCAGAAGAGTATTTAGCCGAACTAGTTTCTAATAGTGGCTGGACTGGAATCGTTGAACTCAGCGTTGGCTCAAGTGTGATCGATGATTTATACGCATCAGATTTTGCCGACCATGAAGAAGCGCACTCCTTGCCAATTCATACAGGAGTCGTCCTTCACTCAGATCGCGCCAGCGCCCTTGCCCGGGTTACACCAGATAAACGTTTGCAATTAGTCCGCGGAGATCGCACCGCCTTTGGATTACATGGCAGAAGCGCCGAACAGAGAATTGCGTTGGACTTATTACTCGATCCTGAAATTGGAATTATCTCCATGGGCGGTCGAGCCGGTACTGGAAAATCTGCGCTCGCCTTATGCGCCGGGCTTGAAGCGGTCATGGAGCGAAGAGCTCATAAGAAGATCGTAATTTTCCGCCCCCTCTATCCAGTCGGCGGCCAAGAGTTGGGATATCTACCTGGCAGCGAAGGCGAAAAAATGTCGCCGTGGGCCCAAGCAGTCTTTGACACTTTGGGCGCACTGGTTAGCCAACCGATTATTGATGAAATTATTTCAAGGGGCTTAATTGAAGTTCTGCCGTTAACCCATATTCGCGGTCGCTCACTTCATGACTCCTTTGTCATTGTCGATGAAGCCCAATCACTAGAACGCGGAGTCTTGCTCACCGTGCTCTCTCGAATCGGACAGGGATCACGAGTGGTGCTTACCCACGACGTTGGACAGCGGGATAACCTTCGAGTCGGCCGCCACGACGGAGTAGTCGCAGTCGTTGAGACCTTAAAGGGCCATCCGCTCTTTGCCCACGTGACGTTGACGCGTTCAGAGCGCTCGGCAATTGCAGCTCTGGTGACTGAAATGCTGGAAGGCCCGATTTCGACCTAAAGTTTAATCTCACACTCACATTTCGGACATTTCGGACTTTCGCAGTGCTGACCTGCGCTTTTACTTATCCCCAACCTGCGACTTTTATATGAATTTGCGACTCACGCCCGTATTAAGTTGCTCGACTCACCCCTACAAGACACTCTAAAGCCATTCCCCCTGGCCTTAAGCCCTGAAATTTTCAGGGTCAAAGCGCTGCGGGAAGAAGTCGAGAGAGGAAAGGAGGGCGCTGACGATGACGATGAGAAAGACAATGCTTGCGATCTGGGCAAGTGTGGCGACCCTACTTTTTGTTACCAGCGCTCAACCAACTGCCTATGGTCTGGAATTTCCAATGACCACCCGCCTTGTTCTACCAGAATCCCCGGCTGCGACTGCTTTGTTAGTCGCTGTTCCAACAACTGCGACCTCGGTTTCGGCATCCCTTACTTCAGCCCTTGATTCTCGTCGGACAGTTTTTTCACATGAGATCGCCTTAGTCTCGGTCAAGAGTCTTTTTATAGAAGCTGCTCGCGAACCAAATGGGGCAAAGCGCATTGCCAAAGAGATGATGGCATCTGACTATGGCTGGGGCGAGAATCAATACACATGCCTTAATCGCTTATGGACAAAAGAGAGTCACTGGAATTACAAGGCTCGTAACCCTCGCTCAGGTGCACACGGAATTGCTCAAGCCCTACCGGCCTCCAAGATGGAAAAGGTCGGAACGGATTGGCGAACAAATCCAGTTACCCAAATTCAATGGGGATTACTTTATATTTCAGAACGTTATGACACACCTTGTGCGGCCTTTAGCAAATGGCGCAGAAGTAATTACTACTAAAGCGGCTTTTTACCAATTGTTAGCGGCTTAGAAGTCTCTGCAAAAAAATCATTTCCTTTATCGTCAACAACTATAAATGCTGGAAAATCAACGACATCAATTTTCCATACAGCTTCCATACCTAGCTCTTCATAGTCCAGGACTTCAACTTTTTTAATGCAATCTTGAGCAAGACGGGCCGCGGGTCCACCAATTGATCCAAGATAAAAACCACCGTGCTCTTTACAAGCGTTGGTCACAGGTAGCGAACGATTTCCTTTTGCCAGCATGACAAATGAACCACCGCGAGATTGGAAATACTCAACGTAGGAATCCATACGCCCAGCAGTTGTTGGACCAAAAGATCCTGATGCATACCCTGCCGGAGTCTTTGCAGGCCCGGCGTAGTACACAGCAAAATCTTTAAGGTATGAAGGCATGGGTGCACCTGCATCCATCGCTTCTTTAATCTTTGCATGTACTAAATCGCGCGCAACAACGAGTGTTCCAGATAGTGATAGTCGAGTCTTTACTGGGTGCTTAGATAACTCTGCGCGAATTTTTTCCATTGGTTGGTTAAGGTCGATATTTACTACGCCATCGCTGAGATGATCATCCTGAGTATCAGGTAAGAATCGTGCAGGATCTCGCTCCATTTCTTCAATGAATACGCCCTCTTTAGTGATCTTGGCTTTGGCTTGGCGGTCTGCAGAACAAGAGACAGCAATAGCAATGGGCAGAGATGCACCATGTCTTGGTAGTCGCACAACTCGAACGTCGTGGCAGAAATACTTTCCGCCAAATTGTGCGCCGATGCCCAGTGTGCGAGTGAGTTCAAGGACTTGCTTTTCTAATTCGATATCTCTAAATCCGTGGCCTGTTTTGGCATCTCCTGAAGTAGGAAGTGAATCCAAGTAATGCGTGCTTGCTAACTTCGCTGTTTTTAGAGTGTGCTCAGCGCTAGTGCCGCCGATAACAATTGCGAGGTGATACGGAGGACATGCTGCTGTTCCAATTGAACGAAGTTTTTCATCTAGCCATGTCATAAAGCTTGCAGGGTTAAGCACTGCTTTTGTCTCCTGATATAAAAATGATTTATTGGCGCTTCCGCCACCTTTGGCGATAAATAAGAAGTTGTATTCATCAGGGTGATCGCTATCGGCCATGATTTCAATCTGCGCGGGCAAGTTATTGCCTGTGTTTTTCTCTTCCCAAGTTGTGACAGGAGCAAGTTGTGAATAGCGTAGGTTTAAAGTTGTAAAGGCGTTATAGATTCCCTTTGAAATAACCTCTTCATCTTTGCTCTGCGTAAAAACATTTTGACCTTTTTTGGCCATGACAAGAGCGGTGCCGGTGTCTTGGCACATAGGCAAAATTCCACCGGCTGAAATATTTGCATTCTTCAAAAGATCTAAAGCCACGAAGCGATCATTAGGAGAGCTCTCTGGATCCTTTAAAATACTGGCTAATTGCTCAAGGTGGGCAGTACGCAAATAATGTGAAATATCATGCATCGCAGTTGAGGTCAGCGCTTCAATAGCTTCTGGTGAGATAGTAAGAATTTCTCGGTTACCAATTTTTTCTGTGGAAATCCCAGCGGTACCTAGATTGCGGTACTTAGTTGAGTCTTTTCCAAGTGGCAACAAATCACTATATGAAAAATCAGGCGCCATTTTTATTCTGCTTTAGGTTTCGCAGCGCTTAACTTTTTACGTGCACCATCTAGCCACTCTTGGCATAGTGCGGCTAATTCTTCGCCGCGCTCCCATAACTTCAGTGACTCTTCCAGGGTTGCACTTCCGGCTTCAAGGGCGGAAACAACTTGCGCTAACTCTTCGCGCGCTGCTTCATATGAAAGCTTTTTCTCCGTAGCCATGTGATAAATGTACCGCTTGCTTATTTATCTGTAACTGTGGCGTTGGTCTCGCCGGCAGCAAGTCGCAAGCGAAGTTTTTGACCAATTCTCAAACTCTTGGCATCTCGAGCAATCGAGCCATCTTCTAGTTGCACAACTGAATAACCACGATCCAAAGTCGCTTGAGGCGAGAGCGCTCTGACGCGAGCCCGAACGTGTGTTAAATCTTCGGCTGCAAGAGTTAGTCGAGATGTGAAACTTCGAACGCTGCGATCTCGTAATCCAGAAACTATCTCTTCACGGCTAGTCACAATCACCATGGGATCGCGCAGAACTGGGCGATTAATTAAATTCTCAATTCGAGATGTTTCAAGATCAAGGCGGGAGAGTATGAATCGCTTGGCCCGATCACGTAGTGCTTTGATTAATTCAATCTCTTCTGCAATATCTGGAACGACCCTCTTTGCCGCATCTGTTGGTGTTGACGCACGAACATCGGCTACTAGGTCCAGAAGCGGTGAATCTTTTTCGTGACCAATCGCGCTGACAATTGGTGTTTGACACGAAGCCGCAAGACGCACGAGTGATTCGTCGCTAAATGGAAGTAAATCTTCAAATGATCCACCGCCGCGAGTAATGATGATGACATCAACATCTGCCATTGCTTCTAGTTCAGATAAGGCTGCTGATACTTCTACAACTGCAGCGCCGCCTTGCACCGTTACTTCACGAATTTCAAATTCAACGCTGGGCCAGCGGCGTTTGGCGTTTTCAACAACATCTTTTTCGGCATCAGTATTTCGACCGCAAATCAAACCAATTTTCTTTGGCAGTAAGGGAAGTGCCATTTTTCGTTCGAGTGCGAAGAGTCCCTCACTTGCCAGCAGAGTTTTTAACTCTTCTAAACGAGCCATTAATTCACCTATTCCGACCTGGCGAATTTCACGGGCTGAAAGAGTCAGCGAACCATTTTTTGTATACCAAGATGCTTTTGCATACATCACAACTCGTGCATTTTGTGGCAATGGTGCAACGCTTGATAAAACAGATTTATGACACATGACAGAGATACTCATATCAACACTTGTGTCTCTAAGGCGCATGAAAGCCATGCCACCACTTCGTTCATTGAGTTCGGAGATTTCGCCTTCAATCCAAATTGCTCCAAGGCGATCTACATAATCTTTTATTGCTTCAGTGACCACGCGCACTGGCGCTGGGGACTCACTTGAAGTTTCAAACATGAGGCGAGCCTAATAGACTGCGCCTATGGCCAAGAGAATTCTCCTTGCTGCGCCGCGCGGTTATTGCGCAGGCGTTGACCGCGCCGTTATTACAGTTGAAAAAGCTCTAGAACTTTATGGGGCGCCTGTCTATGTTCGTAAAGAAATTGTCCATAACAAACACGTTGTCTCAACACTTGAAGCGCGTGGAGCAATTTTTGTTAATGAAACAGATGAAGTGCCAGAAGGAAAAACAGTAGTTTTTTCGGCGCACGGTGTCTCCCCAGCAGTACACGAACAGGCAGCGTCTCGAAGCCTTAAAACAATCGATGCGACATGTCCACTTGTGACCAAGGTTCACAACGAAGCAAAACGATTTGCAGCAGAAGATGCTGAAATTTTATTAATCGGGCATCACGGCCATGAAGAAGTAGAAGGAACTGCCGGAGAAGCAGTTGGAAAAGTTAAAATTGTTGATGGATTAGATGGTGCTAGAACTGTGCAACCTACGCCAGGAAAAAAACTTGTCTGGTTGTCACAAACTACTCTCAGCGTTGATGAAACGTTGGAAACGGTAAAGATTCTTAAAGAGCGTTTTCCTGAAATTTCAGATCCACCTAGTGACGACATTTGTTATGCCACTCAAAATCGTCAAGAAGCAATCAAAGAAATTGCTCCACAATCTGACCTTGTCATTGTTGTGGGATCTCAAAATTCTTCTAACTCAGTACGCCTTGCCGAAGTAGCACTGGAATACGGCGCTAAAGTTTCACACCTAGTTGATTTTGCTCAAGAAATACAGGAGCACTGGCTCAATGGTGTTGAAACAATTGGCCTGACAAGTGGTGCATCTGTACCAGAAATCCTTGTTAAAGATGTTCTCGCGTTTTTATCTGAACGTGGCTTTAACGATGTAGAAACTATTACAGCAAAAGAAGAGACACTGCTTTTTTCATTACCCCCTGAGCTTCGTAAAGACCTCAAAGCAGCAGGAAAGTGAAAGCAATTCAGATCACCTCTTTTGGTGGTCCAGAAGTAATGTCCATTAGCGAAATCGCTGATCCGATTGCTGGTGCTAACGAAGAGTTAATTACTGTCACTTCCATAGGAATTAATTATGCAGACACACATCAAATCGAAAACGGTTACTTAGCCCCACAAAAACTTCCACTCATTCCAGGCCTTGAAGTTGTTGGCACTATTGAAAGTGGACGAAGAGTTTTAGCATCTGTGAGCGGTGGGGGATATGCGCAAAAAGCTGTTGCTAATAAAGCAGTAATGATTGATATTCCAGATGGCGTCAGTGATGCTCAAGCACTGTGCATGTTGGTTCAAGGCACAACCGCGTGGCATATCTTAAAAACTGTTGGCCATGTCAAAGCTGGAGAAAGTGTGCTCATTCATGCTGCCGCAGGTGGCGTTGGCACGATTGCAATTCAATTAGCAAAAATGTGGGGCGCAAAAGTTATTGCAGTTACCTCATCATCTGAAAAATCGGCTCTTGCAACAAAACTCGGCGCAGACGCTGTTGTGGATGCAACATCACAGAATTTGGCAGCAGAAATGCTTGCAGCAAATGGCGGCAAGCCCGTGGATCTGGTCCTTGAAATGGTTGGCGGAAAAACACTGGATGCATCTTTAGAAATCTTGGCTCCATTTGGCCGTTTGATTACGTATGGAAATGCATCTCGCACGGCTGCAAAAGAAATCAATCCAGGATCTCTTATGGGTGGCACTAAGACCATTACCGGATTTTGGTTGGCACATTGTTTTGGAAACAAGGCGCTGCTCAACGATGTTATTGAAGAGTTATTCGCGCTAGTTCTTAATGGAAAATTAAAACCAGTAGTTGGTGCAACATTTGGATTGAGCCAAGCCCGCCAAGCACATGAAGCGATGCTTGCTCGTCAAACAATGGGAAAAATTACCCTTGACCCTGCGTTGTAAACGCTCTCTTTTTCATTTTTTGCACGTGAGGTTGTACGCTCACACTTCTACCACTGCCCCCCTAGCTCAGTTGGTAGAGCGTTTCCATGGTAAGGAAAAGG
>Ga0208082_1000393_pt1 | contig 13176 bp, 5 predicted proteins | sample LakMenE09Jun09ns_FD_150683 | JGI IMG/M metagenome (GOLD analysis project Ga0208082, IMG submission 150683) | Freshwater microbial communities from Lake Mendota, WI - 09JUN2009 deep hole epilimnion ns (SPAdes) | ecosystem: Environmental > Aquatic > Freshwater > Lake > Epilimnion/Euphotic zone ... | reverse complement strand
CAATCAGAAAGATTGGAAAGACAACAATGAATTTATTGTTGAAAGTCAAAAAGATTGGCAATCCAAAATTGATGAAATTGTAAATCAAGTAGGGAAAAACAATCCTTCAGTGGATGTAGCTGCGCTTAAAAATGACTTAAAAACCGATGTTAGAAATAGAAGAATTGCGCAAGGACAATTTATTGACCCAAATCAAGTAGAAGATTCTGCGCTTATTGCTCAATTATCAAATCCAGAAAATTTATCTAAATATATTACAGAATACAACGCCTTGGATAAAGTCATGAGTAGCAAGCAATCTAGTACGCCTATTAGGGCTAAACTTGGTACACCTCAATCATATACTACTTATGGGGGGCAAGTTGGATTTTGGGCTAAACCAACATTTCAAACAGACCCTAGGGGATTTATTACAGGTGGGAAAACTCCATCTATGACGGATACTGGTACAGAAATAGCAAATGAGCCTCTTCCTGCTAATTCATTAAAAGGGGTTGATAAACCATTAGATATGGTTCCGGAAGGTGTATATCAGAAATTTACAACTGATGGCGGAAATCAAGGTAAATCTGAAATCATTGCATTAGCGCAAAAACAATTCCCAACTTACAAAAATTTTACTCCGCAAGAAAAAGAATTTGCTAATAGAAACGCTTTATATAATTATTTAAAAAATAAAGATAGAGATGGTTTTGCAGGAATAGGCGAAGTTGGATATAATCCTCCTCCATCATATGCAGGGCAAAAGTCAACAGAAGGCGAACGAAAGTCTAAAGTGATTAATGATTATTTAGATGGGTTTGCGGATGCTATTGTATCTAACGATGAAATCACCGATGCTAGTGTAAAAAGATTAAATGACTATGCTGGTAAATTGTTTGCACTAGGAGGGGGTAAGTCAAGATTTAGTAAGCTAGTTTTACAAAAAGATAGGGTAATAATAAAATACAAGAACCAAGGTGAAAACGAAGTTCCGAGCGATGTATTTATGAGAAATGACCCAGATTTAAGAAATAAGTTGACAGGCGCTTATCAGCGAATGTCCGGTAGTGAAAATGCGGCTGAAATTGAAATTTTAACAACAAAAAATACGGGTGGAAAAGATTCGTCAAAATATAGCAAAGAAATTGAAGAAAAGATTAATATTGTGATAAAAAATAACCCCGGTTCGACAAGGGATGAAGTTATTGCAGAATTAAGAAAAAAAGGTAAATTATAGATTATGCCAGACAAGAAAATAGATATTTCATCTTTTGGTGAACCCGTAGGTAACAAAATTGGTGGCATAGATATTTCAGGATTTGACGAACCTGTAAAAAAAAAATCATCTTTAGGATATTCGGTTACACCATTACCATCTCAAGATAAATTTGATGTAGGAGAAGAAGTGGCTACTATTGGATATAAAAGTCCAATAGGTAAAGCTATTCAGAAAGACAAAGCGCAAGGTAGCGGGATGGCTTACATTTATAACTCATTGGTTGGCGGGTTAGCTGATTTAGTTGGCGGGGAAATTTCTAACGCTAACATATATGCTCCAACAACTCCATTACCATTAAATGTTAGGGTTGCAAATGCGGAAGCTGACAGAAAAAAGGCTACTGAATTTATAGAAAAAGCTAAAATCGGAACAGGTTTCCCATTAATAACTCCAACAGGAGTAGATTGGATTAGCTCAAGTAAGGAATATGAACAACAAGAAGGGGCATATGATGTAACTCCAACTCAATCAAAAGATGGCATTTCTAGAGAAGAATCTATTGGCGTTCAAATGATTGACCCAAAAAAATTAAACCCTTCGCAATTAATTAGATATAATGAATTGATGTCAAAGGATAAGCCCGGAGGATTGCTTAGTGGCGTTGATGCTCAAGATGTAAAATCAATGGGATTAAATACACCGCAAACGCTTATAAACATGGCTTTGGGTGCAAGAACTGGAGGGTATTCGTTTTTTTCTCAAGCCGTAAATCAATATTTTAAAGAGTTAGAAGAAACGGGCGCTGGAAATAAATTAACTGACCTTCAAAAAATAGGATATGTTTATGTTCAAGCGGCAGCTCAATCTGGGTTAGAAAAATTATCTATAGATAAAGTATTAAAAAATACAGGATTATCTAAAGCAATCCAAAGTAAAATTACTAAAGAAGTTATACAAGAGCAGGTTGAAAAAGGAGTTAAAGCTACTGCAAAGGATATTGAAACGGCAGTATTTAAAAAAGTATCTACATTATCTAATAAAGTAAAAAATGCAGGAATAAAGGGTGCAGAATCTTTTGCTATAGAAGGAAGTACGGAAGGAACGCAAGCAGGCGGCTCTGATATTATTAAATTAGCTACTAATAAGATAGCAGAAAATGAAGTTTTTGATGAAGAAGATATTAATAAAAATTTTTGGAAAAATGTTGTAAATAGTTCCGTAATGGGTGGCGTTACAGGGTTTGTAATGGGGGCTGGATTACAAGGTTTAAGTAGTACGGACAAGGCAATTAGACAAGAAATTGCAAATGAAACTGATTTACAAAATATACAAGAGCAAATAAGCAAGCAGGTAGAAGAAGGTAATTTAACCCCAGAAGAAGCAGAAGCAGCAAACATTACAGCACAACAATATGCAGAAATTGCAGGGAAGATTCCTACAACAGTATCAAAAGAAGATAAGTATAAAATTATAGGAGGTATTTCACAAAGAAATAGCTTACAGCAAGATTTGCAAAAAGCTCGTGAAGAAATGATGGAAGTTGACCCTATATTTAGAAAAGAGAAACAAGACCAAGTTGATTTAATACAAGCTAAAATAGACGAAACGGGAGATTATTTAGAAGGTCTTGCAACAGGAAAGAAGCCAAGATATATTAAAAGAGATGGTAGAAAAGGGGAAGAAACCACCTATTATAAAGTTGATGAAAATGGAGATAAGACTCCAATAAGTCAAGCTCGTTATGATTTAGCTAAAGCAATTAAAAAAGAAGATAGCAGAAAGAAAGCTCCTGTTGACGAAAATAGACGCAGAAGAGTAGAGCAATTTGATATATTGTATGGTGTAAAGTCAAATAATCCAGAATTTGATTTTCCTAATTCATTTGAAGAATTTAATAAGAAAATAGATAGCGACCCGAATTATTTGCCTGATTTATATAAAAGAGCAAAAAAGTACAAAGAAACAGGAGAAATTGCTGAAGATGAAATGGGTACAGAAGCGTCTTTTATAGAAGCTATAAATCCGCCCGTAGAAAAAGATATTACAATAGGCGAGATTGTAGATAAGAAAGGTACATACAAAGACCAAAAAGGAACTTTCTTACAAGAAGGTGATAATGTTGTTTTTGAGAACGAAGCTTCAGGAGAAAAGTATGAAATAGGGAAGGTTTCTGAAATACAAGAGAAGCCTGCATCTGAATTTGACATTAAATACGATGAGTCTTTGGTTTCAATTGACGATGAAGGCAATGTGAGTGTAAGAGAAAAACCTTACATAAACAGATATTCCAATCCATTAAAGGCTATTAATAAAGATGAAAATGGAAATATAGTTTCCGTTAATTTGGAAACAGCAGATGGTAAAAAGAGAACATTTAAAGGAAGTATAGCTGAAGATATAGCTTATCAAATAAACTTGAAAGAAAAAAGTAAAAATGAGCCTAAAGCAGAAGTAGAAACAACAGTTGTTGAAGAACCAATGCAAGCAACAGAAAATGTTGAACCAGTTGTTGAAGTAAAAGAAGAAGTTGAGCCAGTTGAAGTAGTAGAAATACCACTTGATTTAGAAGAAAAAGGTGAACCAATAGGAAGCACATTAGAAGCTGAAAGAAGACGTAGTAATGGAGAAAGAATATTTGCAGTAACAGAACAAGATGAAGAACCTGTAGAAGTCACTTCTGTTGAAATGTTAAGGAGTTATACTCCTGACCAATTATTGGCTTATAAACCAACTGAAGTAGCTGAAGAAACAAAACCTGTTGAAATACCAAAAGAGGTATATAATCCTATAGTTGATAAAATAAGAAAGGGTATTCAAAAATTAAGTGATAAAGCTAAAATAAGTGTCTTAAAGGGTAAAAACTTTGCAAAAGCATTAGAAGATGCTGTTAAAACAGGTGGGGCTAATTTACAATCTTGGGGCGGATTTGAAAAAAAAGGATTTGAAGAATCACCTCAATGGAAAAAATTAATTGATGATGGTACTGTTAAATTAAATTTTGACATAAAAGGATTAGAAGGAAAACCAGTAGTAGTTATTAATCCTGATAATATGCTTACGGGAGAAGTCATTACAAAAAATGGTAACCCTATTGTAGATGGTAATGGTGGTATAAACTTTGTTACTAAATTTGGTGATGTTTGGGCATCTTCTGATAATGCTACAGCTAATACTTTAGCTAAATATATAAATGAAGCAAGACAAAAGGACATTGATGCTGGTGGAAATGGTACAATTCATGTTGTTGTTACAAAAGGGGATTTATCAAAATCTTTAACATCTCATACAGGTGCTAAAGCTGCAATGAAAGTTTTAGAATATTTTGTAGATAAAAAATTAGTTTCTTTATCTGATTTTAGAAAAGCATTAACTGAAGTTGGTAAAAAATATAATATAGATTTTGATGGTAGATTAGATGCTAAAGCTATTCACGATGATATATCTAAAAAATTTTTTGGTGTAAATGATTCTACATTTTCAAAAAGAGGTTTTTTTGTACAAGATATTATTGACCATTTAGCTAAAAATAGTAAAAGCGCTAAAGAAAATATTGGTAAAATAAGAGAATTACTTAATACTGAAGCTTTACCACAATCAACAGAAAGAAAAACAGGAGAGATTAGTTTTGCTAAAGAAGGTATAATTGATGCTATTGGTCATTTACTATCAGACAACATGACCGTTGGAGTAAAAAATAGTGAAGCATATGCAACTATTGAAATAAAACATCCAGTAAAAGTTGTTGATTTAAGTGGTAAAGAAGAAGGTCATGAAAGTTATCCATTTCATTTGCAACAATTTGATGAAAATGGCAATAAAGTTAAACCGGTATTAAATGTATTAAAAGAATCTCAACACGTTACAGATATATTAAATGATGCAAATAATAATGCTGTAGATAAAAAGGGAGGGGCGGGTAAATTTGGTAGTAATCAAATTGGGATGGCTAAAGGAGTAGTTAAACCAGCTTCTGAACATCCTAGTGGTGTTAATATGATGACAGATGCTACAGGAACGATTTATGGTTTTGAGCAAAATGGCAAAATTGTATTAAATGCTGATGTAATGAATGGTAATACTCCATTCCATGAAGCAGGTCATTTATGGTTAAGTTGGGCTAAAGAAAATAGAGAAGATTTGCATGATGCTGGGATGGCTAAAATAGAAGGTTCTAAATATCTTTCCGATGTTAAGAATAATCCAGTTTACCAAGAAAATGCATCTAAATTACCTGAATTAGAAAGAGAAAATTATTTTAAATCAGAAGCTCTTGCAAAAGCTATAGGTGATAATGGAGAAAAATTTGTAACTGCTGCACAAAAAGCTGATTTTAAACAATGGTTAAAAGATTTATGGGATACAATTGCAATTCATTTTGGAATTAGAAATATGACTGCTGAACAAATATCTAATATGACATTAGATGAATTTTCTAAAAAAGTAGTTGCAGATATTGTTAGTCAAGAAGAACAAATAGCAGCAGTTGATAAGTTAAAAGGAATAAAAAGCTTTAAAAATAAAAAGAATTTCATAAAGGATAATTTAAAAAATGAAGAAGATAAAAAAGCGATAGATGAACTTGATTTTACAGAACAGGATTTAATTCAAATCGCAAAGTCAGACTTTGATTTACCAACATTTAAAAATATAAAAGATGCCGTACAAGAGCGAAGCACAGAGAAAATACTTCAACCAAAACAAGGAGAAGATGGAGAATCAGGGGGTGGACGTAAACGAATGGAACCAAGAGTCGAAGGGGAAACAACTACCGGAGAAGGTGAAGGCACAGAAGCAACACAGCCCGAAAGTACTACGCAAATCCCAGAAGAAATTGAAAATGTAGGACTGGATAATGGTGATGTAGATTATGTTAGAATAACAGCAGCAGATATAGGTGAATTAAGAAAAAGTCTTGGGCTTCCACCATACAAGGGATTACCTCTTGAAACTCATGAAATGTTAAGAGAGGCAGCTCAAGAGATGATTAAAAAAGGCGTAAGCGTTGAATCTTTGTATGATAAAATAAAATTAGGAAAGATTTTAACTAATTACGAAAATGCGTTTATGGCTGAATATAGAGCTGCATTAGATTTGGAATTAAAAAATAATCCTTCAGCAGAATTATTAGCCAAGATTACTGAATTTGCTAATATATTCCAACAAAGTGCATCTCAAACTGGTAAGGCATTAGAAAGTTTAAAAATAATAAAAAAGCTTAACGAAGCTAACACATTATCAAACTTTTTATTAAGTAGACAAGAAGATAAGGGATATCCATTGACTCCTAAAATGATGATAGAAGAAACTGCTAAATTTGAAAAAATACAAGAAGCAAAGGAGCAATTAAAAGAATCTGTTGACAATGATATTAAAGAGCAATTGAAAGCAGAGGTTGAAATGGAGTCAAAAAAAGAAGATAAAACAAAATCTAAAAAATCTCACGAAGAATTTGTAAAAGAAAGAAAAGATGCATTAGCTGCTGCAAAAGAAGCCGTAAAAAAAGTTAATAAAGGCGGTGGCGGCTTAATGGTTTCTGCACCGTATTTGCCTCAATTAGTTGCAATAGCGCCGCATATGAATAAATATGTTAAAAGTTTATTTGCAGAAGGTGTTTCTAAATTAGATGATATTGTTACTGAAGTACATAAAGAGTTTTCTGAATTAGTTGAAGGATTGACAAAAAGAGATGTGTTAGATGTAATTGCCGGTAAACATAATCTTAAAAAAATAACGCCTAATGAAATAAATGCAGGGTTAAGATTGTTGCGCAGAGAAGCCGATTTGTTAGGTTTATTAGAAAAAGCTAGGTTGGGAGAAGAACAGGCTAAATCTGAAAGCCAAATGGCTGAAAAAAGCAGAAGAATTGAGCAATTAGAGAAGAAAATAAAAGAAGTAAGAGAATTAAATAAAGCAAAAGAATTGGCAGAAGAAGGCGTTGTTGAAAATTCTCCTTCTATTGATAAAAAAGATTTAACAGATGCTGAATATAATCAAAGAAGGCAAAAGTTTATAGATAAAAAAATTAAAAAATTACAAAGTGATTTAGATAATAAAAATTTTGATAAAGAGGCTAAAGAATTGCCAAAATACAAAATTTCAAATAAAACCAAAAAAATGATGGACAAGGTAATTGAACTTGAAAAAGCAATTGCCATAGAAAGATACAAAGACCAAGCTAGTAAATTAAGCAAATGGGAAAAAGCTTGGGATAAATACAGAAACATTGCAGGAATAAGAAGAATTGTTCAGACTTCAATAGATGCCTCTATTTGGTTTAGACAATTGGCTAGATTGACAATGAACCCAAGACAATGGAGTATTGCTAGAAAGTTTTTAACTGCCGGCGTTCAATCTGTGTTTAGTCAGAAGAATTTTGATAGATTAATGTATGGTATTCATCAAGCTCCTGATTTTAAAGAATCAGTTGATGACGGAATTAGATATAATGAATTAGGTACTGCAAAAGAGCATGATATGTACCCTAAAAGTTTCTTATTTGAAATTCCTGTTTTAAGGGAGCCAATTTTAGCTTCTCAAAGAATAGCAGATGCATCTTTAAATGTAGCCAGATATGAGCTTTACAATAAATACAAAAGAAATTTATTAAGCAAAGGGATTACAAGAGAAAGTGACCCTAAAGTGTATCAAGAGATGGCAAAGTGGGTAATGAATACTACTGGAAGCGGAAATATGTTGAAGACTTTGGAAACAAGAGAAGGTGAAAAAATAATGGGTTCTCTTTTTTACGGCGCTAGATTAATGGCGGCTAACTTTAATACATTAAATTTAGCGTATTATTATAAAATGCCTAGTGAGCTTAAGCAAGCAATTTGGAAAGATGTCGCATCTTATACCTCTGTTGTTTTAAGTGCTACATTAGCGGCAGTAGCAGCGGGAGGAGCCGTATCAATGGACCCGGATGAGCCTGATTTTTTACAAGTAAGATTTGGCAGCAAAGTTTATGATTTTACCGCAGGGCAAGCTACTTATATTAGAACATTTTTAAGATTATTAGAAATGGTAGGTACAGCTACTGGCGCAGTAGCTGGGTTTAAGAGTAAATTTGAAGCAAAAGAAAAGGCTTCATTTGCTTGGAATAGTACATTGACATTTTTTAGAAATAAATTATCTCCAAATAATGCATATTTAATAAATATGATGGCTCAAGAAGATTCAAGAGGTGAAGATTTTGACCCAATGGAAATATTCCATGTTTATCCAATGTACGCAGACGATGCTTATAAAGCTGCAAAAGAAGACGGGTTTATATCATTGTTAACTGTATTAATGCCTAACATGGTAGGTTTGGGTTATGGTGATTATTATAAAGAAAGAGCATTAAAGCCCATGGATGAAATAATAATTCAAGCCCAAGATAGCGATGAAATGAATCCTGAATCAATAAAAAAAGGAATAACTAAAAAAGAATTTGAAGAATTTGCTAAATTGCGTGATAGGTTAATTGAAGAAAAAATTACCGAATTGTATAGTAAAGGTATATATGTTGTAAAAGACGGCGTAGAAAGGTATGTTCCAATTAAAGAATCAAATTCAAAAGATGTTTCAGCAGCCATTTCAAAAGTAAAAACAGCCGCAACAAAAAAAGCTAAATCAAAATTCAATGCTCCTGATGAAGAATAACTAAAAACAAAACATGGAAACACTAGAAGAACTAAAACACAAACTTTCGCTTTATGAACAAAATGGCGCAGCCAAATTATTTTACGCTTTAAATAGGAAAGCGAATGAGATGGCTGATTTATTGAATAAAACCAATATAAGCAATTTGTTACTTGATGACCCTAAAGACAAAACATTTGAAAGACTAAAAGTTATCTGGAACGACAGCGCTAGTATTTCCGCAGCCATTAAGGAATTAGGCATTTCAGCGGGCGTTACTGGGGATGAGCAGAAAGATGTAGTCAAAAAACCATTTGTTGAAACTATAGCAGAGTCAAGAAGATAATGTCTGATAAAATAAAAATATACGGGGTAGAAATTAATCTACCTCCCGTCCCTGATGAGGTTGAGAATTGGGGAACTGATATTGCTAGTGAGCAGTATTGGAGAAGAAAAGAATTGCCTAAATTTTTTGAATCGGTAGAATACGATAAAGAAGGTAATGCGCTATTGGATTTAGAGCAATCTGATTTTGCAGCAAGAGAGGTAGATAGATGTAGAAAGGGTTTTTGGTTCTACAACAATGGAGTGCCAACTTTTCTTACAGGTAAACACTATTTTTATCTTCAATGGTGGAAATTAGAGGATGATATTTATGGTGATTTCAGGGATGCAGATAGGCGTTATTTTTTGTTTTTAGACCATTGGGAAAAGACTCCTTGGTGTCTAGGTGTTGTTAGAGGTAAAAAGCGTAGAGAGGGTGCAACCTCGCAGGCGACATCAAATATCGTTTATGAGTGTATCTTCTATAAAAATAGCTTTTGCGGATTAACAAGCAAAACGCAGATAGATGCCAAAGCTGCATTTACAAATATGATTTCTTTTGGATACAGGCAGTTGCCCGTGTTCTTAAAACCAAAGCAATTAAACAACAAAGACAGCGTAAGTGAACTTGTATTTGCGCATAAGTCTGTAGAAGTAAAAGGTGGAAAAGGAAGTACGATTGACACAGATACCGGACATAGGTCTAAAATCGATTATAGAGCGCCTTCCTTGAACTCTTATGACTCCGGAAGGTTAAGTCGTGGCTTATTTGATGAAGGCGGAAAATGGGCAAAAGAAAACCCATTCTCGACATTTATATCAATTGTAAGCAAGACACTTGTAAAGGGTGCTAAAAGGGTGGGATTTATAGAATGTCCATCAACATCCAATTCAATGACTAGTGGAGGAGAAGAATTTAAGATTGTTTGGGATAACGCAGACCATACTAAATGCTCAAAAACTCCTAATAGACTTGCTAAATATTTTTCTCCGGCTTATGACGGGTACTTGGGTTTTATAGATAGATACGGGATGAGTGTCATTGACCCGCCAAACGAAGAGCAATATAAATTTTTAGTTGATAATTATGTAGGCGCAGGTGACCTTAATGAAGAAGATATTAAATTAGGCGCAAAAGAATATTTAAAAGAAAAAAGAAAGATTTTAGAAAGCGTACAATTAGAAGAAGAGATAAGGATGAACCCCTTTGATGAAAGGGAGATGTTTATGCTTCGGAATAATAATTGTCATTTTGATGCTGTATTACTTAACGATTTGTATGAAATATCTAAAATAAACGAAAAGGAAGTATTAGAATATGGCAATTGGATGTGGAAAGATGGCAAACCTTTTACAGAGGCTGAATGGCATCCTACGACAAAAGAAAATGGTAGATGGACTATAGCCAAAAACTTTAAGCGACCTGAAGGTGAAACATACATAACTAGGGGGTCTTTGTTTTTACCTAAAAATCCTGTTCAATTTATTATGGGATGTGACCCGTTTCAGAATTCAGTTGTGGAATATGGCGAAGGTTCTAAAGCCACAAGCTTGGTACTAAATAGATATGACATAGGCAACAATGACCCTGTATATAACATGATGTTTGTTAGCAAGTATCACGCAAGACCTAGAATGGTAGAGTTATTCCATATGGATATGGTTTTACAATGCTTTGCTTATGGCGGACAGATATTGATAGAGGCTAAAATGGATGGCGGCTTGCGTAAGTTTTTTATAGATAATAACTGCGAAGCATTTCTAATGAGATTGCCCGATAAAGCAAATTATGGTATTGACCCTAATGCTGATAATAAAGCACTTATGGTAAACCTATGGGAGCAGTATATCTTAACGCATGGCAAAGAAGGCAAATTGATATATCCGGAATTGATAGATGATAAGTACGATGGACTTCTTAAATTCAATGTGAATGAAACCGAAGTAAGTGACCTTGTGATGGGAGGAGGGTGGACGCTTGTTGCTGACTATTTTAAACGAGCAATTTTTAAGAAGTCAGAAGATAGAATTAAAATAACAGATTTTTTTAAACAAACAAAAATAGCATAATGGCTTGGACAGACTTTTTTACGAAAATATTCGTTATAAATTTACCCGAAAGGACTGATAGATTATTAGACATAGCGGGCGAGTTAGATAAGTGGGGTATCCCATATGAGTTAGTTAATGCTATTAAGCATGAAAAGGGAGCAGAAGGACTACGCCTTACGGTGCAGGGTATTTTTGAAAAGGCAATTGAAAACAAATGGGATTCGGTATTGATTTTTGAAGATGACGCAATGTTTGTTGAATCGTGTGGCAATCCTAATGAAACAATGGAAAAGGTAGTAAAACAACTACCCGAAGCTTGGCATATATTACTATTAGGAGCGCAGGTTACTGGCGGTTTTAGAGCCAGAACGTCCCCTAATTTATTGCGAGTAGAGAAGGCTTTTGCAACCCACGCTTGGGCTTTGTCATTGCAGGGGATGAAAGAGATATTGGCGCAAGGTTTATATGCTCCAATAGATAATTGCATAGTAGAAAAAATTCAACCAATCGGACAGACTTACATAACATATCCGTTACTTTGCACACAGAAAGAAGGAATGTCTGATATAGGCGGTCAATTTATAGACTGGCGACCATTCATAGAAAATAGATATTATCAAAAACTAGGAGAAATACAACCATGAGAACATTATCAATCTGCATACCTACTTGGAATAGAGTAGAAATGACATTAAATAGTTTTAAGGAAGTTTACAATGATGATAGGGTAGAAGCTATTGTTATCGTAGATGATGCAAGCGATGAGCATATTTATAACAAATTAAAAGAAGAGTGCGATAAATTATCTAAAGTTAAATTATATAGAAATTTGACTAATAGAGATTGTTATGCTAATAAGTATGTTTCTATTAGCTTATCCCCTACCAACTATTGCATTATATTAGACTCTGATAATCAAATAGATACACTATATCTTGATAAGATTTTTGAACAAGAATGGGCGGAAGATATGATTTTAGCTCCAGATTGGGCAAAACCAACATTTAATTATACAGAGTATTCAAATTTAATAGTCAGCAAAGACAACTTAAAAGAATATATAGATAAGCCAATGTTTGAAACTTGCTTAAATTGTATGAATTATTTTGTAAACAAAAATGCTTATTGTGATGTTTGGGATGCTACAACAGACCCCGTAACAAGTGATAGCTTATTCCAAAATTATAATTGGCTAATGTCAGGTAAGTATATTCATATTGTTCACGGGTTAAGGTATGAGCATTTAGTTCACAATCAATCTCACTATATAAATAATGTTCAAAGAACAGGTGATTTTAGAGAAATATTAATAGAAAAGATTAGGAAATTAAATTAAATTAATTAATTTTACTTATGGTATCTTTTACAAACGCAGGGAGAATGGGTAATTTTTTATTTGAATGTGCGACAGCCATAGCTTATGCTATAAAACATGATTTAGAATTTACAGTCCCATTAGAAACAAGCAATCCAAAATGGAGTCCTATTTATTGTCATCATTTAATTGATAATACATATAATCCAAGTTTAGAGAAAATACAATTATGGGAAGGTAAACACTCTTACGAGGAGCTGCCATTTGAAGAATCTTGGAGAGATAAAAATATTATTGTAGAAGGATACCGACAAGCTGCAAAATATTTTGATGAATACAGAAGTGAGATTTTATATTTATTAAAATTTGATTGGGTAAAGAAAGAAGGATATGTTGCAGTTCATGTAAGAAGAGGGGATTATTTGGAATTAAGACAAAAACATCCAGAGGTAACGGTAGAATGGTACGAGAAAGCAATGAGTATGTTCCCTGATTGTAAATTTAAGTTTTTTTCAGACGATATAGCTTGGTGTCAAAAAGCGTTTGCCCATAGAAATGATTGCGAATACTCTGGAAACACAGATGAACAAAGTGATTTAATAGAAATGAGTTGGTGTGAGCATCAAATATGTAGCCCATCTACATTTAGTTGGTGGGGAGCTTA